>Ga0307507_10003490_pt1 | contig 30348 bp, 29 predicted proteins | sample 7_EM_MG_FD_207223 | JGI IMG/M metagenome (GOLD analysis project Ga0307507, IMG submission 207223) | Populus trichocarpa ectomycorrhiza microbial communities from riparian zone in the Pacific Northwest, United States - 7_EM | ecosystem: Host-associated > Plants > Roots > Unclassified | place... | reverse complement strand
ACACCCACCTTTCTGCCTTGGGCAACTTGTTTTCTTTGAAAGTATTTTTATTTATTTTATCGTTGTAATAAGTGCAGAAGTGTATCTTCGAGCTATTGATTTCCTTTCAAATATGTTTCTCATATGAGAGCATTCGTAAATGGTTTTAGGCCACGTTTCTCACCTTTGCGGTGCACTCGCGATTATGGTTTCTTTTCGCTTTTGTTTGATTTATAGATTTTTTTCATTCCATAGCTAGCGCTACACAAAACTTCCTGTACCCAAAAACAATGAACACATGATATAAAAAACAAATAAAAGAACAAAAGGCCTGGGATTTGGGTTCTTCAGGCAACAATCTAAGTTCTTTCATACACTATACTTACAATACAAAGCTCTTTATCTACTACACTTTCAGGAATCAAGACACGACTGTCTTATATCAGCCTAGTGATCGACGTTGCTAGATAGAAGTCACGGAGGGTCAGCAAAAACATATCTTGCGTCAGTCACACCGCTGTTGTATCAGGATACCAGATACAGTAACTTTGTGCCTTTAACGTTAGGTGCACCTACAGCTGGGTTGCCGCTTTCGCTTGCACCAAGTTAGTCAGGAGGTACACTTACCAGACAGCCTTGCCCCAGAAGCTACTGGCTAGACAACCTTACACCTCATGCTTCCTGACGCAGCTCACAACACCATCGCATCTAGAGCTGGACCACTTATCACTCCACATTCACGGTACATCTTGAATATTACCTCTATCTCTTTCCAGCCATTTCTTATACCTGGAAAGGGGATACCCTTGGCAAAACTGATTGGGTCAATATGGGCGCCAAGTGAGAAAGCCACCATACTCTGAATCTTAATATGGCGCTAATCACACCGGCCTGCCAGTGAGCGACAGAGAGTTCTATTTTCATAACTTGATCCTTCAGAGAGCGAAAATGCCAGCTTACTCGAGTCTGAAAGCGAGTGATAGATATGAGAGTATCTACTACTAGAAGTTGTTGTGCTTTCTCCGCACTTAGCCTTTGACGCGACGTGACTACTCGCTTTCCCCCCACGACTCAACATCCTCACCCCCACGGCTACCCTGAAGACTCCACCACAACCACGCTACCGATCCTGATTCTCACACCGGCATCATTCCGGACTGGACGCTAGCTACAAGCTGGTATAAACTACAACCCTGTGGCATCAAGAGTCAGGATTTCGCGATCTTCTGTGGAAGGGGTCTTAGGGAGCTTGCTGCCGGAATTGTACTCGATGGCTGATCTCTCCATGACCACTAAACGGATTCCACTTCCGTTTGCGGGAGGTTGTTGGGCTGGACGTCAGCTACGCAAGGGTATAAAGTACGTCCCTGTAGCATCAAAACCCATGAATTCACTGGCTTTTGTGGAGATATCATGCTGGCGGAATTTTACTCGAAGGCAGTTTACTCCACGACCGCTCCACCGATTCCAATCCCGTTTGCTGGAGGTTGTTAGACTTGACGCCAGCTACGCAACGGTATAAGGGACGTCCCTATGGCATCAAGACCCAGGATTTCGCTGCCTTCTGTGGAGGGGGTCTTAGGTACCATACTGGCGAAACTTTACTCTATGGCAGATTACTCCACGACCGCTTGTCAGATAGCAGTCCCGTTTGCGGGAGGTTTCTGCGCTTGACGCCAGCTACCCAACAGTATATCGGACCCCCCTATGGCATCAGAACTCAGGATTCCACTGACTTCTGTGGAGGTGGTCTTAGGTAGCATGCTGGCAGAACTTTACTCGATGACTCTTACTCCACAACCACTTCACGGATTCCAATTCTGTTTGCGGGGGGTCGTTGGGCCCGACGTTGTCTACCCAATGGTATAAGATACGTTCCTCTCCCATGAGAACCCATGAAGTGACTCTCTTCTGTGAAGGTACTAAGCTGGCGGAATTTTACCTGATTGCAGATTGCTCTACAACTGCTTGATGGATTCCAATTCTGTTTGCGGGAGGTTATTGGGCTCACCGCCAGCTACGGAACGGTATAAAGTACGTCCCTGTCCCAAGAAAACCCATGAAAGCCCTTGAAGTCACTGTCTTTGGTGGGGATACTAAGATGGCGGAACTTTACTCGATTGCCGATTACTGCACAACCACCGAACGGATTCAGGGTTCGTTTGCGGGAGGTTGTTGGGCTCGACGCCAGCTACCCAACGGTATAAACTACGTCCCTGTGGCATCAAAACCCAGGATTTCGCTGTCTTCAATGGAGGGGGTCTTAGGTACTATGCTGGCGGAATTTTACTCGATTGGAGATTCCTCCACACCCGCGGTACAGATCTCAATTCTGTTTGCGGGAGGTTGTTGGGCCTGACGCCAGCTACACGCCGGTATAAGGCCCATTCCTATGCGGTCAATAACCATAAAGTTAACACTCTGACTGGACGGATACCCGGAGAGATACCTCGAGGGATACCAGGAGGAGCCATAGGGAAGCCATGAGTAATGTGCCGCCTCAATCTAGTAGAATTAGCAATTCAATGGAAGACTATCTAAATGGACTATCTGAGTGTAAAATATATTGTGACCCAGGTCAGAAAGCAAAGGGGGGACCCTTGACCTGTTTCCAGAGTGAATCTTGAAGATTAGGTTGCCTATCAGACTGTGCCTGGCAAAAATGATGGTGCCCCAGTGATGCCCAGAAGATATGGTGTTGCACCAGGTGACGCCCGGAAGATATGGTGTTGCGCAAGTTGCCTCCAGTGATAGTTAGTTTAAGTGGTTGCGTCCTGATTCGCGGTTGAGATTATGTGCGCTATGTGCGCCAGACACGGTGGGCGCACCAGGCGCCAAGGATCATTTTTGCAGATGAGTTAGCTATCGCAACAGCTCCGAGGCAGAGAAGACTGATCATTAGTGAACTATCGGTTACCTGCTGCAAGTATCACCCTGGAGAGAGAGGATTGTAACAGGACAACACCTCTGAGAAGGCAGTGCATCAGGGCGCAGCTGTTGGGAGATTGAGTTCAGTCAACTCAGCATTCACCTCGGACATACATGGCCTTGTTACTGTCTGCTTGGGGGAGGATACCTAAGTGTTCATGAGGGTTGACTTAGGGATAATCCACGGCCTGTCGCTCCTGATCGCCAAAGTGAAATGGCGCTAGCTGGTTGATAGCTGAATTAATTTGCAAATGTTCAATGAAGTAGATGAAGGAATCAGAATACCGCAGGGCTGGCTATCTGTGTGTATCCTAGTGTGTTGGAGGTTCGTTATTGTCAGCTGCTCACCAGATACAGAAGTTCTCATTCCCGGAGTCACACGAAACGGCACCACCTTCATTCGCTAGACTTCATCCCTCACCGGAAGTTTCACTATTGTTAGCTTCATACTTGACCAAACATCCACCCTGCATACATAGTGCAACAACTACAAACCCTGAATCACCAACTATGAAATGTGAGCAGTGCCGATGCCGAACAACAATCATATCCTCGGTCACCTCGGATAGAATTCGGCACTACAGGAAGAAAGGAAGCAAGGCGGAGCAATCTCATGCGAGATCAGCCATGCGCAGGCATCATGCTAGGAAAGGAGGTTTTCTCTGAAGGAGGATATAGGACTGTCTTGTTTTCCGCTTGTTCACTCGTCTTATCAGTTCCTCATCACATTCATTCGTTCTCTTGTCAGACGCTCTCCTATTACTTTGTTACGCTTTGGTTCTTTGTTTCTCAGTTTTCTTATTATAACATCTCTACTTGTACCAATAAAAGTTTTCTGTCCTTCGGTCATCCAGGATTACATCTGCTGTGCCCCATCCCCCCAGTTAGTTGTTTAAAATAGTGCTAGCCCAGCTTTGGCATAACACAAAAGGCTGTCTTGTGAATTGTGATACGGTTTTTCTAACTGCCGCATGCCGACTCACCAGACGGCGTTTCCACATCGTCAAGTTTTCTAAGTATGATATATAGAAGCAATGGCATAGCAAATAAAGATCACTAGCTACTTTACCCTATACACATGAGATTCTGTACTGGTCCACAAGCCAACTTTAGAGATAGCCCAAGTAATACCTTTGGGCACATGGAAGAGCCAATTTGAAGCTGGCACCATCATGAGAAGGAAGTGAAGAGAACTGGAGCTAAGATGAAGACAGGGATTCAGATCGAGGTGAAGTTGCCTCAGCAGATAGGGGGTGTTACCAGGCAACGCAGAAACCACAGGGTGTGTTCGTGCGTTGTGACACAATTCAGGGTGCAAAGGGGGCAGAGAAGGCAGAAGTGACGTCACTTGTGTCAGGGTGCAACGCCGACGGATGTGATGTAAGGCAATGTTTTTACAAATACTCACCACTGACACCCAACCTCCTGCTCTACCCTGAGGTCTCCTCCTCAACCAGAACAGATATTCTGAATCTCACACCTACATCGCTGGCATGCTAGCCTCTACACCAGCTACCCACCAGTATAACATTCATCCTTACTTTACACCAGCTACCCACCAGTATAACATTCATCCTTACTTGAGTATTATGCAAGGAGTTACCCATGTGCCGGGTTTTTTTGAGGGGTTTAGTGAGCACTAATTTTAAAGCCAGATTCCGCTGGCGTTGGGTGTGCGATCACGGAGCCCTCTTACCACGTCGCTCTACGCCTTCTCAGCTATCCAACGCCGTAAAGAACGTCCCCATACGAGTATTCTGAATGGGGGTACTGGGTCTTCAGGAAGGGTAGGGAATCGCCGGGTATTTGGAGGGCTTTGGTGAGAGCTAATATTGAAGCCGAATTCTGCCGGTATCGCGTATGCAATCACGGAGCCCATGTGGGACTTTATTCTACGCCTCTTCAACTGTCCATCGCCGTAGTGAACCTCCTCATCCAATAATTATCCATGGCACTACGGGTTCTTCTAAAGGGGGGGGTCTTTGGCCAGGAATTTTGTGGGTTCTGGCAAGAGCTAACTTTAAAGCCAGATTCCTGCATCGTCTTGCCTGCCGTCACAGAGCCCTTTTGCCACGTTGTTCTACACCTTCCAGGCTATCCAACTCAGGAAAGAACCACCCATTAGTCGATTATCCATGGTGCTACATAGTCTTCTGAAGGGGGAGTCTTGGGCCAGGTATTTTGGAGGGTCTGGTGGACTCTGACATTAAAGCAAGATTCCGGCAAGGTCTTAACTGCCATCACAGCGCCATTTGACGACCTCGTTCTATACCTTCCCAGCTATCCAACACCATAAAGAACGGGCCCATATCACAAGTATCCATGGTGCTACAGTGACTCCGGAAGGGGGAGGTCCTCGGGCAGTGTTTCTTTGACCAATCTGCACTCCTTTTGAGTAGCCAGCATTAGGTAGTTACGTAGTAGAATTCAACATACAATTGAAAAGTATCTCCAAGTCTATCCACTGTAAAAACTAAATTGTAACCTATGTCAGGAACTGGTAAAGGGGATACTCTTGGGCTTATTTACTATGGTGGTGAGCACATCTGGAAGAATAAGTCTTGCGTCCTGGGAAGAGACTTTGCGTCCAGAGCGTGCTAAACTTTAGGTGGTTGCTGTAGTGGTATCAAGAGGCAAGCTTGACGTCAACATACATCCCAAGTGGTGGTTTACGTTTTATTGGTCCAGTTCGTCCATGCCGTCAGATGCAAAGGATACTGACTTATATTTTTGCTAATGTACTCATATCATCAGTTCAGGTCAGCTACCAAGAGCAGAATATAAAATCCCTTCACTCAAGCTATAGTCACTCATGCAAATCTCAACCATTAACTTCTAGTAACTCCAAAATTTGTCTCACTAATGAACTCCAATTAGTATTAGCACGTGACGGTAGAGCAGAGGTAAAGGATTATACAATAATGGGAAAAGAAAGAATTCTTTGCAATACAGAGGGAGATTAGCAAATCCACAGAGAAATTCGATTACGTGGCCAAGCGGTCATGAGAGATATAATGATTCAAGCAAAGGGACTCTTGTAATGGTGAAAAAGCAATATTTTCAGAAATGAGTGGAATATTAGTACTTATAATATATCCAAGGTAAACCAAAATGCCTCTAGTAATTGAAGATCTAGTATTGAGGTAGCAGCAATGCATCACGACTAGGCTGTGATAATTTGGTTATCAACTCTACAAAGAAAGGTGGCGGTATTGCTGAGAGAGAAAGGTGGAGATAAAAGGAAACAGGACAACCAAGGATTCCTATCCCCTCCTGGCCTAGCCTTGACTCAACAATTAGTACAAAAAGAAGAAATTGAATTGATCCCTGAAGTCAACTCACCATTGGTGGCTCCAGAAATGACGGAGTAGAAAGAGGTAGAAGAGGGAAAAAGAGAGTGTCAGGATACAGAAGAAGAAGCAGAAAATGAAAATGCAACGGAAAAAGGAAAAAAGAAGTAAAAGTAGAGGGAGTGGCCAGGAGCAGGAATGACATCTGGAAAAAGCTGAAAGTTAGTCGAAGATCAGGGGAAAAATCAACTTCAAATATTAGAGGCCCAAGTCAAGAAGGCAAGAAGACTCAATAATGTGACTCTTACGACTGGAATCGATAAGTGAGTAGAAGGGACTAGACAAGCCTGCATTCCTTTTCAATCCAGTGAATTAGCACAAGAGAGAGAATATGATGAAGGGAAAGATGAGAGGAGAGAGGAAAGACTTACCAACCAGGGGAGAAAGCTTAATCCGTTGATAGAAGCACCAAAAGTAATAGAGCAAAAGTTGGATAATTTAGTAAGAAAGAGAGAGGAGACAGAAAGAATAAAGGAAATGATACCGGAGAACATAATGGAATTGCTTCAAATTTTAACCAATAAGGGACTGTATATATTATTGGTATTTTCTTTTCTTTAAGTTGATTATTTTTTAATATGTTTTATTGATTATTTTCTTAAGTTTTATTGTTTATTTAAAAGTAAAATAAAATCTCTACTCAAAATAGAGGTATTTAAACATACTCAGTGGTTGGCAGCCAAACTTAACACTTGTAGCTGAACCCCAATAACAAGTATATACATTTGTAAAAAGAATACAAATAGCATAATAACTGCCTACAGGTGATAATCTCATTTTAAAGTTTAGCTTATGTCCCAGAAATTCCCATTGCATCCGAGCTTTTCCAAAGCCTCATTCTACACTCATCTATTCTTGTGACATATGCTTGGTGAATTGAGCCTCACCAGGTGTCTTATCCTGATTTCTCAGCTTACAGTAGGTACAAATCATTCCTGGCCCTAGAAGATGCGCTAGATCACCATATACAAAAGACAGTTGCCCATCAGATACCTGCATTGTAGGCCATATATCCTGTCCAAATTGAGAAAGGCAGTACATACTCCCATGACCTAATGTGCCTTCATATGGACCTATGTAAGAAATGAATATTATATTAATATTACTCTTTTTTCATAGATATAAAACAAGAATAATAATCAAAGAAATATATATAATAGACAACGAAATAAGTGGAAGATAAACAATAATTAAAGAATAAGAAATAGATTAACTACCGCCAAAATGGATGATAAGGGCATCTGGTACCATGATTGCCTGAAATTTAACTGAAGGAATGTTTTTGTAACAAAAGGAGAAGAATTGCTAATCTCTAATACTTGACTAACAAATGGCTCTATGAGTGCCATCGATACATCTGTAGATTTGATTTCCGAGGGTGTCGAAGACATCACAATATCCTTTTAGGTGTTCTGGTATAAGTCTTTCGGTATCCCAGTATATGAAATCCTTTCCCTATTTGTTGATATATATCAAAGTTCCATTCAATACTGTCTCAACCCAAAAACTACTATAACTAAAAACCTTCAATTTACTACCATTAGCTACTAGATTCTATTATTACTCAAACTTAAAGTAATTTCCATAAAAAAACAGAAGAGAAAAAGAGAAGACAAATTATTTAAGTAAAGGAAAGTAACAAATAAACAAATCGATTATATAAACAAAAGCAGCCATTGGAATAAAGTACAGATACATTACAGCAATTCTTATACCAAGTAGGAAAAGCTAATTGAAATAAAAGTACAGTCAACCAGGTTTCTGGACTAGCTTGACATCCCCCGTCAAAGTGTAAATCCTGGAGCGAGAAGGCGGGTATGGAGTTCTGGATTTGTCTCTTGGTAAATCAAACATATTCCAGGCACCAGTTATCGCTCTAGTAAAAAGATCAAACGGGTGTGTGGTGTAAGAAGGGTTGGCGCCTGGGTAAACGTAAGCCAGGGATTGTCCCCGATGGGGAAGGATTGGTTGAGGCGGCGGGTGAGAGCATCGAAGTACAGGGTGTAGGACTCTGCAGGGGTGTTGGGTTTGCTGCCGGTGAGGGAGACGGCGCCTCCGTTATTGACCTTAGCGATAAAGCCCTTAGGGATGAGAGAGTTGGATTCCGAGAGGGTGGCAGCAGCTATGTCGGGGAAGGTGGGGGCTCTGCGTTCTGCAATGTCATGAGGTGCAGGGTTGGAACTAGCAGCGAAGAATCGTCTTTAGGCCTAGGGGAGGTACGATGGGGTTTTTGTTTCTCTGTCCCTGTCTCTCGCCACTTCTGTAGCCAAGGCTGCTTTGGTCTTCCATTTTTTCTTTCCTGGGCCAGAGCCCGCCGCTTGCGCATAGGTGGGGGTGGTGGTCTTTGGAGCGTAGTCTGGGTGGAGGCTAGAGGGGGTAAAGATTGACAGGACATATTGTCCGGACCCATATCCCATGCCTTTTTTTCTTGTTTTTTTGTTTTTATCAAGTGCTTTGGATTATCAACTACGGGGAACAAAGACCGCGTAGAGCGCTCGCTGTGGCAAAGAAAAGAGCCCATCCCGTATTCTTCTCCAACCCGGCACCAGGGAAAAAGCTAGCAACCCAAGTCTCTCTGGTACGAGACCAACCACACACCAGCCATGCAAAATAAGAAATCCCCCTCCGACTAACCGGTCGAAAAGAGAAGTACAAATAAATACATGGGGAGAAATCAACAGGAAAACCCTTGCCGTAGACACTAACAAAATAAATAATTGTTATAACCATTGATGAAACCCAAAGTAACCAACAATAAAACAAGAACAATGGGGAAGTGGGGGCCACCGAAAACCATTGCGGCGTTGCATGCATTACTCAAGAACCCAAGGCGTTCACATCCACCACCGAGGCAGTGCAATACGACGACTGAGCGTAACCGAGGGGTGCGACCGTGCAGAAATGGCGAGGGCAGCGTAAGGTAAAGGAGCAGTAGGGTGCCAGCCAGGTGAGTGGATTTGTAGCTGTAACCGAGCAACGGGTCGAGACCTGAAGGGGAGAGGAGGGGTAGCCCCAATAACCGTGGAAACTATCCGTAACTGTGTGCGTGTCTGACCAGGCAGCCTCTAACGGAGGTGAAGAGTACGGAGAAATCGACCGTAGCCTGTTGCAAGGTTTTCTCCTACTGCGAACTGTAGTCCAGGCCATCACTAACATGGGCGAGAGGGTGTTGCCAACCGTGCGAGGGCTAAGCCAGGCAGCGAAGCGCGAGGGGAGAGAGGGGGTGATACAGCCAAACAACCCCTAAAAACAAGAACGCCAGGGCCCAAGGACATGATGAGGGAAGTAAGGGGGGAGGGGGGGGGTGCAGCTCACGGAGAGTGCGGGTGCAGCTCACTGAGAGTGCAGGTGCAGCACACTGAGAGTGCAGGAGTGGATGTTGACGATCAATTCTCATGATGTTGAGATTTCAATTGCCGGGTGTATAGAGGAGATAGTTCGTGACCCATATCCCATGCCCCAAGGGTGCCCTTATATAGGGGTTCTTCCCTCAACACTAACCCTGCATGACTCATACCCTCGCGTCACGCGACTCATGACTCATGGTGAGTCATGCTGTGAAATCCATCAGCTGACACGTCCGAGTCAGCTCCGCCATACCTTGCAGCCAATCAATACTCATAAAACAAGTCATGTGCCCTAACGGGGTCACATGCGTGAAACCCATGACTCATAAATATGAGGCATGTGCGAAATACATAAACCACATGACCACAAACGTGCGTCATGTTCAATATCAACCAATAACAATAAACCAATCAGACGCTATTGCGTCGTCATGTGAGATCCTATGAGTCTACTGCCCACATAGTGTGAAACCTGACAAAGCAATGACTAATAACTATTTGTCATGCGAAAGTCCGCCTTGCGTAGTCATCTTTTGTGATATTGTGATTCTCTTCCAGGGCTTTTTCTTCGCGTACCGCAAAGGCAACAGGCGTACTTTTGAGACACCAAGTCGGACATAGTTCGCTGTTGAATGTGATCCTTTTGTCGTTCCAATCCATTGTAGGGTTGTGTTCTCTTAACCATGGCATCCCGAGGATGCCCTTATGGTTTTGGAGCTTTGCCACTTGGAAGGTCGCCAACTCCCTGTGGCAACTAATATCCATAAGGAGTTTCGTCATATGGGTAACAGGGCCCATAGTGCTTGGTTTGCCGTCTGTGAGGTAAATCTCCCTTGGGTTTTTAGCCTTGATCATCTTGATCCTGTGTTTGTTGCAGACTTCTTGGTCGATAAAGTCCTCTGTTGCTTCTGAGTCAATCATGGCGTTGATAGTAACTAACTCTCTTGCGCCGTGTAGTTGTATTTTGACCATGAGATGGTCATTGTTGTTTTCAAGTGTATCCGTGTAATTGAGTCCCGTGTAGTAGTTTTCCATAATGATGGGTTTCCGTTAGGGTCTGTACCTCAGACCCTCTCTTACTGGGGACATTCTTCGTTTCCTGCCGGTTCGGGTTCCAGTTTGACCTTGCATTCCCTGATTATGGGACTCGTCTGCCAAGAGGAAGCTTTCTTCGTGGGTTGCCAGTTCCTGGCTTGTGCGTTCAATGGTTAGGGCCCTTCCTTTTTTGTACAGTCCCTGGCTAAGTGCCCAGGTTGTGCGCATTTGAGACAGAGTTGTTCTCGCATTCTTCGTTGGAATTCTTCTCTTGAGATGTTGAACCTTGGTCGCTTCCTGGTGGCATCCAATTCCATCGGGTCGCCATATTCCTGATTGCCATTGTTTGTCGGTCGATATGGCCCACCTGGGTTCCGTGGTCTAATGGTTTCTCATCCGATACTTTTTTGTTGATTGTGATCCTTGAATATGTCTGACCATTGCCAGCTTGGTTTCCTTTCGGATTGCCCATTGTCCTAGGGCTTCCAGGTTCTCATATGCTTCGCTGCTGGCTCCCCATGGGTTTTGAAGTTCTGTGTTCATCCCTCCTAGGAGTAGTTCTCCTCCGGTCGAGTTGTCCAGCTCGGCCTTACTAGCCACGAGGCGGAATTGGTTCCAGTATTCCGTAATCGATTGTTTCCCTTGTTTCATGTTCTTTACCTTGATTCTGGCTTCTTCTTTGGCATCAATTACGCCAAATTGTCACTGTAATTGTGCTTTGAATCCTGCCCAAGTCGCCCAGGTTCTGGTCATTCGTTCCTCCGCATATGACATGATCCAGATTCCTGCGTCGTCCCTTAGGAGGCTTGTTGCATAGAGGATCTTTTCCTCGTCATGGCCGTTCCACAATCCTAGTGTCCGGTAGTATACTAGGAGTTGGGCTAGCCAGCCTTGTAGTTTGTGTCATTCTCTTCAGTACACTTCTGGTTCCTTGGCTTTGGGTTTCCTAGTTTCTCCACTTAGAGATGCGATGTTTCGTCTCATCTGTTCCGGGTTCAGGATCGGGGGGGGTTTCCAAGCCTGTCGCTCCTTTTTGAGCTGCTAGAGCCGCCATCGTGTTTCATCGTGTCCTTCCTGGTTCTTCTGTTTCTTCTGATCCGCTGGGTGATGGTGGCTCTAGGGTTGTAGGGCTTGGTGTCCTCCCTTCTATTAATCCTCGTTCTAGTCCTTCTTCTAGAAAGGCAAGGTCGAGATTTTCGGCTAGGGGGTCACTCTCGTTTTCGTTGTTGGTCTGCCTTTTGTCTTTTTGTTAGGTGCTACTAGGTTGACGCAACCAAATGTTACAATCCTCTCTTTTCCGGGTAATACTTGCAGCAGGTAACTCATAGTTCGCTAACGATGACCTCCCGTAGCCCAATAGCTGTTGCACTAGCTAAGTCTCTTGACTCCAGTCTAGCAAAGTCGATCGCTAGTCTTATATGAGACAGTCGTGTCTCGTTTCCCGAAAGCGTGATAGATAAAGATCTTTGTATTCAAAGTATAGTGTATGAAAGAACTAAGATGGTTGCGTGAAGAACCCACATCCCATGCCTTATGTTTTTTTTTCTTTTTTTTTCTTTTTTTTTTTATCATAATTTAAATTTTGTTTTTAGCTGAGGCCGAAGGCCGAAGTAATAAGTACAAAAATAGCACGCCTCGGCGATGGATATGGCTGCAACAAACTTCCACCCACTCCAACCTATCGTCGAGGCGGTAGAAACCGTGAGAGAAAAACCCCTGGTCTAATACCCACACCAAGTGCCCGGGCACTGAAAAGTACAACAAAATATACAAGAAACTCGCAACCAAATGAAAGCATATACCGAAAACCCAAAACAAACCGAACAGTGAGAAATACTAAAAAAACCCAAATCTGTAGAAGAAGCACCAGAGAAAGCCCATCCGCCGCGAAGGCCTTTAACGAGCCCTAACTTCAAGCATCATCAAAAAGAACCACACTTGAGGGTAATAGTACCAGTGCCATATAGACCGGATCGCGGGGCTAATGGTAGAACCGGTAGCGGGTTAGGCCAAGGGAGTCCACAAGACCTTAGAGGAGGCGAGATGAATGCTGGGCGGACGCCAGGGCGACCGAACAGGGCAGGGGGGTGTTTTGGGTGCAACCGAGCTACGGGAGGAAGACCAGGTGAGGGCTTGGTGGGGTGTGCCAAATCAAGTAGAAGTACGAGGGAGGGAGGACCGAAACGAGATCACGACTTTTCCCCGATGCTGACCGTACCGAACAGTGATCCAAGGGGACAGTGCAATACCAGAGAGCAGAGCCACTGGGGCCACTACTTTAACGATAACACGAGACTGCGACTGACCCATTGACGAAACACAGGGGTTACCTACTGTGCAAATGCCAAGCGAGGCAGCGAAACAAGTGCAGAGAAAGGAGGGGAAAGTAACCGTTAAACCCCATACAACCAGGGTGCCAAAGCAAGAGGAAGATCAGAAGGGAATCAGAGGGGAGGGGGGTGGTGGTAGCGTGACCCTCCTTGGCAAAAGAGCCATCAGAAGAGTGGAGAGGGGGGTGGATGTTGACGTTGAATACTCATGGTGTTGAGTTGTCAATCGCCGGAGGTGTAGAGGAGATCGTTCATGACCCAAATCCCATGCCTTATTTCTTCTTTTTTTCATCTACTTTTTTCTTTTTTTGTTTCATGTGCTTTGTTTTATTCGTCATCTAGGTACAAACACTAGGTGCAGCACTAACTATGGTAAAGAAAAACCTCCGTGAACCCACCCGCGCCAGGGAAAAAGCCATCAACACAAGTCTCTCTGGTCTGAGACCAACCACACACCAGCCACGCCAAATAAGAAATCAAACTCCGACTAAAGGGGCGGAAGAAGAAACATCAAATAAATACATGGGGAGGAATCAACAGGAAAACCCTTGCCATAGACACCTGACAAAATGAAATAATTGATAAACCACTTGCCAAACCCTAAGTAACCGACAATGAAAGGAGAACAAAGGGGGTGCGGGGGCCACTAAAATCGATGTGGTGTGGCAAACATTAGTCAAGAACCCAAGGCGTTGACATCCGCCACCGAGGCAGTGCAATACAACCACTGAGCCTAACCAAGGGGCGCGACCGTGGCAATCGCTAGTGTGGCGAAGGAACTAGGGTGCCAGCCGAGTGAGTGAGCTGTAGCTGTAACTGAGCAGCGGGACGAGACCTGAAAGGGGGAGAGGAGGGGTAGACCCAATATCCGTGGAAACTATGGGTAACCATGTGCGTGTCTCACTAGGCAGCCTCTAATGGAAGTGAAGAGAACTGAGAAATCGACCGTAGCCTGTTGAAAAGGTTTCTCCTACTGTGAACAGTAGTCCCAGCCGTCTGTAACAAGGGCGAGAGGGTGTTGCCGACCGTGCAAACGCTAAGCGAGGCTGCGAAGCGCAAGCGGGGAGAGGGGATGATAGAGCCAAACGACCCCTAGAAACACAGACGCCAGGGCCCAAGGACATTATAAGGAAGATAAGGCAGGAGGGGGAGGGTCCAAGTCACGGAGAGTGCGGGTGCCAGTGCAGCTCACTAAGAGTGCGATGGTGGTCGATGTTGACAATAAATTCTCATGGTGTTAAGATTTCAATCGCCAGGTGTGTAAGGGAGATGGTTCGTGACCCAAATCCCATACCACTTTTTTTTTTTCCTTTTTTTTTTATCATATTTTAAATTTTGTTTCTAGCTGAGGCCAAAGGCCTAAGCAATAAGTACAAAAATAGCATGTAACCGCGATGGTTATGGCCACAACAAACTTCCACCCAGTCCAACCCATCGTCGCGGTGGTGGAAACTGGGGGAGAAAAAACCCCTGGTCTAAAACGCGCACCAAGCGCCCGGGCGCTGAACACTACAACAAAATATACATGAAACTCGCATCCAAAAGCAAGCATCTACCGAAGACCCAAGAAAAAACCCAACACTGAGAAAAACCAAAAAAACCCAAATTCGTAAAAGAAGCACCAGAGAAAGCCCATTGGCCGCGAAGGCTTTGAACGATCCCCAACTGCAAGGATCATGGAACACAACCTCGCTCGAGGGTAATAGTACGGGGGCCATATAGACCGGGCCGCCAGGCTGATGGCAGAACATGTGGTGGGTTAGACCCAGGGAGTCCACCAGTCCTAGGAGGAAGCCAGGTGAATGGTCGCCAGACGCCGAGGCGACCGAGTCGGGTGGGGGGTGTTGGCTGTAACCGAGCCACGGGATGAAGACCAAGTGATGGAGGGGAGGGGTGTGCCCAATCAAATAGAAGTACAAGGGAGGGTGGACCGAAACGATATCATGACTTTTCGACGATGCCGACCGTACCGGACAGTGATCCAACCAGATAGTGCAATACCAGGGAGCAGAGCCACCGGGGCCCCTACTTCAACAATAACCCGAGACTGCGACCAACCCCTTGACGAAAGAAAGGGGTTGCCGACTGTGCAAATGCTAAGCGAGGCAGCGAAGCAGATGCGGACAAAGGAGGGTAAAGTAACCGTGAAACCCCTACAACCCCGTTGCCAAAGCAACACGAAGATCAGAAGGCAATCAGAGGTGAGAGGGGTGGTCGTAGCATCACCCTCCTAGGCAAAAGAGGCATCAGCAGAGGGGAGAGGGAGTGGATGTTGACGATGAATACTCATGGTGTTGAGTTTTCAATCGCTAGAGGTGTAGTGGAGATTGTTCGTGACCCAAATCTCATACCCCGAGGCTGCCCTGATAGAGGGGTTCTTCTGTCAACCCTAACCCTGCATGACTCATACCCTCACGTCACGTGACTCATGACTCATCGTGAGTCATAGTGTGAAATCCATCAGCTGACTCGTATGAGTCAACTGCCCTGTATTTCGCAACCAATCAAAACCCATAAAACAAGTCGTGTGCCCTAACGGGGTCCTATGCATGAAACCCATGACTCATAACTATGAGTCATGTGCGAAATACATAAACCACATGACCACAAATGTGCATCATGTCAAATATCAACCAATAACAATCAACCAATGAGACGCTATTGTCGTCATGTAAAATCTTATGAGTCAACTGATCCCATAGCCTAAAAGATAACAAACCGATGACTAATAATTATTAGTCATGTGAGAGTCTGCCTTGCTTAGTCACCGTTTGTGACAAGAAAATGGGTATTTAGATACCCACCTGAGAAGTGGAATAAGGATTGTGTTGAACCAACTGCTAGGAGAGTGAAGAGGGGGATTAGCCAGATGATGACTGGTTTTTTTTATGGTCAAACCCCTGGTCTTTTTTTACCTGTTTTTCCTGATCCTTTTTATGCTACATGTGGAGTTACTGGCAAGTGAATCATGGATGTCTATGATCATTATCACTTTCTAGGAATATGGGAGGACATCAGGGAAAAGGTTGGAGAAGAAGAGGTATTTTTTATCATTGACTATGCTAAGACTCACTTGCCTTTTAGGAGATGGCTCAGAGGGCAGGGAATCGCTCTTATGGAAATTCCTGCCTCTTCACCAGATCTCAATCTGATTAAAAAAATTTCGTCTCTGGTGAAAGATAAGCTTCATAAGAACTATCCTGAGCTATATCTTATGAGCGGTGATGTCAATGTGGTCAAGAAGGCAATAGAGGAGGCAATCACTCATTGTTGGGTACTTCTGGACCAAAAGGTTTTTGATAATTTGGCAGTGTCAATAGTGGATAGAATAGAGGGAATTATTAAAGCTGATGGATAGTATACCAAATATTTATTTCTACTAGCAATTTACATTTTTTTTAATTTTTTTTTGTTTTCATGATAGTGGGTTTTGTGGGGGGAGGCCGTTGTCATTGCCGAAGATTTTTGCCTGTTGATGCCACGGTTATTTTTGTCCCCCGACAATACTAGCTTCTACAAAAGTGTTTGGTGACTTCTTAAATTACGTAGTTCTTTATAGAGGATATGTTTCTCTTGATTGAGAACGATTCTTGTAATGTCATGGCTTTTCTCCAGCAGAGATGTCATTGCACATAGCCAAAATTCCACATTCACGCTCAATCATTGGTGGTATGCAATCACAACTCGCTTTACCAAAGTTATTACATTACCAGAATGAGGTACAGAACTAGAACCTCCTAGTTTTTAAAACCTTCCATACATGTTCCAATTTTTACACTGTTTTCTTCCGAACTAATTCCATATTGTTTCTTTCTTTCACAATCTCGCTCTTTTTTTTACCCTCTTTTTCTTGACATTGGCGATCATACACCAAGCTGAAAGCAGTCAAGCTTACAAAAGAACTTGCTCTATATCCACAGTGTCCCCATTATGCATTTCTCACCAGGTCCTGGGATAACCAAGTTACACTTAGGATTCTTTTTATCTTCCTAACACCAGCCAGTTCGAGCTTATATAGCTTTGCCTCCAGGCAACCACCACTTGTAGCCAAAATCGGGGCTTGTTTTTTCATCCCTTCAGTGCAAACCGCCTAACGGACATTGTCGGGGAGGGGATCTTACTCCAGGCTCTTGAGAAGCTGGAGGAAACCAGGAAACCGAACAATGGAGGAGAGAGAAAACGCACATTTTTTCACCTTCTTATTCCTTTTCTTGCTTTCTTTGTTTTTTAAAGTTACACTTGAAGAGATCCCCATCTATCAAGATGGTTCAAAATTGCCCCTATTGATCCCACTACAAGACCATGTTTGGCGACCGATGGGTGGTGGCCCCTTTCACGTACTCATAACTTTCCAAGAACTAAGAGTGAGAACATCACCTGGGTACTCGGTTAGGTTGACGCTAGATTAAGACTGATGGGATGAAAAAAGAAGCCCTGATTTCGCCTATATACTCGTGGGCGCGCCTGAAGAGATAAAATTAACTCAAGGCGTTAACTTCATTAAAATACTTGTATATTCACAGCTGTGGCTGAAGAATGTAGTGAGGATGTCACGGCATAGCGCCAGGTGCGATACCAGTAGAAGAAGCGTGCAGCCCCTCTGGCCAGCGTTCCGAATGGTCAGCCGAGGACTAGCTCGGACTAGCTAGACCAGGTCAAAGTCTAGCCTAGTCTGATGGTGGAATTTAGACTGACCAGAGAGGCGTGATTGTTGAAACTAACTGGACCGGGCTCAGTCAGACTGGGCGGACTGCGTGCAAACCGAGTGATAGAATGTGCATCGGCTTGCAGCTTATCCGCTTAAAGGCAACAGCCAGATTGCTAAAACCCCTGCAGCGAAACGGGATGAAACACTAAGAGTAAAGCTAGCCGAAAGACTTCTACTCGGTGACTTCTTCCACTATTTAATTCGCGTTAAGTCTTTCTTCATTTAACTTATTGTTTCCATGGATTAAACTGTTGAATCTTAGGGAAGTTGGAATGCACATATTGCTTCGCTTACATTAGAGTGTGAAAATCGGTTCACGAGTAACATACCTCAAGGTGACCCGAAACACACGGTGACATGAAACAAACTTATAGAGTGGTATTCAGAAAACTAGTTTACACTCCCTACTCAAGGACTATTTCGTATAACAATGTCTTTTGGCTTCTCGTAGGGTACGTTATCAAATCTTCTAGTTCAATAATCGAGTGATGCTACAGATAGTGAAACTTCTAAGCAAGTTTGCCCCGGGAGCGAACTTGCTTATTAATACACCTTCCCTGCCTTTCATCTACGCCGGGGGGAATAGGGAGACTAGTCTGGGACTAATCCCGACCAGTCCTTGACTACATTTATTGGCCAAGTCTAGTCACGGACATCAATTTAGACTGACCGTCTGGTCGTGCCTCCAAGACTTGACCGGTCGGACCATTTAGAACCCTGCCTCTAGCACCACATGGTTGCAAATATTCGGCCTAGGCGATTCTAAATTCAAAAGGGTCTACTGCCCCCTACCAATTGGAGATCAAAGTGGGGGGGTTACAGACTTCCCCTCCAAGGCTTATGGCATCAGAGATTTATTGTAAAGGAATGGCCGACTCTATAGTATTGTCTATTAAGAGTGGAGAGTACAATTCGGGTAAACAGCATTTCCGCTCAAATAGTTGATGCCAATTAATCTCTGTTGAGCACTGTCATCCAAGGCTGACTTCGGGGCAAGATGCAGATGCGAGCGGGGTTCTGCCTAGAGCGTGCAGAACAAGGCTGACAGTGATTGTGCTGATGCATCGTGCAACGCGAGAACCTCATTTTCTACCCCTCTCTTCTTCAACTCCTAGAGACCCCTTCGGGATCTCAGAGAAGGAAAATTCCAGTTGCACATGATAAGAGAGATCTCCGGCCCTATTTGGCAAGACGTGATATAAAAGACCCTACTTTTATTTTGCGGATTTAACTTTGGCAAGGCTGGATTTCGTTTGACCAGAGAGCAAGCAAAGAAATACCCTACCTGAATAGCGGCTACCTTACTAATAGTGCGATGAAAAAGGAAATCTAGCGAGCTGCCTGTAGCTTTGTTCTAACCCCCAAGGCAAAACCGAGTTTCACCAGAAAATGCCGCATTGCATAACCTCATCTCAACATTATTTGGGTTCCGCCTCTGGAGACTTTTGGGATTACTTGCATCATCACCTTCAATTCACATGTGCAATTGCGGTATGTACTCGAATGGGATATTGAGATCAATGTGCGGCCCGCTGCCGTAGGCTGAACCCCTCCATAAATTAGCCTAGATTGCCTAACAATAGTGGATTCCTCAGGTCCCTAGATCTCGTCAGACGGGGGCTGAAGAACAAATCAGGGTTATGGGGGGGTACTCTCGCAGAGCGTAGTGGACAAGCCGGACGGTAGACAAGGGCTTCTCCATTGTAACACCTAGTGAGCATGCTAGAGGTGTCTCTATCGCCGGAGTATTCCGAATATTCTAGCCGACAGACCCTCCTCAGGGCATAAGTTAGCATAAATCGTCGACACACCCACTCTACATACGATACCCACATTAGAACTTCCATGCCTAGTTTTGATCTACTTCTTTGCGGGGCCTCCGTTTGGGACATGGTCGCTGTGTAGGCCTCTCCTGGGTCTTCGCTCTTAGCCATCTGATCAAGCTTCTTTCCCTTCCGTTAGAGAGTAATCCCCCCAGAGGTGCATCAATGGTTCGAGAAACAGAGGGGAAACTAGACACCACTGTCAGTGAACAATACCTCGGGCCCATACCGGAAGGTATTTGATACCTTTCCTTAAACCTCTGAGATCTTCCCCGGAACCACTCGCATAACATCCGCCTGCAGTTCGTGATCAATTGCGTTAGGGTCAGTGTTAATGTCTAGCCTCATAGCTAAACAATCCCCAATATCTCGCCAGTAATTATGCCATCACTTATCCCCGGTTAAGTTATTGGATTAAGCTGTTCTGTAATATAACCTATTCCCATGGGTATAATAGGACTGAGAGCAATCCAGAGCAGTGTTGGCAGTGACCAGGGCTGATGTATTGACCGGTCCTGACCATGACTCTGGTCAGTGACGAGTGGTCAGTGAAGGGGGGTGATGCGGGTCAGGGTTTCCTTGGCATACTCGCAATTAGAGAACTGCTTTTTGTTTCCAATATTTTATTTATTCAATCACAATACCGGTATTGCCTATGAGCGGGCAAGGGAAAGGATGGCAATTTTATCTTGCTTCCAAGAAAACAAATTCAAGAAAATAGATTCACGAAACTATAGAATTTGATGCTACTCAAACTTTGCCTTCAAACCCTAACCCACCATAACTCTGGCCCCTGCCCTGATCAGTCCTGACCACCGGTCACGGTGACTACCTGATTTTATGGATGACCAGTGGTCACTGCCAATACTGATCCAGAGAGCCTCGCTAAAAATTTAAAGATTACGTCGCCGATGTGGGACCTTCCCATAAAGGACACGTGTGTTTGGGGGCGCCCCGGCAAACCTCGAATTGCTTCTTAGCGTTCCGGGCACCGCATTTTCTGGCGATACTGGAGGTGGGTGCTATCACGGAAGGGGACGAATTGGTGAGGGGTAACCACGGTTGCCCTACACGAATTCAGCGATAGTGCGAGCACTAAGAACATTTTTATGACGACCCCACTGGAACGCAACCAGGCTGGTGCGAGATCTACTTTTTTCACCCCACTAATGGAAGAGCGAGGCTTGTATTGTTGAGAAAACCAACCTCCCAGCAAACTATAAAGAGAGCGCAGTTGAGACGGTAAGAAGCATTAGGCGTGGAATCCATTGATACAGAACAGAGACCTTGATGCCCGGTCATGTAACTCTTCCATCATATATTGTCACTCGCTTTCATTTTTTATATTCGCTAAGCTGTCCACCCTGTAACACTTTTCGCCACATAACAACATTAAACCTTAGCGCGATTTCCAGTATCGCCAGATGATGCAGTATTTCACGTTTGGCAATGATGATATAATCATCCTTGTAATGGAATATTGTAGTGATAGAAGGGTAAAGGAGCGCGATATCGGGAGGCGCAAAAATTACGAAGAAGCACTGAAAAGACGATCTGTGTGGACACATTACTATAAGGCATGAACGGATGTCTAGGGTTATACATGTCGAAGCTTTTCTTCTTAAGTGGCCTTTAGCTAGCAACCTCCAATAGACAGCGCACATCTGGCATCTACTCCCGTCAACACGTCTGAGTGATCCGCCAGCCTTCATCAGACAACATCCCTCCTATCCCCCGACGACACACTCTTCCCGCCTCGGCACTCCACCACTAAGCCGGCGCTGACCTCTAGGATACACAATGACTTCGGATCGTTCAGGCACCCGCAATACTCGCTTTTACGATGCTACCAATCCCAAGGTGGTTCTCGGAGGTTTTTACCAAAACGATTCCATAACCGAAGCCAACTTTCTTTCCATCCTTGAAATTTTACTTGTGACTGAGGGGAAGCCGGTGCGTGCCCAGGCAAGGGCTTCAGGCCATCTTGTGACGGGAAACAATATGCCCCTTGCAGCTGGAGATTACGATATCTACTGTGATAGTACGTACTGTACCCGGGGGTTAGAAAAACCCCTACAATACTAACATACTGGACCGGGAAGTGGATCAGATGCGGATGTGAACAGGTTTGTATGTGAATTTTGCACAAACCCCCACTACGCGAAGTTCGACAATATAAATCATGAGAATTCAGCCCGAAAACAAGCAAATCTGAAATAGTGTGCTATCAGAAATACCTCCTACCCTTCTAAATCTCCTCTTCTTACTGTTGTGGGTCAATTAGGATTTCCATATTTCTACTTTTTGGTGCATTTTTACCGATCCACTTCCCCGTCTGATCCGCTTCCGGGCCCAATACGTTAATGGAATATTCAATCACTAATATTGTCAGATCCTATCCAAGTTAACAATGAGCCTTGGATCCAGCGACCCAGTTCCCGCAACACCGCCATCGTGGGAACTAGATTCGAGCATGAAATCCGTACTCGCGATAAGAAATGCGTTATCACAGGGATTGAAAATTCGGATACTCACATTCAGTGTGAAATCTGGGCCCCTTTTGAAGCTACTTATATCTTTCCACCTGTGCATGAGAGCCTCTGGATCCAGTCCGGCTATGACCAACGGATCCCCGATATAGACAATATTAGCGGATCCTCGAAGATTCACTCTGTTCAAAACGGGTTTCTCATCTGCGCCACAGCACAACAACTGTTTGATCAGTACCTGATATCTGTTAACCCAGACGACGGCTACAAGGTGGTTGTGTTTGCAAACGATATTTTTGGCTATGATGGTAGAATTCTTGATCCTGTGTGCCGAAACCCAGCCGATCCCAACTCCGTGTCCGACGAACTTCTGAGGTGGCATTTCCGCCAATCGATCCTTGCCAATATCAGAGAGGTTGGGGAACCAATCTTTGAGCACGATTTCCCACCCGGAACCGATATGGTGGGAGAGATCCTTGCCAGCCCTTCTGGGAAGGAGAGATTTGAGTTGGAGCTGCTCGATTGACAGGGGTTTCCTCGAGGTCGGTATAGCGTGAGAAAGTACAGAAATGGCATGATTATGTCCAAGAGACTCCCGGAAGAGTTGATATTGATTTATAAACGGTAATCACAGATAGATACCATATTATAGCCATTCGTACTGTAGGGCTAAGAATGCGGCGACAGAGGTTTATTAGGAATCTTTGATTTATCTCATGGAAAGTGGGGTCAGCTAGTGGGGTGAGAGATTCGTTGTTTTTGTTGCTGTGGCAAGGACTCCTTTATTGTGGCTTGTACTCGGGTATACATCTTGGGTTTTCAAGGGGAGGGGAAACCAACGAGAGCGAGAACTACAGAGCGAACGAGAACTCGCCGATGTCGGTAGATTTTCTCACTTTGTTTTCACCGACGGTGTACTAAAGTTATTTGGCTTTTTGTGCTTGTGCTTTTTTAATTTCTTCAACGATACTTTTAACACTTCCTGCTATGTGAGCGGCGAATGTCCACTTCCGGTCCCGCTATTTGCTTTCTTTCCCTCGTTACTTTTCCTACTCAGCCTCCGCTCATGTCAGTGATTATACCCGGACTCGGAATACTACCGTCCGGCTTTGTAGTTGTAGTTCCAGTAGCAAATAGTTATCTACCCATTTCTTTTATCGCTATTGCCACATCTAGGCTACAAGATCGACCAAGAGGATGGGATCAAACCGCTTTACTGAAATACGAACTTTCTCTTTCTGTTGCTCCTGATATCCGGTTTTCCGGGACGTGATTTGTAAAATCTGGCCATCCGGGATAGCGGATGCCAGGGCCGTGACGGGGATGCGTATAACCCCCCTACTTCCATTTCTTCAATTGCCAGAAGGCAGTCAAGAACTCCAGACTCTCTTGAAGTTTAGAACCAGGATGGGTTGAATACCGCATTACCTGGTTTTTTTTCGCCTGTCCCTAGTACGTTGAAATAAGAGTTTTCTTTAAAATCTATCTCAAATTCGCAATAGAACGCCCTTTATGGCCAAAACTAGGCTTATTTTAGACTCTTTCTGACTGTAGTTAATGTTTTGTTTCAGCCCCCCTACTTCATTCCAACGTACTAGCGGCAGGCGAATAAAACCAGGTATTGCGGTATTTGCACGCAAACCAGGGGCATTCTATCAAACCTTTTTACACAAGGGCATTCTGTTAAATTCTGTGCTACGCAGGAGCATCCTCTCAAATATCATAAGCGAAATAAAAATTTATTAGTATTATAGATTATACTTGTATCATACTATCAGAGATCCTCTATCGCGCTAGATCTTTTGCGATATTATGGCGCCAAAATCCTAATTCACATCCCAGGCCAATCCGGAGAGCAACAAGTTAGAGCAGCTCAGGGGGGTTTCGGTGGATATGTTTGATCGTTTTGTCATTCCTGTTCACGGCCCTAAACGACGCTACCGTAAAAACTCGTGAAATCAAATATCTCCGTCAGCCCTAAAATCAGCCCGCCAGCGTAGTCCAGGATGGGTTGGGTTTGGCAAGTTAATAGAATTGCGAATATTAGTTAACGAGATCTGAGTCTTGGGGGCTAATACTGTACTGTATCGGGAAACGCTAATCCTTCCCAGGAGCTTTTGTCTCGGAATAAGGATTACAGGGGTGGTGGAGATAGTGGATATTCACGAGTTTTTATGGTATCATACGGTGCAATACTCGAGTACCCGTAAAAACTTTTGCGATTCGCCATCTCGGTTAGGTCGCTGATCTCGAGATTCAGAGATAAAAGTTTCTTGAGAAGGATTAGTGCTTTCTTGACATAGTATCCTGAGTGCCCTGGCCCTGTTTGATCTCAGTAACTCGCCAAACTAAACCTATCTTGGGCGAATGCCTGTTTACAGGGATCTTCAGATGGCGAATCGCAAAATCTCCTACGGTATGTCACTCGTACTTGTATGATACCGGTAGTCTCCGGTGTAACATCGAAAAAAGAAAATAAATCCCCCGATGACTGACACCCCCCAGCCAATCGCGACCCTAAGGTGACATTCCCGCACAATTCTCCAGCGGGGGAGAGAAGAAAAAAAGGGCCTGCAATCATTCCCACAGCCCTACAAGTACCGCTAAGGAGACTGTTTCTTCGAAATCGCGAAAATGCCATTACACCCTCTGTGTTTCCGCTCTTCCTTAAAAATTGTCCGCGAAATCAAACGATATTCTACGATGATTCCTGTACCAGTTGCGGAAATCGGGGAGGAATTAAGCAGGAAGTATAGGCCTTATTTGCTTCCCAAGGAGGAGGTGGCGAAGGATTGGATCTCAGAGCTGGAGCTTGACACTGTGGAGAGGATTTCGAGAGAGAATCTGCAGAGAGGGGAAGAACCTTTGAAAATTTTAGTGCTTTACGGGTCATTAAGGGAGAGGTTTGTTCCCGGTTATATGGTGAGGAGGATGGCGGAGGGGAAGTGCTAATGAAGCGAAAAGGTCGTATTCGAGGTTCATGGCGTACGAAGCTTGTCGGATATTACATCGTTTAGGGGTTGACGTGAGGGTGTTTGACCCGAAGGAGCTACCAATGAAGGACGATGTATCAATGGGCCATGAGAAGGTTCAGGAGTTACGGGGCTTGAGCGCTTGGAGTGACGGACAAGTATGGTGTTCACCCGAGCAGCATGGGACCGTAGTATGCTTACCTACCTCCCCTCCCCCATCCTCCAGCAACAAACTAACCCCCTATCAGACAGCGGTATTCAAAAACCAGATAGACTGGATACCCCTTTCCACCGGCTCTGTTCGCCCAACGCAATCCCGGACCCTCTCAATAATTCAGGTAAATGGTGGTAGTCAATCCTTCAATACAGTAAACTGGTTACGAATTCTAGGCCGGTGGATGCGCATGTTCACGATACCGAACCAATCGAGCTTACCAAAAGCATATACTCAATTTAGCGATGAAGGGAGACTATCAGCTAGCGGAAACCGGGATAGACTTGTGGATTGCATGGAGGAGTTGGTAAAATATACTTGGGTTATGAGGCCACATTTTGAGAGTTGGGGAGATAGATATAGTGAACGGAAGGAGAGGAGGGAGAAGGAGGAGAAAAAAGAGAGGGAAAGGGTGGAGAAAGAGGGGGCGGAGGTGGAAGAAATTAAGGAGGAAGGGGCAAAGATGTGATAGCGGCATAGAACGGGGTGTCGTATCATAGGTTGGGAGGGATTTGGTATTGGGAGGTGCTAGATGTCATAGAAATATTTTCCTTGTTAGAAATATATGCCAAGGATCACTACACTAGAGGCACTAGATAGTAATATCAGTGTATGTAAGCGTAACATAGTACAAATCGTACATTATTGTACCTCAAGACCTCACACTAATGGACCGTGAACGTTCTCCAGAGCAACCAAAGCCTTGGGCCCAAGATACCGTATGATCTCAAACAATCGAACCGTGTGCTATGTCGTTTGAGTTGCCTCCTCTAGTAAGGTCTGTGTTTTTTGTTTTCTCCGCCCGGAGCGAGGGGCTTTAGCAGCTTTCTTTTGCGGTGGTTTTCGCCCCTTTGATAAAGTAGGTAATTCTCAACTACATAGCACTTGTTTCGACCATTTGAGATCATACGGTATATAGCGAGACCTCCGGAAGCCCATAATATGCACCACATCAGCCCACGATTCCTCCATCCACCCCGAGACATAATAAGTATCCCACCAGCCACCAGAAGACCCCTCGGCCTACTCGCACATGGTCATTCAGGGGGGGAAACTTTAGGTGGCGGGATAAGGGTTAGGAGTGCTGATCGATCAGAGCGAGCGGGAAAATGTGGGTGTTTTAGGATGCCATTAACTTGAGGCAGTTGCACTCTGTTTTTTGCTGTGATTCTAAATCTATGGGTTTTTATTAGGCTAATCTGAGACGAAAAAAGAAGGGATCAAGGCTTTTTGGAATGGATCTTTTAAGGGACTCATATTAACTAATAGATTGAACTGCATGCTGATGATTGAAGATACCTGCTCCTTCAATCCAGATTTCTGAGGGGGAGGCTAGCGGGACAGCACAGATGCAGGAGTTAGAGGAGGCTAGGGAGGCGGAGGAGAGAGCGAAATCCTATAAAGATAAGTTAAGACAGATAAATCAGAGAATGAGACAAGAAGCAACGCTCCTGTAGGCCCCCGAACTTGGGTACCTGCTCAGAGGCTGGTAGGCCCATGGGAGACGGAATACCCGACAGGGGAGTTAGTCCCTGCTATCCTGTATATTAATCAGCTTCATAGCCCTAGGGCTCTATAAGCTTAATGATATAAAATTATTATAATAATAATAATAATAATAATCCAGATTTCTGGTGTCCCCCTCCCCCAGGATTTTTCCACCGACGCAAACTGTCTTCTAACTACCCACATGATCCTGCTGATCTTTCCTTTTTGCCCTTTATGACCACGGGCGAGCACATAAAGCCACCTTACAGAACGGGTAAGTAACGGCAGCTACCAGGAATCAAAAGCCACTAAATCTAAACTCCGCAAACTGGAACGCTAGACCTATAGCCCCCTGAACTTCTTTAGCCACCAGGAGCCAGGAAGCAAATCGGATGTTCACAATTTTGTATGCATTCCGCTACATTTCCCCTCCGTATTTCCTATTAAGTCAAGAGAGCTAATACGAGCCTTCAGATATTATCTTGATAAAAAAGAGAACAATATACGGTACCAGTAGCTGTCCCGGCAGATATTAGGTGCCCAGTGTAGTACCCAGCGCGCAGAGCTCTCCCCCGGAGAAACCTTCTACCGGGTTTGGCTAGTGAATTATCAAGCGGTGGAATGCGGATTACTAAAATCACTGATTATCACTCGTGAAATATCTTATGATATGTTCTCAGCGTTCAAGGTATGATTGTTTAGATGCTGAACGGGAATGGATTAGGTGGTGTTGGCAGCGAGCTACTATAATACTACGATCGGTGAGATTCTGCTGGGCGGTCTGGTGAACGGTTGCTGGGTTTCTGGGTTTCTAGTCTGGAAAGGATGGCATCGCCATCAGCGTTCACAAGCTGCCAGATCGGCCTGCAGATAGCCGGCAGGCTTTCAGTATATTCCTTATGACAGGTCATTATTTTTTTAAGGGGTGGCTCCCATATACAGGTATCTGAAGATACCGGTAGATATCCGAAGATGCCCGCAGATACTTGAAGATGCCTGCAGATACGGGAAGATACCTGAAGATATCTCAAGATACCCGAAGAGAACTGACACGATCGGGTATCTTCTCTTTCCCTTATCACTCAATTCGTGACTGCTAGAAGTGACTTAGTAGGTAGTCAACAAAGGCTGCGCAACAGCGAAACGACGCGTGCGAAACGAAAAGAAACGCGAAGAGAAAAACAGTACTCATGAGTTCGATCGCCATAGCACAAATTAAGAGGAGGAACTTCTCCTTCCGATACTTGCTCTCATGCTCACGACTCATAATACCAACTAACTAAACTAAACTAGCTAACGCTTAAGACTGGAGTATAGATAAACCACAAGTTACCCCCATATACAGGAAGCTGGAAGGTGAGATTCAGGCGTGGCTGGCTCGACTAAGTTGAGCACTGCCATAAATCGGCGGGCATTCCCTGGAAAGACCCGATAAACTTGCGGGATGTCATCACCTGGCCCCGTATAAGAAAACGCTTAGATGTCGATGGAGATGTAAGCGGGGGAGGGTGGGCATATGGCAGATAGCGAGTGAAACGAAACTCCAATTTAGATTTTTGGAAACTCAATTAACCTTAGCATTGCGAGTTATATATAGAAAATCTAGCGCTCCAGCGGGTATAGTGGGTATGATTGGAGACAGCAGTAGATTTAGCGACGGGGGTGTGATACGCTAATTGCAATATCCAAAAGGAGATGAGGGGGTCGGAAGCTATGGTGCCTTTAGGGTTAGTAAGGAAGGAAGTTTATCTTACGATATGGTAAACACAAGAGTGGCAAAGAATAGGCGGCAGAAATAAAAAACTGATGACAGAAGGGAGAATAAATCAAACGCTGCGAATGACCCACGATCAACACTTCTCAATTGATCACTGCGCTGCACCTGCTCTCTTTTGTATAGTGGTATATCGAACCTAATTTATGTCTGCATCTATGAAGCTTTCATCCCTCCCTAAATCCAATCTCGTTGCTGTCTAATCTATACAATAATATAATACAAAGCCAACCACCAACACCCATTGAATAACGTAATCTAACATGCATGATAGGCAAAAAGCAAATCAAAAGGGGAATATATAAAAAGAAGGGAATATACAAACGCACTAACGGGGTGTGGAGGAGACTAGCTGAGAAACCGTGAAACAAATAAGGCAGCAAGAATGGGGAAAGAGGTTGGGGTGATTTAGGAGAACCAAGGAGACAACGAGATACCCCAGGGAAATGATTGAACGGTCTGGTGCCTGCAGTAACTCGCCAGTCCGCATGTAGAGAATTGTCTGTGGTGGGAACAGGATTTGGTTCGGTTAGGTGTGTCTTACTAGGGGGTACGTCTGGTAGATGGTGAGGGATATGTCGGGTTGAAGCCTTGGATATCAAAACCTCCGGGCCCTTTTGGAAGGAGGTTCAGATGGCTCGGGCGGCTCGGGGGAGAAGAGGTCTGTTGATTGCAGGCCGGCTGCATACTTGGGACCCAAGTCCATCGCCTCCCGCAGTAGCTTTGCAATTCTCTCATGGCCATTGCTGGCAGCCCACAAGAGCGGTGTTTGGTTCCAATTGTCGGCCCTGTCGGGATTGACGTCGTTCCGTTCGAGCAGCATCCTCACACCCCTCATGCCCATTCTTGGCAGCCAGCGAGAGCGGTGTTTGGCTCCAACTGTCGGCTTTGTTGGGATTGACGTCGTTCCGTTCGAGCAGAATTCTCACAACCCCCTCATGCCCATTCGCGGCAGCCCACGAGAGCAGTGTTCGGCCATATTCGTTGTCAGGCGTGTCGGCATAGACGTCTCTTCGTTCCAGCAGCACCTTCACCACCCCCTCATGCCCCCGCCTAGCAGCCCACGCCAGTGCCGTGTTACCACGGGAATCGGTTGCCTGCACATCCCATTTATTTGTTTCTAATAGAGCCAATGTTATCTCCACGCATCCGAGGTATGCGGCGCCGTGAAGCCCTGTAAATCCCCCAGGGCCACCTTCTCGATCAAGCGGTTGGTTCCAAGGAGGCACCCCACGCAATAATAGTATCTTGGAAGATATGTGCTTATCGTATTCGTCGAGCAGCTTCAATGATAGAGTTTTCACATTTTCGGTAGTTTGCCGCTTAGCATGCGTACCCCAATAACAAGAAGCATATTTGACAAAAGGGGCAGTTGCTGGGACGGAATCAAGAGTAGGCGAAAAGTCCCAGATATGCCGAAAATTGAGGTAGGTCAAACAGACCTCAGCAATGAGCGAGTGGGGGTTAAGAAACAAGTTGGAGTTATGGGAAAGGTACTCTTGCAGAGTATAGTGAACAAGCCGGATCGTAGAGGAGGACTTCTCCACAGTGACGAGCCCTAGTGAACACGCCAGCAGTGTTTCTATAGCCGGAATATTCCGAATATTTAAGTCGACAGATCTTTTTTCTACGCCCAAGGCATGGCATAACTCGTCAACATGTAATGGCCGCTCCGCATGGGACACCCACATTAGAATTTCCATGCTGAGTTGTGATCTACTTCTTTGCTGGGCCTTTATTCGCGATAAAGTTGCGGCGTAAGCATCTCCCAAACCCCTCCCTCTAGTCATCTCATCAAGCTTCTTTCTTCTCCGATGAAGGGTAATCTCGCCCAGGATTGCATCAATGTTGAGAGAAACGAGAAGGAAACTAGACACCACCGTCAGTGAAACATGCCTTGGGCTTGCACCG
>Ga0307507_10003489_pt1 | contig 30355 bp, 10 predicted proteins | sample 7_EM_MG_FD_207223 | JGI IMG/M metagenome (GOLD analysis project Ga0307507, IMG submission 207223) | Populus trichocarpa ectomycorrhiza microbial communities from riparian zone in the Pacific Northwest, United States - 7_EM | ecosystem: Host-associated > Plants > Roots > Unclassified | place... | reverse complement strand
TACCTACCTACCTACCTACCTACCTACCTACCTACCTACCTACCTACCTACCTACCTACCTACCTACCTACCTACCTACCTACCTACCTACCTACCTACCTGCCTGCCTGCCTGCCTGCCTGCCTGCGTATGTCAGTATCTAATTCAATTCGGGGGAGGGGTCGGCCCGATTAAAGGCTCTAATTAATTCAGATCGTTCTCTATGGCCGTTCGCTAGCTGTACATTCGAACGGTGGTCGTCTAAGGTGCCTCCTTAGGAGGCCTTGATTCGATTTGGTGATGGGCCAATGTCGAATTCGATTAATCAATTGAATCGTTCGTGGTATTCGCTGGCTGGTTGTTCGAAAGATCGTCGTCTAGTTCTGGTGACGGTTGTCTGGCTCTAGGACGGTCATCTGGTTCTGGCGACGGTCGTCTGGTTCTGGCGACGGTCCTCTGCTAGCTGCCGTTCCAGTGCCTCCTAAGTTAGGAAGGATGTAAGGAAGGGTAAAAAATAAGGGGGCTGCAAATTGACGAAATGGGTTGATTGATTGTCTGGGCCCCTGAGGGCTTTGAGCTACGAAGAGATTTTACAGTGCACGTGACCTGTGCCTTAGAGAGAATACAGATTATCCGACAGATGCGGAGCTTCGTGTAGAGCCTCCGTACGCAGAGCTTCGCGCAGAGCCTCGTGCAGAGCCTCTGTACGTAGAGCTTCGTGTAGAGCCTCGTGCAGAGCCTCTGTACGCAGAGCTTCGTGCGGAGCTTCGTGTAGAGCTTCGTGCGGAGCCTCGTGCGGAGCCTCGTGCGGAGCCTCGTGCGGAGCCTCGTGCGGAGCCTTGTGCGGAGCCTTGTGCGGAGCCTCTGTACGCAGAGCTTCGTGCGGAGCTTCGTGCGGAGCTTCGTGTAGAGCTTCGTGTAGAGCTTCGTGCAGAGCCTCTTGTAATTAGCATATAACTTAAATAATATATTACATTACCTCAATTGCATATTAAGGAATGTATAAATTGGCTAACTGCGTACTATTTAACTTTTAAATATATTAAATTGGTTAACGGCGTATTATTTAACTTATAAATATGTCAAATTGGTTAATTGCAGGTTAATTATATGTTGTTTAACTTTTAAATATATTAAGTTGGTTAACTGTGTGTTATTTAACTTTTAAATATGTTAAGTTGGTTAATTGCGTGTTGAGTTAGTTAAATTGCATGTCAATTACGCGAAACGCGCTTAGCAAAGTTGACTTGAAACCCAGCCTACGAATATTTTCCTAATGTATTGACCTAAGTTTACGAGTGGTCTATTACTTTCGGGTCCTAGATTTTAAACTTAGCTAAGCCAGCTTCTAATTGGTTGGAGAGCCAGCTTCTAATTAGTTAGAAAAAAACTGCGTGCGGTAAGTTATAGCAGAATCCACGTGACAAACATTAAAATATTATAAATATCAAAATATCTTACTATTACGCCTTTCTTTTTATTAATACCTCTATTAATACTACTATATATATTATAAATATAGCAGATCCTACTGTAATTAAGTGCAGCAAGTGCCATATTTATAAGCCCCGCCTTAACTTTGTTAAAGACGGCCTTTTAAAGAAGATTTTAAAGCTGTGCTAGTTATATTGGTTAAAGGCGCGTCTTCTTTATATATTACTTCCACTTCCACTTACTTTCCTAGGTCTCTAAATATAATTTAAATAAGCGGAGAGCTCTTATAGAGTTAGGTTCTACTACTAAGAATCATCCTATAAGGCGCTAGCAAACTGCTCCACCTAAAAATAATACTAAGAATGCCTTCCTGCCTCGCGGCTAGAACAGTTAAGATACCCCTAAAATTGCTTAATAGCGGAAGACAATTAGGGCAATATAACGGGAGTACCGTATTCTTAATTGGTAGGGTAAAGCTTACTTACCTACTCCTCCGCTATATACCATAGATAAAGCTTTATATAGAAGAAGAGATGCGTCCTTGCTAGGGCTGGCTCCTATGCCTACTCTACCGCTAATACCTACCCTACCGTTAACACCTACTCTACCACCAATACTACCTTCCTTGCAGTAAGCTCCCTTACGGCAAGCTCCCTCGCGGTAAGCTCTAACTATAGCCACACTACTACCTATTCTGGCTGTTAATTAGGAGCGAATTAAGAAGTTTAGGAGTATACTACAGACTAAATGTATAAAGATGTGTAGTTATTGTAGGGAGTGGTAGTTCTAAATAGGCCTAGCTACGGAGGGTAATAATATAGGTATATATAAAGCCTATATTAAGGACGCCCTTAAAAATCTAACCCTTCCTCCCCTATTTAGTGAAAGCAATGGGCTTAATTTAGGGCCTATTCCTGGCTTCCTACCTATACTTACGGCAGTAGAGGAGCTTCTAATTACACGCATATACATTTATCTGCAAGTTATGCGTGTACGCGGCTAGTAATATTACTATACTGGCTATGTCTGCTATTTTGGCCAGAACATACTAAAGACTTAGAGGCAGCTACTACGGCTACCTACTAAACTTGATGTACTGGTTATAAGGCCTACAGCAGTAGAGGGTGGTAAATACCTAAGTTGGCGGTTTACTAAATGGTATACTATAAGGCGCCCTACTATAGCATGGTGGCTTTACTTTCTAAAGGTTAATTATCCTAATTATTACGACGTTAAAATATATAGCACCTAGCTTACTAGCTTACCTATAAATGGCTCTATATTAGATTAGCTACCTTATATTAACAAGTTAGAGTCCAATTCTAGTAGCCTAATAGCTTACCCTACTGCTTCTGTGTAATATCCTCCTGCTATTAATACTTTGCCTACTAAGCTTAGCAGTAATATACTAGACAGTAAATTTAATAATAATATATTAGATACTTTAGTTCCTAATCTAGTGCCTAACCTTAATAAATTAGAGCTTTTGGGTTATAAGGTTTAATACTAATAAGACCTATAAGCGGGCCTAGAGGTTCCTACTATGTAATAGATACCTCTCTTTAAGCAATCAGCTAGTTTTATTATACGCGGCACCTTTCCTACCCTATTTCCTTATAGCAAAGCAGATTTTAATATACTATAAAGCCATATAGTTACCCTGGCTGCGTACGCTAAGCATATGCTTAAGTATTAGGACAGTTAGTTTGGCCGCTACCCCTTATTTTACTACTATATTTTTAATCGGATTATAAGAGAGCAAGCCCTTAATGCCACCCGCTTTCTTTATAGCCAATTAGATAAGAATAGTCTATCTTTAGACAAGCTTAGTAATTTTATAAATAGTAATAGGGGTAACTAGGTTCTAAATAAGATTATACGGTATGCATAGAAGCTTAAGGGCATTAGACCTTACTGGAAGCAGAAGAGAAATAAGCTTACAGCTTATACTAAAAATATTAAGAGCGGGTCTCTATTCTTTATACTTAGCGCTACTAATCTATATTGGCATAATCTACACTCTTATATGCCTCTATTTAACAAATATAAGGCTGCTAATAAGGCTTAGCGCTACCAGATTGCTTCTTAAAATCTTAATAATAATCCACATATTACTGCTTACTGGCTGTATTGCTGCTTTAATCTATTTAGGAAGCATATGCTTATAGGTCTATTTAATAGTACTAACTTTCAGTCCTAATATGAGTGGTAGGTGTAAGGTAGCGGCTATATATATAGCTTTTTATGGAGTTTAACAGCCCTAGAGCTAGATCCATTAGCTAGTGCATTAAGGGCGGCTTTTACTAAGTACTGGGCTACTTTTATATCTGTAATAAATTCTAATTAATCTAGGCCTCCTGATCTTTAATATCCTTCTACTCTTGGCTATAAAGAACAGATTAACACTAGTAAGCTTCTTACTACCTACCTTAATTAATTTTAACGGCACCACAATTGCACTAAATCTTACTGTTTAGGATTAAAGAAAGGCTCCACTGGAGCAAAGGAGTGCCGCTTCTACTTTCCACGCTCTCTCCGTAATAAGGCCGCTGTATTAAAGGATTAAAATCTATATTACTAGACATTCTGTTTATAGCGTAATAATAAGCTTCTTAATGGTTATAATGCAGCCATAATATTAGTGTGGATGGTAAATATTAATATATTACCCGCTATAAGCATATTAGTAATAGTCAACTATATAGGCAAATATTATAGCAAGGAAGAGAAGAAGTTAACTTCCTACCAGGAGCTACTCTAATTAGTACAGCCGCACGCTAATAGCCTTTATGCCTTTAGTTTGGTAGTGGCTAGGTTTATAAATAAGCTTATTACCAAACGCAATTGGTTGGTATAGGAGGTATACTATCTGCTTTTTAACATTCCCCTTTATAAAGGCTCTAGAAATATAATAACTTTAGACTACTGCCAGGAGGATAATTGAAGCGCTATATATAAGCTTAAGGATAGCCAACTAGGAGGGTGCGGACTATCTAACTATAAGAAATATAAGCGCCGCCCAGATAGGGTAGAGGACGTCACTTTCTTTAATTTCCTACTCTATTTTAATTACTCTACTTATAAGCGTTAGCTAAGAGTAAAGCCTTAAGTTATATTGTACTTTCTGCGATATAAAGGCGATTCTTCCTATCCGTAGTATCCTAAGTTTTGCTATATAAAGCTTATTCTTTATTACCCATAGAGGGAGTATAAAGAAGTGGCTACTTATACTAATAGATTTGGGGCCCCTGATTATATGGCTTCCTATTAGGCTTATGTTAACTCTTATTAGCACCTACTTAACTACTTCTGCAATTAGAAACTGGAGGAAGGCCGTAAAACTGCTAATAATATTAATAAGTTTAAGGGCGATTTTGTAGACGACTTAGAGCTATACTAGTTTTTTAAGGCCCTATATACCCACGTCCAAAACACTAATAGAGTTAAAATTAAGGATCCTAACAAGCTTAGTAATAGGGAGCTTAATTATAACTATAACTGGGGTATATATTGTGGTATATACCCGCAGCTTAATAATAGGACTTATTAGCAGGAAGCATAGTTATAGCCTCTACCATTAAGCTGCCTATCCTAAATAGTAACTCCGTCTTCCTTACAACCAGGCCAGCGTTATATTTATAATGCTATAGTTAATTACTACAGGCAGATTTAATTGGGCCTTAGCCCCCTTCTGCTGTGAATTAATATTAATAGAGAGGCAGGAACTAGCAAATTACATCTTATTACTGTTCTCTCTACTACGCTCTATACTATAGTAAGGGCTAATAGTAAGCTATCACCATTAGTTTAAGCCACCCCTACTAGGGTAACTGCCTTTAATATTAATGGCAGGGCTATATATAATCTACTAAGGCTACCGGTAAATCGCCCCTTTAAGGAATTACCTGCTACTAGTCTTATACCTCTATAATAAGCTTTTAAGGATATTTATTATCTTATCCTTAATAAGAAATCTATAATTAGGCAAGTATATCTGGCCTAAATTAATCGCCGCCTCTATTAGATCTACCCTATATATAATAACAACTATTTTAGAGGCTTAAACATCTTACTAGTAGGCGATTTCTATCAGCTTCTCCCTATAGGTTAGGCGGCCTTATATAACAATCTACCCGCTAGCCTATTAGAGCTCGCCAGCTATAGAAAGGGAGCCTATAAGGCAATTAACTAAACTGCTGTCCTAGATTAAGTTATGCGATAGGGCGGTAATAACGCTAAGAGCTCTGTATTTAGGACCGCCCTTATAGAGCTATATAGTAATTCTATAAGTAATTTAACCTAGAAGCTTCTTTTAACTAGGTGTTAGTAGGGCCTATCTACTAATAAGGTTACGGGCTTTAACAACGCAATTTAGCTATATGGCACACGCGCTACTATAAGTAAGTATAACACTACTTGGCTTTGCAACCTTTTACAGCCAGTAGTAGCTATTAAGTTAGTTAACACTGGTATAGGTGCGCAAAAGGCTACTTTTAATTAGTGCAATACTATAGAGAATCTAGCCCTATGTATTGGCGTAAAAGTGATGCTAATATAGAATATCTGGGTTAAACTAGGCTTGGTAAACAGTACTACTAATATAGTTAAAGATATTATATAGAAGGAACACATAGATGTTAAAAATAATCAACCCTAGTTACTACTAATTGCTATAGATAGGTATAACGGACCTGCCCTATTTACTCGGCAGGATGGTAAGAAAGTCATCCCTATATTTTCCGTACTTTATAAGTAGGAAGGTATAAAAGGCTCTTGCTTATAGCGTCAATTTATAGTTACTCTAGCTTTTGCTCTTATAGTGTATAAAAGCTAGGACCTAATACTTAACTAGGTGGTTCTAGATATTAAGGAAAAGGATAAGACAGCTAGGCTAACTTATATAGCAATCTTACAAGTTAAGAAGCTTTTAGGGCTTATATTTAAATATAGATTTAATAAGGAATGATTTTAGTTATCTATAAGTAAGACTAAAGAGGTATAATAGGAAGATTTTACACAGAGGCAGCAGCAACAACTTGCAAATGACTTTTCCTAAATAGGAAATTATGTACTAGCTTAGAGGTAAGTAGAGAATATAGCATTTGTCTTGGTTTCCTACCTTTTAAATAGCTTAATTACGAAGTCCAATTTATCTAAATTTCAACCCCCCTATTTATCCTACCTTCTTATTACCTTTAAAGCTGTTAGATATATATATAATAGTATATAGGGAGAATTAGCAGTATTACCAGATTAATATTGCTGCTGTCTATAGCGTTAATTAATTTAAATTTTTTTTTAGACTTTTTTCTTAGGGTGGAAATGTTGCTTATATAATAGGTTACGTAACCTCTAAGAATGCATATTCTAAATTAACCCCACTTAGTTACTGCAGTAGATCCTCTTAATAAGATAATACTATATAGCAGTAACTAAGGCGCCTAAACCTTACTACTACTCCTTTCGCAGGCCTCCTCCCGTCTATAAATACCCCCTCTTTTATACCCCCTCTTCTTTTCTTCTTCCTTATAGGGAGCTAGAGGTGCTCTAATACGCCTCCTTAGTCCCCACTAAGGGATTTATTGATTAATGTAGTAATATAGACAGTATTAGATAAGGAGATAACGGGTAAGAGAGAAGATGGGAAGGATAGAGGAGCCTCTAGTAGGTGTCAATCGAGCAACATCAATGGTTATATTATGGCCGCCTAATCTCCTATACTCGCAGGCCTCCTCCTATCTATAAATACTCCCTCCTCTACACCTTTCTCTCTTCTTTTCTTCTTCCTTATAGGAGCTAGAGGTGCTCTAATACGCCTCCTTAGTCCCCACTAAGGGATCTATTAATTAATATAGTAATATAAACAGTATTAGACGGGGAGATAATGGGCGAAAGAGAAGATAGGAAGGATAGAGGAGCTTCTAGTAGGTGTTAATTAAGTAATATTAATGGCTATATTATGGCCGCCTAATCTCCTATAATTATAGGCCTCCTCCTGTCTATAAATACTCCCTCCTCTATACCTTCCTCTTCTCTTTTCTTCTTCCTTATAGAAGCTAGAGGTGCTCCAATACTCCTCCTTAGTCCCCACTAAGGGATCTATTAGTTGACGTGGTAATATAGACAGCATTAGATAAGGAGATGATGGGTAAAAGAGAAGACAGAAAGGACAGAGAAACCTCCAGTAGGTGTTAGTTGAGCAACATCAACGGCTGGTTTTTGTCACCCAAAGATTGCGTTATGTGACGACATTTAGGAATATAAATATGTACTAGATTCGTGACCAATATGACCTTTAAGCTTAGTTTAAGTAGGGCGCCTTGGTTAATATAGTAGATCCTTACCTAGTGGTAACTAAGGCGCCTTAGTCTTACTACTACTTCTAAATTAAGCAAAAGCTCTATATAGGGGGGTCCGAGGGAGTCTCTCCATAGAAAACCTTATCTCTATATATATTAATTAAAGTCTATATAATAAAGCTCTAAATTATAAACTTGGGTCAAAATTTTAGTTGGGGGGTCAACTATCCGCATGTTATATAAACAAGCACTTAGCACTGTGTGGCGGGCCAGAATCTCTACTTAAATATCTTCCCTTCGAGCTAAGAGTCTATAATTAAAAGGAGAATATTGAAATGCTATAGACACTTATTACTATTAATTACAAGCAAATATAATAAGTGGTTATTAAAATTGCTGGGGGTCGGAAATGCTAATTTTACATACATTTTAAGGGTGGCCCAAATACTGGTGGAACAGTTAGTAAATAGGAGGTGACTAAGGGGCCGTTTGGTTGCAACTTTATATTCAATATAGAGGCCCCATATTTAACTGAAATGGAGCTCAAATCTGAATATAAGGCTGTCGTTCAGTAAATCTAACAACTTTTAAATATGGAGCTCCTCCATATCAGTAAGCGCGTCAAATTTGCATGCTATACTATATACAGTAGTTAAAATAAAGATAATCGTTAGGGTAAAAACTAATGAAAATTTTGACCGAGTTTACGCTTACTAAGCCTTTTATTTAGAGCTTTAATGTAGAGCCTTAGTTTAAAAGCTTTTAATCCAGAAGCTATTAGCTTGGAGGCTTTTAGCTTAGGGGCGTTTAGTAAAGCTTTTATAGCTAGTAATTAAGATTATATTAGTTACAAATTTAGTATATATTTGGACTGCAGAGCTTTAATATAGAGCCCTCTATATAGGATATAATAGAGTAGTTAATTTTGATTCCGATTTAAAGCTTTATATATTAAATATTTTTAATTACCTAATAACTAAATTGCCGTGTGGCTGTCTACTACCTTAATATAATAACGCGATAGCTTAGCAATGACGCAATAGCTTAGTAGTAACGCGATAGCTTAGCGGCAATGTAATGGCTTAGTAATAATATAATGGCTTAGTGTTAAGTAATAGGAGGAAGGGAAAGAGAGGGAGGGGAGAGAAGGGAGGAGATTAGGTGTGGCTCGGCTACTACAAGAAAGTTATAATATTAGTATAGTATTAAACTTTAAAAATTATATCTTAGGGGCTTAATTAACGACCCCTATATAAAATGTTAATAATGTCCAATTTTAAAATACTAAATTAGTAGATTTTTTAGGAACGCTTATTATAAGCAGTTCTAAGTGCAAATTCTAAAATATTTAGTAGTGGTATGGGTATAGAAGGGGGTATATATTTATATTCCCAAATATTATTATATAACGCAATTTTTAGGTAAAGAAAATTAGAAGTCTTTCTAGGGGTAAAGTGTTAACGCCTTACTAGAGTCTTCTCCCATTTTATTTCTCGCCCGTTTTCTTATCTAAGGCTATTTATATTACTATATTAACTAGTAGATCTCTGTTACAGAACCACACCGCAGGGGCCTCTATAGGAGAGCCCCGTGCTCTCGCATACACCTCGCGTATAGCTTACGTTAGCTACGCGTAGGTATATCACCTCCTTACGCCCTCGACCCTTACAATCGATCGCGTAACGTCTTGTAGACTCCTCAAATACATACGTTTAGCTGCCACTGTTCCGCGCCCCGTGACATTACGTTGCGCCTTTTTTTTTTACCACTGACACCTAGCCTATAACCAATTCTATGTCTACGATACTATAGGCGCTACTAGAAGCAGCGTGTCTACAAGCAACCTTCGCACCATAATAGTAAGACGATATTCCTTACTAGCTACTATATCAAGCCCAAAGAGCAACCCAATACCCCAACCTAACCTATGACGCCAATTAATCCCAGGAGAATTTAATTTATTAACCTTAGCCTTAACCCCTAAGGGCAAGCCTAGCGGCTTAAAAGAGTTATAACTACGAGCACCCCTAAGTACCCAGTACCACCTTAAAAACAATAAGAGTCAACCAGCCTAGCAGGATAGGTATACCCCTATTAGTATAGGTGGTCACAGCAACGACCTTAACAAGATAGACACTGGCGATGTCTTATTCTTTATTAATTACACAGCCACGGAAAAGCAACCAGAAGGGCAGCTACCCATTAAGATCAAAATACAAGACGCTGAGATATTTATATAAATGGTAGCACGAGAACCTAATAAATACTATCACCTTCTACAGAACTACCACCTAAAGCTTATATAAGCCGAATTGCGTGCTGCCTAAGACCATGTCACAGTGCTGTAATGCAAGTAGGCTAAATAACTACATTGTGGTATGAAGAGGAGAAGAAGATGGAAAGGGGGTATTATACACAAATAGTAGGGCCAGCCCGCCAAGGCGCTAATGGTAGGCTAGCTAACAGTAGGAAATAGTACAAGACAGTATACAACAGGTCAGTGCCGTAACAGTACTTCTCTCCCCTAAAAGGTTTGGTCCCCAAACCAAACAAATAACTCTAAAAATAGGTAATACGCGGGGGCTGGTTTTTGTCGCGAAGATATCGGTTCCGCTTACCACCCTTAGCTAAGCCAATGGCGATTTTCTATCCCAGGAATGGAAAATCCTAATTAGTTAGTTTAGTAAATAAAGTCGGCAGAACTCTATACCGCCACTAGAATTAATCTGCGTGGCGTTTCGCGGCATTCCTTGGCAAGAATCTGGCCAATTAGATAACTTTAACTGGCGGTTAAAGTTCCATAACATCTTAACTACCATAAATTAACATTGTGGTTGGCTATAACCTTAGCATAACTTTTCCTTATCTTATGCCTAGTCTGGGGGTCTGGGCTTCTTAGGGTGTTATTTATAGAACTTATATAGTGCGCGCTTGTACCCTTTTAGGGACTTCTTAGGTTCCCAGGTTTCTTTATTATAATACTTCCACTTAATACAATATATTAGGCTATGCTCGTCTATTTATTTATTATGTATATTAAGGATTTTTTCAAATTCCTACTTATCTGTAATGTTGCTATTATTATCTCTTTCAGCTATCCTTCCTATAACATTACAATGTTCCTCTTTATTAATGCGTACTTAACTAGAAATCTCTTTAGGGAACCAGAGGCAGACTTTTAAAGTATAGAAAGACTTATTAACGCGGATATAGTCTAGGAGGTTAACTACAACTGCTCCTCTATAGGCAGCTAGGACGGGCTAAGGTCCGTCCTAGTTATTATCCCACTTCCTCTTAGGCTGGTTAGTCTTTATATTTTTAAGGCTAACTATAACCATATTATCCTTTTTAAATATTATACCTTCGTCTTGTTTTATATTAGCGTTGTCTTTATAGCGTCGCTGGGAGATACAAGCTAGGGCTTTAAGCTGGGTTAAGATGCGCTTAAAGCGGTTAGTAATAGTATTAGCTTATAGGTACTCCTTCTTTGCATATACAGATAGGGCTAATGGCTAGGGGCCCGCTGGTTCAACGCCCAGACGTAGGTTATAGCCATAGTTGGCAAAGAATAGTGAGATTTCTATGGTCTTATTAATCTGGTTATTTGTAGCAAACTTAGCAAGGGGGAGCCAATCTACTTAGTTGTCTTAGGTGAAGCTCACAAAGGCGCATAGGTACTTATTTATTGCTGCATTAATAATCTCGGTTTGGCCATCTATTTTAGGGTGCCATACAGAACTAGGGCTTAGGGTTACCTTTAGGCGCTAGTTTAGGCGACGCCAGAAGTCAAAAACAAATAAAGAGCCTCTATTAGAAACAATAGTATTCAGAGTGCCGTGTAACTTATAGATAGTATGGATAAATGCTTTAATAAGCTCCTTAGTATCTAGGCTAGTAACAGAAATAAAGTGTCTTATCTTTATTAGGCGGTCAATAACGACAAAGATATATCTATATGTTTTGCCGTTATAAAGGCACTTAGGCAGGTTAACAACGTGGTTAATAGAGATATTAGTCTATAGGCGGACTGGTAGTTCTAGTAGTTTTAGGAAACCAGGCGGTGCTAAGCGTAGGGTCTTTATACAGAAGTAGAGAGCGTAGTCTTTTATAAAGGTAGCCATAAACTGTAAAATACCTAGCCACTAATAGGTTTGATTAAGGAGGTCTAGCGTCTTAACGCGGCCCAAGTAGCCCATAGGACCCAAACTATGCGTACAGTATACGACTTCTAGTTGGAGTTTAGGTAAATCAGGGACAAACACTTAATTCCTATAGTAGATTAGGCCGTTAACAATTAAATATTTAGATTTATTATAGCGGAGTAACTTTCTAATCTACTTAGGCCAGCGATATACTTTACGGCCTTCCCGTTTGCGTAGCGTAGCTAACATATCCCTAGCGAGTTTATTCTCCTTATAGGCATTCTTAATAAGCTCCTTAAGGGGTTTTTTCTCAGGCTCTAGGTCTATTACTGCAATAAAGTCTTTAATGCTCTAGTCTTAGGATTTACTTAATAGCTCTTCTAGGATAGCGGGGTTAACTTTTTTTTATAGTAAGACAACGCGGTCTTGGTGTTATAGACATTTATTACTAGTATTAGCAGGTGCTACACCTAGGAGACGGCTAAGAGCGTCTGGGATTATGGCTTTAGTGCTAGGCCTATAGGTAATAACAAAGTTAAACTAAGAGAGGAACTTAGCCCATTAAACTTAGCGCTAGTTTAGTTATTTCGTTATTATAAAGGTCTGGAGGTTCTTATGGTCCGTAATAATCTTAAACGGTTACTTAGTTTTTTATAGTTTAGGGCGCCATTCTTCTAGTGCTTTTATAATTGCTAGGAGCTCCTTATTATATATCTTATAGTTACATTCCAGGGCGGAGTGCTTAGCAGAGAAGAATATAACTAGCTTAAGTTTACCATCTTTACCAGCTTGGTAAAGCACTCCTCCTAAAGCCTAGTTTAAGGCGTCTGTCTCTACTATGGTTTTCTTTATATAGTCATAGTATGCTAGGACTGGTGCTGTGGTAAACGCTGTCTTTAGTGTCTGAAAGGCTTGTGCTTAATTAGGGCTTTATAACCAATTAGTACTCTTCTTTAATAGCCTAGTTATGGGTTTAACAACTGCGGAGTAGCTTTAGATAAATTATTAGTAAAAGTTCGCGAAGCTAAGAAATTGCTGTAGTTCTTTAATTAATGTCGGGTCCTTCTATTTCTGTAAGGCCTGTACCTTCTTAGGGTCTATAGTTATGCCATTAGTTAAGATAATTAAGCCAAGATATTTTGTTTTAGTAGCATAAAACTTAGACTTATTAATGTTAATTTATAGTCCAGCATTGCCGAGTCTCTAGATAACTTTATTTACATATTTAGTGTACTTAGTGTGTGTTTTAGAGAAGACAAGGACATTATTAAGGTAGGCAGTATAGTAGTTATTAAGGGCGTTATATAAAACATAGTTAATATAGTTCTGGAATATAGTAGGCGCATTATAAAAACCAAATAGTATAACTAACATCTTATAGAGTCCGAACCGGGTAATAAATGCTATAAGCTACTTGTAACCTTCTGTAATCCAGATCCAGTTAAACGCAGCAATTATATTAAGCTTAGTAAAGTACTTAGCACTATAGAGTGCATTAAGTGTCTTGTGGATTAGTGGCAATGGGTACCAATTCTTAATAGTAACTATATTTAGGCCTTAGTAGTTATAGCAGATTTATATACCACTACTAGGTTTCACAGTAAGGAGGAGTGGTATGGCGGTTAGTAAGGTTAATTTGTAAATAAAACCCTTATCTAGCATCTTATTAATCCATTTCTTTATACAACTAAGTTTAGTAGGTGAGAGTGGTCTGTTCTTATAATATAGGGCCTGCTTTCTAGGTATAATCTTAATTTTATGGTCCTATAGTTGGTAAGGGGGCAGCTTATCTACATTTTTAGGAAGGAAGTGTTTAATATATTCACGAAACTCTTTTAGTAAGCGTTATAGAATATCTTTACAGGTTAATCCTGGTTTGCCTTTTAGGAATTTCTTAATATTAGTGTTAACTATCTTTTAGCGTAGAAACTTAGGCTTGGTTTTTAGGTTTGTCTTAAGAAAGTTATAAAAATAAGGGGGTAGCGCTTTGCGGGCTTTCTCTATTATATAGTTACCTTCCACCAGCCAGCGGAAAGATCTTTCTAATAGGTTTAGTACTTCTATTAGGCCTATAGGCAGCTCTTTAAGCAGCTATTAGTATTCTTCTTGTTTAACTAGTTCTACTAGCTCCGCTATATAGATCCTTATTACCTTTATATCTTTTTGTTTACAGAACTAGGTGAAATTAACGGTATAAGTACATCTAATGTTGTTTAGGTTGGGGCGTATCTAGTTTTCTGGTGCTACGGCTAGGCTAATATAGCTTGGTCAGCCCAGGGGGGCGGAAATGAGGCGGCGGCCCTATACAGTACGCGCAGGAGACGGGTGTGAGGTTAGGCATTATAGGGGGGAGGTCTCAATTGCTCTAGTTTCAGTCTTAGCTATAATATCTTTAGCTATTATACATGCGGTCGCATATACATATAGTAAATAACTTAAAGTTAGGTGTCTTGTTAGCTGACCTAGGTTAAGTGGGTGTATATAGGGGACTTATAGTTCTAGCGGTGTTTGTTTTTTTAGGGATAAGGCAGTAGTCTAGTCTTCCAGGATCTCTGCTTTGTTTATTGCGTATATTAGGTTACTAGTATTAGGCACCTCTTCTACTATTAGCTAATAGTATCTAAGCGTTAGCCTTGCAATGCGTCCGTATAGTACTACTCAGTCACAATTGGGAATGTGCCATAGGAGACAGTTATAGGCACAGTAATTGGAGTCAAACTTAAGCTCTAGAGCGGGGAAGTCTGCCCTTAGGTTATATTTTTTGAGCTAGGGCATTCCAAGAATTACTAGTATAGAGGGTGATAATTTCGTAACATAGAAAAGCATAAATTCTATATAGTGGCCAATTATCATTTTTGCTGTAAAGTAGTGGGTAATAAAGCTGGATAAAAGTCCATTAGCAAGGCGGAGTGGTTTTAAGACTAGGAGTCTTTTCATTATAATATTATACTTTTTTATAAGTAAGTCTTCGTCTGTAAATGCTGGTGCTATACTACTAGTGTTAATAAGGCTTACTGTTTTAATAAAAACTTATAGGAGTGGGTTACGTAGTAAGAAAAGGTAGGTCTAAATAAGGATAGCATTTCTATTATTATTTACTGTTCTAAGGTTAAGTGGCAGTTAACTTAGAATAAGGTTTAACTAATCTAGTAGTATAAATCTAATCCTTTTATCCTCCTCCCCGTATAGTTCTAACCCTTAGAGGTAACTTAGTCCAAGGGTTGGCCTTTTAATAACTAACTTATAGGGCTTAGCTAGTGGCTATAGTCTTAGCTAGTATGTCCTAATGTATCAGTCTCTGATGGTGTATATATACTAGAGGGTACTTTACCGATAATATAGCCGGTCTTATAATTAGTAGTAATATAGAGCACTTGTCTATAGTTCACGTATGGGACCATTGGCTGGGGCTATATTAGGAAAGGCTATTATAGGGGCAGGTTTCTATGTCCAAACTCACGTCCTCATCTATAGTTACTGTTTTAGTTACTATCCCCTCTGCTAAAAAATCCGCCACAGCTAGGAGGGGGTTGGTGCGGTGGCATTAAGAGGGGATTTAGGTTTACCCTAGGGTTGTAAGCATCTTTCTAGTAGCTAGGTTAACCACATGCCATATAGAGTCTGTTATCTATATAGTGTCTTTAGACGTTATTAGGGAGGCTACTACTACCACTACTAAATTTAACGGCGTTAAGGTCTATTAGGTTATTCTATAGTACCAGTGCTAAGGTATTGTTATTAGGTAATATAGGTTAATAGCCGCCAGCAGTACTTAGCTTAGTGGTATTTAGCTTTATATAGTGGGCATAGTTCTGTAGGTTATAAGCAAACACGTCTATCTACTTACTCCAGCCTTTATAGTCAGCATCGCCAATCTTACAGCTAAGGGTAAGGGCTAGGTCTTTTATCTTTAGTAAAATATTCTTCTTAAGCAAGTCCACTTTTTATTCCTTAGTCTTGTTTACTTTAATTATTAACTTATCAAGCTCTGCTTTCTAGGACCAGTAGTTATACTTACCCTAGCTTAAGGTATCCAACTTATTTTTAGCCGCTTAGGTTGTATTAATGGTCTTATAGTGCTTCCTTATATACATAAGCATAGACTCTTGGTCGGAGAAGGTCCATTTACTCAAGTTATTTAGGTATATACGTAGTATATCAAGGCCATACTTAATATAGTTATAGGCCTTATCTGTCAGCATATCTAATATATAGAGGATTTCGTCCATTGGAGTCTTAAAGCACTTTATATCTCTTTGGAAAACGCCTTGGATCTTTATTTCCCATATCTTAAATTTTTCTTGTTTTTTAATTGGTAATCCCTTACTATTAAATAGGGTTAGATCTTTTGCTTTACGCTTTTTTCTACAGGGCTTAGTTAGAAGAGGGGAGCCAGTAGCTATATTCTTCTTAGTAATGGTCTAGGTAAGTATAGTAATCTAAGAGCTTAGACTTTATATAGTCTTAGTATATGCAAGAGCTTATTATTCATTTTATTATACACATAGTTCAAGCGTCTTAAGGGAGTTAATTCTGTGCTAAGCTTCTTTAAGTTAAAACTTTATAGTTCAGCCTTCATTATAGACGGCTTGGAGGCCATTCTTAACGCTAGTTAAAAAGGTTATATATATAGAAAGGTACTAGAAGGTTCCTACCACATTAAGGCCCTTAGGGTACTCCAGGCCATTCCTAATTACCCAGGCAATGTAGGTATAGGAGGTATTAAAGAGGCAGGCGAGCGCTTCGCGTAGGTTTATTAACGGGGTATTATCCATATTATAGTCGCCCATTTTAAGGGATCTAGGTAAGGCAATTAAAATCTATAAGGCTAGCTATAATGCTGAGATTATCTATAACTGTACTAAGATTGTTTAAGATTATACTAAAATTGTCTAGGACTGTGCTAGGGTTATCTAGGACTGTGGTATAGTATTATCAGTTACGCCAGGTCGCGATTACACTAGGAAAACGGAGACAGTATACTTAGAAAGAGGGAAAAAACAAAGGTCGTAATAGGGCGCAATTAGAGATACCATAAACTGTTACAGTGCTGTAATGCAAGTAGGCTAAATAACTACATTATAGTATAAAGAGGAGAAGAAGATGGAAAGGGGGTATTATACACAAATAGTAGGGCCAGCCCGCCAAGGCGCTAATGGTGGGCCAGCCAACAGTAGGAAACAGTACAAGACAGTGTATAACAGGTTAGTGCCGTGATAGACCATAATATTATCCAAGACTTACAAGCTAGTGAGGCACTTGCTAATAACACACGCTAAGAGACTAAAGATAACCTCTGTATATCTAAGCGCGACGTCCAACAACTGAAGAAAGCTGAGATTGTACTTATTGCTTAGGTTACTAAAAAGGAGGGCATAATCAAATACCTATAGTCTTAGCTTAACAAGCACATCTGTAACAATACCAAGTACCTCCCTACTACATACTACACCACCTAAGTCTCTACGCCTCCGGCAACCTTACCCACTTAACGCTTAGCTAAAAGTTAGCGTCAAGCAGCTTTACCTAATAGGGACGACTCCTATAACAGTAATTAAACTTAAGCCATAATTGCGGGGTCTAATATATAATACCCTAATCCCCTAGTCTTCTAGGGAGACCGCAAGGAATACAGCCACTAGAAGATATAAATCCGCAAGAAACTAACCTAGAGCGCCTACCTTTTTCCTAGGGAGGATGCTAAGATTGGTTACATTATTAGGCGTATAAAGGGTACCCCATTTAATAGACTCTTCGCCTAATAGGAGACCAATAGCCCCTAGAAGTAGTAGTCCTACTAGGAGGTCCTTAACAATCTTAACCTAATATATCACAACCATAACCTAGTGGCCACCAGTTAAGCCAAACTATACGCCCTAAAGATAAGTCCCACTAAGTCATTTAACAAGTTCTATGTTAAGTTCTAGGAATACACTAGAGTTCTCTCCTAAGACAACACTAAAGACTAGGAAGATCTCCTTAAAAAGGTCACCTATTGCCTTAGTCACGCTGCCGCTAGTCACAATTACAATAACGTGCATGGCATGGTGGCAGCCCTATAGAAGATTAAATAACGGCTAAATTAGATCTCTACTGCTAACCCTTGCCTAAAGGCTCCTATATAGAAGCCCTCTGGGCCAACCACACCTATATACACTAGGTTATTAACGCCTACTATAAATACTAGAGCTAATATCAACCTCTCTATACCAACCTTCCCACATAAGCTCCTAGATGGAGAGCGCGAGCTACTTCAGAAGCTAGGGCGCTGCTATAGATGCCGTTAAAAAGGCTGTTATTGCAAGAACCTAAACTACCTAATAGCTAGGTTTAGTAATCGCCGCCTAACACCCAACTTTATACCTTAAACACCAAACACCTTGCTACGCACCGCTACCGTATAAGACGAAGACGCAGCAATAGCAGTAGAGTTGGATACGGAAGCGGAAAACGCCAAGTCCTAGCCCTAAGTCGCGGGTTAGGACGCCCTAATAATAGAGGGATCTATATATCAGCCTACTTAATAGATAACTCAGTAAAGATAAACAGACGGAAATAGATAGTTTTACCTATAATAGGAACTACTGCCAAAAATTAATATAAAAGCCGTTCTATAATTGATTATGGAGCTACTAATAAATTTATAGATACCTAATTTGTATATACTTATAACCTACCTACCTTACCCCTTACTAAAGCCCACGCCCTATAACTCGCTAACGGTAATTATACCGCACAGAAGATTACCTATATAGCACAACTCTACCTAGACATAAACGGGCACTAGGAAGAGCTCTAGGCCTATATTACACTACTTACCAACTACCCTATTATCCTTAGAATAAACTGGCTCGAATAACACAACCCCGCCATTAACTAGAAAAAGAGAGAAGTAACCTTTAACTCTAAATACTGTAGAGAGACTTGCCTAGGGTATAGCCTAGCCGCCTTTATTTACTCCCTAGGATATTAACCTAAGGAACCCCTTATTACCCTACCTACAACCAACTGCTACCACGTAAGTGCTGCGGCCTTCTACCGTATAGCACGTAAAAAAGGCTGGACTATTGCTGCAGCTTCCTAATTACGACTATATAAGCTTGATAAAGAACAGGACTATATCCTCTATAGTAATAGAATAGACATAGTCAACCTCCCAGAAGACGACGCCCCTACAGAACTCTACGGACTTTTACCTTTAGACTTTAAGAAGTTCATGAACCTTAAAAAAGGACTTACCAACAAGGAACTCCGCAAGCTCCTCCCTAAGAGGTACCACGACTTTATTAACATATGCTTACAAAAGGGCGTAGATATACTCCCCCTACATTAACCTGACGACTATGCCATTAATATTAAACAAGGGAAAATGCTACCTTATAAGAGACCCTACCTAATGTTAAAAGACAAACTCCTAGTTATAAAAAAGTATATCGACGAGCACCTTAACAAAGGGTTTATTTATTCTAGTATATTACTAGCAGCCGCCCCTATCCTTCTCGCTAAGAAGCTAGGGGGAGGTATCTAATTCTGCGTTAACTATAGAGGACTTAATACTATTACGATTAAGAACTAATACCCAGTACCGCTTATACGTAAGACCCTTAAGCGGCTTAGTTAAGCCAAAATCTATACTAAACTTAATATCATCGCCGCCTTTAACTATCTCCAAATACGGAAAGGTGACGAATAGAAAACCGCATTTATATCGCGCTTTGGCCAATTTAAATATACCGTCATGCCCTTTAGTATATATAATAGCCCAGGCGCCTTCTAAAGCTATATTAATAACGCCTTACGGGACTACCTTAATAACTTTTGCTCTGCGTACCTGGATAACATACTTATTTACAGCAATAACCCTTCTAAGTATACCGAGCACGTTCAAAAGGTCCTATAGCGCCTTAGGGAAGCAGGACTTTATATTAATTTAAAGAAGTGCGAATTCTTAGTTACAGAAGTAAAATACCTTAAACTAATTGTTACTACTAAGGGTGTCCATATAGACCCTAAGAAGGTACGCATAATTGCCAAATAGCAAGCCCCTAACTGCATTAAGGACGTATAAGCCTTCCTTAGTTTCGCCAACTTCTATTGGAAATTTATATACAACTTCTCAGGCGTAGTAGCACCACTTATAGCAATAATGCGAACGAAGGGCCTTTCTATAAAAGGAAGAAAAACGCACCTACGCTTTACTTAGACGCCTAAATGCGAGAAAGCGTTCTAAGACCTTAAAAATGCCTTTACTAAAGCACCTATCCTAGCTCACTTTATACCAGGACGACAACTCTATCTCGAAACCAACTCCTTAGACCACATTAACGCAGGCATCCTTTCCTAGATAGGCAACAACGGCCTCCTCCACCTAGTTACATTCTACTCGTCTAAGCTTACACTATAAGAGTGTAACTACGAGATCTATAACAAGGAACTCCTTGTGATTGTATAAGCGTTCAAAGAATTCCAACCAGAACTCTCCTTAGTAGAACCTAACCAGCTAACTAAAGTCCTTACGGATTATTACAACCTTGAGTACTTTATAACTATAAAGTAGCTAAACCAACGCCAAGCACATTAGAACAAGTTCCTCTCCAGTTTTAACTTTAAAATCGCATATAGACTAGGAGTATAAGGCACTAAGCCTAATAGCCTAACACGCCGCTTACAAGACCTTCCTTAGTTAGAAGACAACCCCTATAATCAGTTCCAATAATAGACAATCCTAAAAGCACGGAACTTAGCCCTAGGTATGCTACCCACGACAGAGCCAACTACACCTTAGCTTTATACTATAGAACTAAAATTACCTCCTAAAATTAACGAGCTTATTACCGCAGCATATAACACCTCCGTTAACCCACTACTGTATTAACTTATTGCCGCAAAGACCGCTGGCACCTATACGCTACCCATAAACCTCTAAAGCTTAGGCTAGATTAATATGGCAGCCTTAGAAGTAAAAGAGAATAGGCTCTACTATAGAGGCCGCCTATTTATCCCTAACTTAGAAAACCTATAATGGCAACTAATCTAAATAGCCTATAACCTCCGGTTAAGCGGCCACCTAGAAAAAGGAGGGACCTATAAGCTCCTTAGCTAATACTACTTCTAGCCCAAGATAATAGACTTAGTTAAACGCTTTATAGGTGCCTGCTATAGTTATAAGCGCGCTAAGGCCTTTAATACAAAGTACCAAGGACTACTACACCCTCTACCAGTACCTATACGATAATGGGCAGATATCGCTATAGATTTTATTGTTAACCTACTACCCTATAAATGACACGGCCGTACCTACAAGAATATCCTTATAATAATATGCCGACTTATAAAAGAGCGCCACTATGTCCCTACTGAAGGTGTAGCTGTTAGTGATATTACTAACGCCTTCCTCCGCGAAGTCTATTAATTATATGGGCTACCTGACTCAATTACGTCCAACTAAGGCATATAGTTTAACTCCAATATATAGAGATGAATCTACCAACGTCTTGGCACCTCTATTAAGATGTCTATATCCTTCCACCACAAAACTGCCGGGTAACCGGAAAAAGCTAATGCTAGCATAAAAGCGTACCTACGATAGGTAGTTGCCTATAGTCAGGATAACTGGGTGGATCACCTTTTACTAGGTAAATTCGCAGCGAATAACTACGTCTTAACCACTATAGGACTTACCCCATTCTTCGCAAACAAGGGTTATCACCCCTAATCTGGCATAGAGCCACCAGAACCTATTAATAAGAAACTGCTATATAGAAAACGCCTTAAGATGCTACTTACCGACCAACATGCAAACCATATGAAAAATCTACTCAACTACTGCAAGGGAGAAATGGCCTGGGCTTAAGCAAAGCAGGCCTACTTTGCTAATTGTCATAGAGCGCCACCACCAAAGATGCGTGTTAGTGACTGGGTATGGCTAGATATATGCAATATCTCTACGCAGAGGCCCATAAAGTCACTTAATTATAAGAATCTCGGCCCCTATTAAATTAAACGAGTCATTAATAGGGGAGCTGTATATGAGCTAGAGCTCCTGCCTGCCCTAGCCACCTATAGGATATAGCCTGTATTTTACCTATAGCTATTATACCTTCACCAGCCTAACCCCTTACTAGGATAGATATAGCCTAAACCTCTACTAGTACTAATCTAAGATGAGAACGAAGACAAGAACCATAAGGAGTAGACCATTAAATAAATTATTAACTCTAAATACCGTGGCAAAGGTAGGGGACAGTGGCTCTACTATAGAGCTATCTATACAGGATTTGATATAGACCAGCCAGAATAGCAACCATAGGAAGACTTTAAAAATGCAAAGGATCTAATCAGCGATTTTCACCACGCAAACCTACAGAAACTAGGCCTAAGCAGAGATTTCGTGCCTAATCCTCTATAGGAGCCCTTATAGAGTTAAACCGTACATTGCTATATAAGGGTAAATTGCTATCAGATTGCCGCAGATTGCCATTACGTAGTGGCAAAGTGCGATCACGTGACCGGAAAATCGTTGAGATGTCCAGGAACTTTAACCGGTGGTTAAAGTTGTCTAATTGGTTGAATTCTTAGGTGCCAAGTCTTATTACGTAACGTTGTTGCAAGCCTTTAGCGATATTTCCTTTTCTTCTCTATACCTTACTATATGTATATAGCAACCACAGCGTCACCAAAGCTCCGCCTCTATAGGAGGGGGGGTAGTGTTACAGAACCATACCATAGGGGCCTCCATAGGAGAGCCCTGTGCTCTTATGTACACCTCGCGTACAGCTTACGTCAGCTACGCGTAGGTATATCACCTCCTTACGCCCTCGACCCTTATGATTAATTGCGCAACGTCTTATAGACTCCTTAAATATATACGTTCAGCTGCCACTGTTCCGCGCCCTATAACAATCTCTTAGTAAAGACTAAGGAGTATTAAAGTATCTCTAGCTCCCTATAAGAAAGAAGAAGAAAAGAGAGAAAGGTATAAAGAAGGGAGTATTTATAGATAGGAGGAGGCCTATAAGTATAGGAGATTAGGCAGCTATAATATAGCCATTAATGTTACTTAATTAATACCTACTAAAGATTTCTCCGTCCTTTTTATCTTTTCTTTTACCTATTATCTCCTTATCTAATACTATCTATATCGCTATATTAACTAATAAATCCCTTAATAAAGACTAAGGAGTATTAAAACACCTCTAGCTCCTATAAAAAAGAAAAAAAGAAGAAAGGAAAGTATAGAGGGAGTATTTATAAATAGGAGGAGGCCTACAAGTATAGGAGATTAGGTAGCTATAATATAGCTATTAATGTTGCTTAACTAATACCTATTAGTGTCACGAAGTTCGTGTAGAGCAGTTCATTGATTAAATGGGTTGATTGATTAATGATCTTGACTTAATTGTTAATTGATGTCAATGTTTTGACCTAGGGCCCCTAGGGCTCTATGAAGAGATTTACGATACACGTGCCCTGTGCACGTGACTTGTGCACGTGTCCCACGCCTTAGAGAATACAGATTATCTGATATACCCCCTTAGCTTTAAGCTCTTTAAGGTCACAGCTAGCCACCTTCTTATGTCTGTTAATAAGTCAATTGAACCGTAATCTTATCTAAATCCTTTTATCTTGCTCTGATACCGTCCCTTAGGTCCTCTAGTTGCTTCTCCTTATCCAGCTGCTTCTTGATATCCACCATCCCAATCATATTAATGAAACTTTGAAACCTCTACTTGGGCAGGGCCTTTGTAAGTCCATTGGCGATTATCTCCTTTATTGCTGTCTATTGAAATCATACTCGTCTTATTGCGTATTCCTGACGTAGCCAGTGTTAATAAATGTTAACGTGTTGGAGCTTCGTAATCAGCTTTGCCGTGTCTTCTATAATTAGTTGGAGTGTTTGGGTGTTATTACATTTGATAATTAAGGGCTCGTTTAGGCGTAATATTATTGCGTTAAATAGCCTGCTGGTAAAGATAGCTTCCTTTACTGTTTGTAATAGGGCTAACAACTTGGCTTCTGTGCTTAATGTCGTAACTATACCCTACTTGTTTGCTCTCTAGGCGATCGGCCCCCTGAATAGCTTTATAATATATCCTTACAAGCTCTTTCTGTTAATAGAGTTGTCCGTGAATAATGCATCGCTGGCATAGATAAATGATTGCGCTTTACCTCTACCGTCTCTTCTATTGTCTTGTCCTTTGTCGCGTATTCCTTTGTCTTTTCCTCTACTATTTATTTCTTCCTTATCTCCTCTATAGCAGATTGCTCTGCTTCTCGTGCCATATAGGTATTGGATGACTCTGTCTGCTGCTTAATAATGCTCTTGGCTTAGGTCCTAATTAAACCTTACCAGCCTTGATACTGCAAACGCAATATTTAGACGCGTTATAGTGGCTATATAGAGTACTGAACCTAATTTTCTCTGATATAGTATTGTAGAGGCTAGTAGGGATATAGGGCGGACTAATAGGTCTGTATTAGGGGACGGACGCGTTGGACGGATCGATTGGTGATTAGTAGGGAGGAGTTCAGATTTTACTATGGGAGTGTCCGGAAGACGCCCTATAAGATCTATCTTATACTGATTAGCTATCTTCTTAATATAGGCTTTCTAGGATAGCTATAGGAGCCTCTGGCTACGATTACATAGCACGTGGATTTCTAGGAACTATTTTAGCTTGCTAAGGGTACTTATCTGGTATTCCTTGCTTAGCTCCTTAATTGCTTCTTAAGCTTTCTTCTTATCTGTTTTTTAGTAGCAGAAGACAATATTATTAACGTAGAAGAAGACGACTATTCCACCTTTTAGCATAACACACGGTTTTTAAGGTACCTCTTTAAAACCCAATTTATTTAACAAGCTTGTGAGATTCTTCTGCTATAATAGTGGTGATTGTTGTAGTCTGTATAGGGCTTTTCTTAAGTGCAGTACTTTGTTTATCTTTCCTTTATTAAACCTTGGCGGTAGCTTTATATAGACAACCTTGTCGAGATTGCAATGGATAAACGCATTGACTGCATCTATCTATATCGTCTCCAGGTCGAATTTTGCGGTGATCACCATAAGTGTTCAGAAGGTTGTACTAGCTAATGTAGTAGCTCTTATAGGTAGGTCTCCTGGGGCCTGTTGATTTCTGTAGACTACTAATCATGCCTTGCATTTCTAGAGAAATCCATGCTTGTCTGTCTTATAGATAAACACCTATATTAAGCTAAGGACCTGCTGTCCCTTTGTGTGCTTCTTATCTGTTTCTTAAAATGACCTTATTTGATAATAGGATTGGAGGTGAGCTTGTTAAGCTTCTTGGAACTAATCTTAAAGAGGATATGTATTAAGGTCGCGGATTAACTAAGGTGGCGGAGGTAAGTTCTTCCTATGTAATCTAACATCGCGTGTTCTGCCTGATTTTAGCTTGCTGTTATTAAGTTGACTATTAAGGTTAAACTTCCTTCCTGCTAAGAAGGCGCCGTGATAGACTGATGTGATTCTTTTAGTAACAAAGTCTTTAAACCTGTTATTATAGGCTTCCTTAAATGAGTCCTTAATAGAGTCGTTAAATACCCCCTAAGTGTAAAACCCGTTTCCTACTTAGCTGATGATGTCCTGATCAGTACCTTATATATCTAACTTTATAGGATACTTGATGTAAAAGGCACATGGAGATTCTTCGTCTTCTTCTGTTAGAGGTGGCGTATAATACGCATCTTTAAGAGCTCTTGCAAGCTTAAGATCTGCTAACTTATTAAAGGTTTAAACTAGCTTATTAACGTCGTCGTCTTCCTCTTAAATTAACGGTTTAAATACTTTTTTGTTATCTTCTAGAAGGACCTCATTCTTGGTTAGAGTATTAGGGAGTTGAATCTTCTCAATTAGCGTGTCTAACTCAGCGTGTAGGTCCTTTGAGATGTCCGTTTGCTTGCCGTCAAAAAATGTCTTTTTGTCAAAGATGACGTCCCTAGTAGAGATGACGATACCTTTATATAGGATCCAGATCCTATAGATATTGGTAAAGTTATAGCCAATGAGGTAGCCGATATGGGCTTGTAGATCTAGCTTGCTCAGCCTTTTCTTCTTTAGCTGGGCGTCTGATATCATTGCGTACGCCCTACAGCCGTAGGCTTTTAGGTACGCTAGTTGCGGCTTTCTTAACCCATTGGCTAGGAAGGTATAGAACCTCTTATAGGGCGATTTCCAACCATTGCTTTCCCGTGGTGTTCAATCTCGAAGGTAGACTGCATAGTCAACTATCTCTTTCTATAGATCGTGTGGTAGATTAGCAGCAATTCTTATTATATATGCTCTCTTAATGATTACACCCCCTAAGCGTTCGGCAGTACTATTTTAAGCTTAGGTATGAGGCGCTGAAGGCTCAAATGTAATCCCTTAGGTCCGTAGCCATTTAAGGGTTCTCCTTCTCCCTAGCTTATTATCTAATCTGATGGTATTAACCTTAAGGTTATGCCTCAGATGAATCCATTAGATAAAATCTTTAAGCACTTATAGTGTCTCCTTCTCTTCGCCATATGTTATTATAAAATACGGGAAGGTTCTCCCTAAGAAGGTGTTATGGATAAACATAACTTGTATAAATCCAGCATGCGCTTCCTTAAGGTCAGTCTAGTTAATATGGAGGTTAAGATAAGGTTTATTAATATTCTGTTCTGAGAACCTTCTTGAGACCTAATGCTTAATTTTAGCGAGACTGCAATATTAACATTCCGTTGTCTTTAGGCCTTAAAGCTTAACTCCTAGGGCGTTAAGACCTAAATAATAAAGGCTTATAGGTTCTGGATGGCCTAGACGTAGATGCCATAGATGTGCATTACCTTTTAAATCTGGACGAGTGTCTCTTGACGATGCTCTGCGCTTCCGTTGGCGGCGTAGCAGTCGGCTTATATTGAACGCTGATCGACTTTCTAGTCGGATGTATTCAATAGTCTATTGTCTATAATATTCTTCCATTTGATATAGGATCGTGTTATCCTTTTAAACTAGAAGATTGTTATCTCCTTTGTTGTCCTAGTAGAACCCTTATTTTCGAAGTAGGCGGAACAACACTAGATTTGTATTGAAGTCTATATAAAAGGCAACGTCCTTAAGACATAGGGTTCCCTTACTCTTGTCTAATTTTATAATTTGGACAGTAATATCGCTATAGCCTAGTATGGGAACTTCTAAGCTGCTAGTGGTGATATATTCGTGTCTTAGAGCTTTCCTAAAATTGTAAAAATAAGAGAGGTTATTAAAGATATAGAGAGTGGTTCCTGAGTTAAGAATAGTCAATAGCTTTAGTGGATGGGTTTAACCGGTATAATACAATTCTAGGAATATTGTATTAGCTTCTCCCTTAATTTTAACTTTCTGGCTCTTGTCCTATTATTGTTAGGCCTTGTCTTCTTATTCTTTAAGTCTGATCTTTGTAACTTGGTTAGTAAGATTCTTATTCTTTTCTACCTTCTTTAGTGCCCTATTAATGCGCGCATCTCCTATTATAACTCCTATAGGTCTCTTGTCTTTAAATAAACACCAATAGTCCTATAGGGAGTGTCCTTGTATTCCACACGCTAAGCACTTAGGCGTTGGCTTCTTGTAGGACGTCTCCTTATCCACTAGTGTCCCGGCTCTCTTTAAGCGTCTATTACATACTAAGGCCTTTCCTCTTCGTGAACCTTTAGTAGTATTAGAGTGATCCTCAGTGGCTTGCTCTGCGAAGTCTGTATTAAAGGTACTGCCTTTTATAGTAGTATTAGCTTTCTTTAAGGGTGTTCTAAGTCCTTCTTGCAGCTCCTTTGCTACTCTGCGGTATTTAGAAGATTTTAACTTCTAAGGGTTATTTAACTTGGTAATGTACTTTATATAGTAGGCGTCGCTAAAAGGTCGAATAACTTCTGCTAAATCTTAAAGCTAGATACCATTGGATATTTAAGGGATTTTATACTTCTCTTTTAGGGATATTGCGTGTTCCCATTAATCTAGCCATTAGTTTAATTTTGACAACTGTTTAAACCCCTTAAGGGCTTCCATGTACTGGTATTATACCTTCTTCCTAACAAATAACAAGGTAGGTTCTGTGTTCTCCTTTAGCCAAGATAGCTATTCTTTAACTGTTAAGGAAGGGTTAAGCAGTAGCTTCTTCTAAATTAATACTGTAGATATGATCTGGGTGCGGATCTGTTAAAGATAATCTTCCTATTTTAGGAAATACTTTATATCCTAGTTATAGTATTGTCTACTGTTCTTGTACGCTTTCTGTTGATTTGTTGAGAGCTGCGTATACAAGGTTACATTCTTATTAAAATCTGTAACTTTTGGATAGGCTGGTTCTTATAGTAGACTTTATTAAGGTGCTGCACTATCTAGGTTAATATAGGCCCAAATTCGCTGATCCACAAGGGCTCGGAGTTGCTATAGCCATTGCTCCCAGTCTTCTAACTTATTAAGGATGATCGTTGTTAACGAGCTTGACATTAGTGGAGTCATTTAACTGATAGGCAAAGGAGGGATTGAGATGGTATTTTATCGTCAGGATCGTCCTTGTTATTAGGATCGTCCTTGTTATCAGAATCGTCCTTTGACGATTAAGGTGGAATCTCGTGGAATCTTGTCCTGTGACAATTGAGGTAGTATTTTTGTTAGAGTCTATGTCTTAATGATGAGGTGTCAGAGTCTAACAATAAGGTAGAATTTCTTCAAATGATTGAATAATAGCTGACTAGCTTCTTAAGTCGGCGGACCGGGCTTATAACTATTATAAAGTTCGTGTAGAGCAGTTTATTGATTAAATGGGTTGATTAATTAATGATCTTGACTTAATCGTTGATTGATGTCAATGTTTTGACCTAGGGCCCCTAGGGCTCTATGAAGAGATTTATGATGCACGTGCCCCGTGTACGTGACTCGTGCACGTGTCCCACGCCTTAGAGAATATAGATTATCTGATAATTAGAGGCTCCTCTGTCCTTCTTATCTTCTCTTTCGCCTATTATTTTCTTATTTAATACTATTTATATCGCCACGTTAACTAATAGATCCCTTAGTAGAGACTAAGGAGGTATATTAAAGCACCTCTAGCTCCCTATAAGGGAGAAAAAAAGAAGAGAAGGTATAGAAGAAGTATTTATAAGTAGGAGGAGGCCTATAAAAGAAGTAGTAGTAAGGTTAAGGCGCCTTAGTTACTACTAGGTAATATTATTTTATTAAAAGGATCTGCTGTAGTAAAGTAATATATATTGTTAGAGATTGTGTAACTCCTTATATAAGTAATATTTCCGCCTTTTAAAAAAACCTAAAAGATTCTAAAATTTAATTAATGCTATAGATAGTAGTAATATTAATCTAGTAATACTACCAATTCTTTCTATATACTATTATATATATATCTAATAGCTCTAAAGGCAATAAGAAGGTAGAATAGATAAGGGGGTTAAAATTTAGATAAATTAGATTTTGTAGTTAAGCCGTTTAAAAGTTAGAAAACTAAAATAAATGCCGCATTCTCCGCTTACCTCTAAGCTAGTATATAATTTTCTATTTAGAAAAAGTCGTTTATAAGTAGTTGCTATTACCTCCGTATAAAATCTTTCTATTATACCTCTTTAGCCTTACTTATAGATAACTAAAATCGTTCCTTATTAAATCTATATTTAAATATAAGCCATAAAAGCTTTTTAACTTATAAGATTGCTATATAAGTTAGCCTAGCTATATAATTTTTCCCCCTTAATATCTAAAACTACCTAGTTAAGTATTAACCCTAACTTTTATATATAGTAAGAGCAAAAGCCAGAGTGACTAGAAATTAATACTATAAGTAAGAGCCTTTTATACTCTCCTATTTATAAAATATAGAAAAGATAGGGATAACCTTTCTTTTATCCTACTAAGTGAATAGGGTAGGTCTATTATAACTATCTACTATAATTAATAGTGCCTAGGGCTGATCCGAGTCTGGGGCTTAGCTAGTGTTGCCAAAACCTCCGGGAGTGTTAAAATACGCTATGTCGCAAAATCTTACACCAGATGAACTTTGGCCCCATGCGCGCACACTTAATAAGGTTTTAATACAAAATTCTTTAAAATTATCGCTATTAAGGCCACACTTAATTATATAATATTAGCTATACCCTATCTTTAATATATTTCAAAATTATACAATTATATAGTATTAGAAATAGCTAATAATATATAACTACCCTAAAGTGTGTAGAGATATATCTAGGATATATCTAGGATATAACCCAGCCACCCTTATATACTAACTTATTATAGGTAGTTCTTCTATACTACTACTAATAGAAGTAACTTAGCCCTTAATTAAAGACCTAGAATAATTATAGGAGGACTTCTTTTATAAAGGGTAATAAGTATAAGAGGAATATATATATTAAAAATAGTAATTAGGATATATCTAGCTTATATTAGAAGTATTATAAAGATATATAATCCTAAATACCTATACTATAATAATCCATTAATACCTCTTCTTTAATACTAGTAGTAAG
>Ga0307507_10003488_pt1 | contig 30366 bp, 17 predicted proteins | sample 7_EM_MG_FD_207223 | JGI IMG/M metagenome (GOLD analysis project Ga0307507, IMG submission 207223) | Populus trichocarpa ectomycorrhiza microbial communities from riparian zone in the Pacific Northwest, United States - 7_EM | ecosystem: Host-associated > Plants > Roots > Unclassified | place... | reverse complement strand
CCCCCATTACCCCCCCCTTTCCCCGCCCTACCAAACTAACCCTCACCAAAAGTGGCCTCCTCCGAAGCCCAAGCCCGTCACATCTCCTTCACCGCCTCGCACCAAGCCTACGCCTCCGGCGACCGCGCGCTCGCGCATGCCCTTTCGCAGAAGGGCAAGCAGCACGGCGAGAACATGAAGGCATACAACGAGCAGGCAAAGAACTTCATCTTCTACGTAAACAACGCCACCCTCCCGGACGACACGGTGGACCTCCACGGCCTGTACGTGGAGGAGGCAGTCGACGTACTACGGGACCGTGTCGCAGATATTAGGCAGGAAGGCTTGTGGGTTATTGTAGGGAGGGGGAATCACTCGGTCGGCCAGGCGAGGTTGGGCCCGGCGGTTGTGAGGTTTTGTAGGGAGGTGGGGGTACAGGTTGGACAAGGGGTGGAGGAGGGAAGGTTGTATTTGCATTAGTGCGGGGATGCGAGGGGGATTGTAAGATTTTTTTTCCTCTTCCTTTAGCGGGGGATTCCTTCCCCTGATTGTGATGGTGTGTAGTATTTGGTATCGCATCCTCCTTCCGGAGATTCTTTGTAACTGCTCAAGCACGTTTTTTCTTCTTTCGAACTCACGTTTGCATTCATGATGTCTCACTCGTTATATTTGTTCTTGAGTTTCTAGTGGTGGTATGGAGTTTTTGGATTTCAAAGTTGGTAGCTCTACGGATTCGGCCTTGACCTCGCGCTGTGAATTTTGTGTTCGTGCTTATAGTCGGCGCTATTGTATCCCTGCAAGCGGGGACTAGAAGCCGGAGGTCAATACCTTCTATTAAGTTGCTAGCGCCCTAGCCAGGGCAAGCCTTCTAATGGGTTAACCGGGGTCTAGGAGGTGCGGCCCGACCCGACCGAGGCGCACCGGATGCTCAACCCGGCCCAGCCTAACCCAAAACGAAGAACCGAATCATTGGACACCTTGCCCTTCCCGTTAAAATCTAGAAATCTAGCTTTCCCGTGGGATTAGTATTTCTTCCTGAGTAAATATTCTATAGACCACCTGGCTGGAGCAGGGGGTAACATATCAAAAGCCAGTTAATCCCTACCGTAATTAACAAGAACCCAGAAGTTCAATTCACGTTTACAGTGGGTTATTGTTGAGCGATCCATCATGTGGGGCGGGAGAATTAAGAATCCTGGCTTAAGGGGAATGGAGGATTGGGGAACCTAGCCTTCCTTATCGATCGTGGTGGTGGCTGGCTTTAAACTTTCTGGTTAGTGATTGGAGGGGTACCGTGTTTCACATAGTTAGCGGTCATCCTAGGTAAACGAGAAGCCCTTACCAGAAGCAACGGTTTGAGTACACATAATCCTAATATTCCGAACCAGAATTCAATATGTTGATACCAGTCCACGGTTTAATTTTTGAACACTCCTAAGCCTTTAAACTAAGTTGCTATACTGCCAAAATATCTCTTTTTGTGTTTTGTCACTATGAACCTGCAATTCCTGCTACACAATCCCGAAAGTTGCGGAACTGTAAAAGAACAACGGGAAATAGGGCCTCATGTTAGAGGAATGGGGGCTAACAATATAGTTGGCTCGGGTAGCCTGAATTGTGGGCACCCTGGGCAAGAAACTGTTCATTACCATACCAATATCCTTCCAGTTCATAAGTTCCCTTGGTGGAAGGGCAAAAAAATTGGAAACGGGTAAAAGTTTTTTTAAAAAGGTACATAGTAGAGACAAGAATCTATATGCAGGCGAAGCATCGAATTGAATGTGGCTCCTGTCTTATAGTCTTCCGAAGTTGTTTCTAGCGACCTCCCGCTGGGGGCAATGTTTACTAGGGCAAACACATTAGCAGAACAGAAGAGATACTTTTTTTTACCCCTCTTGGAAGCGTAGTTGTGGTCCTGAAAGTTATAGAGGCTTTAGTCATTTCACCCTGGCCCTATATATTGCCTTGTAAACTTCTTTTTTTCAGCACAGTGGCGTACAAACGGTGTCTAATGAAGGACACAAGATCCGCCTAATACTATACTGAGTGTTGCAAACTCAAGCTCCCACCAGAGCTTCTCTAAATTTCTTATAATTCCAGACATGCAAATTGGCTTGGGTTTAATTAATGCCCTTCAATGGGCTAAGAGAGGGGCATATAGTGATAGCTCCCTCCCGGATACGACCCCGCAGGCTCTTCCAACATAGAATCACGCAATGCACAAATAGGGATATCGTACATGGAAACGGCTGGCAAAAAAGGGTAGGCCCAGCCACTCTGGTGGCTAAGAAATGTTTTATCACAAGAAACCGCTCGTACGCGGCAGTATCCATGAAGCGGGGTTCGGAATTTAATGTTGAAGGAAAGCAGACAACACCAAGCCGGGGCCAGAGGGGTGGCGTCCCATCTACCCGGTAAATGAAAATAATATGGGGAGCGTGTGATTATATTCGCTTTGGATGGTTAAAAACTCAGTTGAAAAAAGTTAAACCATTTCTTTTTCTATTTATTTATACCTGAATTTACATTGGCAAATTTGCGGTAGCTAATGTCTGCTACGGGGGTGCTTCTTCACTTTCTGCTGGTACACGAGATTGTATAGAGGCTTGGATATGCCCTTGGCTCTACCGGCTGAGTTGATTCTGGTAGGGAAAACTTTATTCTGTAATATCGGCGCTACTCTTTAGGATGATTTCTCTCTTTTTTTTAATTTTGTTATTAAGGTCCCTCAAACTTTAACCAATGTCGTTCAGGAGCTATTTCCATACCGTAATGGCCTGGTTAGTTAGTTGGCTGCTTGCGACCGCTGTGGCTTGGACGGACAAAGAGTGAAAAGAAGTTTATAAAAAAAAAGAATGATGTCCCAGCAGGCGAATGGTGAGTTAAAAATTGTACTCAATGCTCTTTTTCATAAGAAGTATGCCCGGATCGAAAGAGGGACACTAGGTAACCTTATTCAACTACAAACTCTGCAGTAGATTATACCCTGAGGCATTGAGAATGCGTTACTGATAGGATAGGCATGCTTACGCAGGCTGAAAGTATTGTCGGTGGAATGAGAGTAGCGCGGGAAGGAGATTTCATAATATTTGTGAAACACCACAATGAACGAAAAAGCACAGCCAACCAACACTTACGGGGCAAGTCCCAATGCTTGAGGTCTCGAGCGGGCCCCTGCGAGCGCAATTACTGTGTTTGTGCTCTTGAATTATGAGGAGGGTTGATACCTTTCTGATCCAACGGCAACTTCGCTATCCCCTTGATTCCTACCGACAAAATGGGCCCTTCAATCCACTGAGCCGATATGCAGTCCCACATCGGTAAATTGTAACTCTTTATACTGGAACTTCGCTATCGCAAATGAACCTTCTGGGAGTTTACACCCCTGCTCCAATACAAACGGACCTCGCGACAAAGAATTTCTTTCATAAGAATCATAACCTCGCTATAACGAACGAGAAACCCTGAACCCTTGGCGTTCCTTATAATGAGGCGCGGCCGTATGTGTGATCCTGAAGAAGGCAACATCGGTGACTTATAGTATGTATTTCAAGTCTTCGGTAAAAGACGAAAAGCCAAAGGGAATCTCCTCCATATTAGACAAATATTCCAAACTGGTCCAAACTAGACAATACCCACTCTATCCCCCCCCAAAAAAAGTATTTATGCGGGGGAACGAATTACTGGAGTATAACAGTATCTTGACACTCACCGACAAGGGTAGCCGAGCAGAGCTGTGTCTGGTAGTATTTATCCGTAAAATCTTAGCCAATGCTTCCCCCGCGCAGGGATAACCCCACTAAGCCTTCGTGTCCCCTCTCTGACGTTAAACTCAGAGGCGTTTGGAGTGGTTTCTGTCGGTGGAGCCAAGATTAGCATCGCATTGGTTTAATACCAGGTCTACAGACCCCCCATCCTCTATCGCTGCCCCAATGAAGTGTTTTTTATTATCGATAGATTCGGGGTGGAAATTTTGGTGATTACTACACAATATATCCAATTTCAGCTAGGCTACGAGAGTAAACTGATAAACCCAAACGCCCAGTCCGGCGGTGTTCGGGTCCCGACGGGGCGGAGTGCAGTATCTGAAAGGACCCTCGGTGGACGGACGGGGACTGCAGGTGTCTTAGGTTGTGGAATCTGCCGACCCCCCCCAGGTGACCGGCTTGCCCTGCAGGTACCGTCCGGGAGTTACGGATCGGTAAAGGACTACAGGAATCTGGTATCACCCTCTTAGACGACCGCCTTTCCGGAGGGACGGACGCTCGTGCCTGAGGCCTTGGCACACGTGCCCGGGATGCCCGGAACGGACTCAGGTAGGCACCTAAGGGACTCCCGGGAGGCTGGTAATCACTGCAGTGAATCCCATGCAGTGCTAAGTAATTTGGCTAATTTACCGAGAAGTTTGGGGAAGTCCGAAGCAGCACTGGCGAACAGGGTTTAAGGTCAGTGGCACTTGTGTAGGTGGTAACATACCATTACTTTAACTACAGATCCTTACATTCAGCTGCGAGAGAGTACTGTTAGGATCAACCAAGGCGAGACATATCTGGGGAGCCCTCTCCGTAGCTCTATCACGATCCGCCACACCTTCAGAGGATTCACAGCACTCTAGTTAACTTCACGATCAACCACAGCGCGCTAGCTTCCTTCGTGATCACAGGGGTATGGGAACGGGGGGCGTGCTTGGGAGCAGAGAAAGATGTGAAGCGATCTATGGAAGGATTAGGATGGTTTTAGTGGTAGTAAAGTAGAGATTTGTGTTGGTTGGTGAATAAACTTTGTAAAAGAAAGACAAACTTGTAGAAATTAGAATCACAGACTAGCTGCATTGGTGTCCACTCTTTTATAAAACATGAATTTTAGAAAATTCTAAAGGCATCTGGGAATTTTCAGTACGGCGGACTATAGCGACCACAACCGCCACCACATCCAAATCTTGAATCTTAAATATCTTAAAACTAAAAAGTCCCTCAACCATCAGAGTTTCATAAGTAATAAACTTATTTTTAATTATCATCATTGGTATCATCGGGCACAGATGAATGCCCGGCCTGAAAAAAAAGAAGTGAAAGAAAAAGTGAAAAAAGTGAAAAAAGAAACCTAGATCCCGATGAATATTTACCCTCAGTAACCAGTGTTCCCGACCATCCCGTCCGGGCAGCAGGGCCCTAGCGTCCTGTAGTCCCGTCCGTCCCAGGCAGGGTGGGTAAGGACGGCCAGGCACGGCGTTCGTCTTTTCTAAACACCACCGTCCTGTATGTTGATCGACGGGCCCTGCAGTCTTTTTTGGAAATGGTAAGCTCCAGTAGGCACCTACGGCCCTGAGTAAGGACGGGCGTCCCTTGTAGGCCCTGGTTGCTACCCGCATACCCCCATCACTACCTTCTCGGCCCTGTCACCACCCATATCGCTTAACCAATTGCCTATAGGCTGTGTAGTCGCTCCAAACCTCTGCCTGGGTGAATAAATACAGACATGAGAGACGAAGATAAACTATTTTGAGAAATCCAAGCAATAAAGCAGAGTCCGTCTCCCTTGGTCTCGTTCACCCAGATCTTGTACTCTCAAAACCTTCTTCCTTACCTTCCAGTACAATGTCTGAAGCGTGACAATTACAGGCGATATCTCCGGCATGCAGCTTAATGTTCCGCATGCATCCCTTCTGAAGCGCAAAGCCAGAAAAGGGTACTGTTGATTCCCAAGTAATGGATACTACGAACGACACAGCGACGAGATCGATGTGCCCAGACGGTTCGACTAGAAAGAGGAAGAGAATATACCGGTCCACTAATACCACTCGTTGGAAATGTAACTCGCTGGTCAGGCAATGCGGATGCTCTCGAAAGGGCTTTCGAACTGAGGGATATCCTAGAAGGCTTCATTGATACTACAATTACGGAGCAACGTAAAGCGAAAGCTCGCTGTATACCACAAATTGGAAGTTCTGATTCTGATATTGATCTTGACCTTATTGATCCAGATCTTATTATCTCTGATGAGCTAACTAGAGATGATTGGGATGATTTCGCTACGATACTGCAAGTTTTAAAACCCTTTTGCCATCTCACGCTGCAGCTTCAAGGTTGGGTCAAGGAAGTGGAATGGTGTCAGGGTTCTCAGAACTAGGATTGGATATCACTGGAAGCATTGGTTGATTGATAGCAAGATTTGATACAAAATAGTAGAGCCTGAGCTTCTCTACATTAGAATAAAAATGTTTCACTTCTTGACAACACTGACCTAAAGTTAATGCTCATGAAATTCGAAAATGAAACATAAACTAAGATACCTATAGTGCCCGGCCGTCCGTCCCGGGCATAGGTCAGGACAGACAGAACTGGGCATCCCTCCTGTTCTAAGGTCTCAAACTTGGCGTCTGTCTCGTCCTAGGCTAAAGACGGACAGACTGGACGCTTAGGAACACTGTCAGTAACATTAGCTTAGTGTCAAAATAGGCTCTAAGTCCTTCATATCTCTTCCCTAGCATTTAACTTAGAGGAGCGGACCCCAAAAGGTACTCCCAAACATGCCTATTTCTGTGTTGAACTGGGGAACTTTCTCCAAGTCGAAGTTTTTAGTTTTGGCTATCAATTGCCTCGCTGCCATGAACCTGCAGGGGTTTACAATTGGACTTCTGGAATGACAAACTACATCTCCTCAGTTTCTACTTCGCCTTTCATAGGCGAGGATGATATTGCGGAATTGAATTCTTGAATTTCATTCTCAGACTACTTTCAAATTCCTTCTATTCATTCTGCTTCTTTTCCATTTCTCTGGTGCCTTCTTCGGCTTACTTCTTGTTATAGTCGCTTAGTTTCTTTTTTTTTTCAACCCCTTCCTTGATTTCTTGCTTTTACTTTTTTTTTCCTTTCCACTCTATTGCTTGATACCCGATTATACTAATGATGATAATTATAAATAAATTTATTACTTATCAAACTCTGATGGTTGAGGGACTTTTTAAGTTTTAAGATTTTTAAGATTCAAGATTCGGATGTGGTGGCGGTTGTGGTCGCTATTCCGCCGTAATCTGGGAGTTTTCAGTAATCTCAATAAGGCCAATTTGTACAGGGGCTAATTTTTAATTATTGACCTGGGATACCTTGTGATTAGTAAGATAATGTGTTCGGTATCCACTCCAAGTTGTCTGTGTCTACTGGAAATCAGTGTTCTCCATGTGTAGAAGCGGGACCGAAACAACGAGTGGGAAAGAGCGATTGTACACCAAAAATGGCCATTTACGCACACTTATTCCGGCACCAATACATGAATTGAAAATAGGATAACTTCATAGAGCTTTTAGAAGGGACGCAGACTCCTGGGCCTCTATTGTAAACTCAAATGAATTTGAATTTTCTAAGAGAAGTGGTGATGAGGAAGGGGCCTTCCTCAAAATTGTTCTAAGACCATCGGTTTTGGTGAGAAAACCGTGTCTTGGGGGAATTTGAAAATTCAACTGCACACCACTCTTGAGCTGGGAATTGAGTGGACATTTGCCGTATAGAAAATGATGTCCTTACTGTTTTCAGTGGTTCTGCCAATAGCTTGTATTTTTGTGGCTTTTCTCGTAATATCTTGGTGTGGAATCTGCTATTTCCGGCCGAAAATTACACTCACCAGCTCACTTTTCTGCCCCACTCTCTGCCCACTGCCCCTTAGGATCTTGCTGCTTTTTCTTCCGATTTTGTCACCCCTACCCGAGGGTATTGTTAAAATATTCGCAAAGGTTCCATATCTTCAACACTACTACAACCGCGGATGTTTGGATCAGGAGAGTTATTCGTTTGGAGATGATTGGAGACTATGAAAGTTGAAGCAACGGCGTATATGGGCGAAAGGTTAGCTGCAGCGGAGATGCTTTGGGTGCACTCAGGAAACGCACTAGGGAGTGCTAAAGGTTTGGGACTAAGGTTAGCTGGAAGATGGAACGAACTGGTGTACTATGATTATAGCGAAACAGGCAAAGGTATCAGGAATATTCGGATAGGGAAAACTCTGTAAGTAGTTGAAACGAAGTCAAGGGATAAAGAGACGAAATGTGTTGGAAGGTTGTGGGTGTGAAGTGGAAAGAAAGAGATGGTGATGGAAGCGAAGACTTGAACAAAGGAGAAGAAGAGTTTTTCTTGTACGAGAGATTTGTGTATATATAGGACGCTGCTGGCAGCACAGAAAAGAATAAGGACCGCAATACTCACTCTCGATCATAGTCTATTTTGTTTAGATATACTCCTGTATTTACCGTTAGGTTAGTGGGAGGAGGGTGAAAATAAAGTTTATGACCACATCTTTCCTTCCTCTCCTATCCAGAGTCCAAGTTCCAAACGGATTCACCCACTCAACTGCTAGACCACTCATTTTTCCGCATCGGGAAATACCAGATGCTTCCATACCTCGCCATGGAGATAGTCGTGGGGTCGACAGACCCGTTCCCCCACTGGAGCGGAGTGAGACTCCTCATAGTTGACTTTTAAGTCCGAGAATACCTCACCTGCTTTCACCTCCGGGCTGTCTGAACACTATACTTCCAGGTCAACGCTAGCCATGCGAGACATTCGTCATTTGGGGCTATGTTTGCTATGGGCGCACAAGACCATAGATGGGCGGATTCTGAGTGAGAGAAAAATTCTCAGTGTTTGAAATGTGGCATCTCCCGAACTGCTATCTTTTGTTGGGGGTCCAACTTCATGACGTAAGAAAATTCTGGTGCGCATACAAGAATTCTGAAAATTGTTTCCGAGGGAGTAATTGGAACGCGTATAAGATTTTGTAAAACTTTTGTTTGGTTACCTAGATTTTTATTGCTACCCTAAGTGTTGCGGTAGTGAGCTAAGCAATGAGGTCACTCTCGCTCAGCCTTACTAAGTACTCGAGTACAGTAGCAACAACCCATCACATAGAATCACTCGTGGAAGACAACCGCTCAAATTCCGGCCGACGACTTCTCTTGGACCACGTGCCATTGCTCGTGCTCCCTAAAAAGCCTAACCCTGTAAATTGTAATGGGCACTAGTGAAGGAGTGCCTAGAAAAAAGAAAAAAAAGTGTTATGGGCACTCAGTGGTTCCGGCAGAAGCGGGGAAGTGATTCCTCATATGTGTCGTTAATCTGTTAACCCTTTGGAACTGGCAACTCATGCGCTTCTTCTCGGAAAAATGGAGCAAAAAACGGCAAAGCGCTCAGTTCCATCCAGCGGAGTTTATTGCACGCATTCAATACCACAACCGGTCAATATAATAGTGGTGGCCAAACCATATCGATTTTATGAACAATATAAAACAACTACATATATAGCATATAGCAACCCCTCGCCTCCAACCAGACGAACTAAGAAGGGACCACTCTAAGACTGACATCAAAGATATACTGCCAACATGTGCACAAATGCCGGCATATGCCTTGCCAGTCGGTCACAAAATTGCATCTATCCACTACCACCAGCAGCCGAAAGACCACAGGTTGTTATCAAAAGGCCCGAGGTTTCCATACCCGGGGTATCCAAAAATAATAGATGCAACACCAGAACAGTTTGGACCGGTGAAAACTTGGCAGGTAGCAGCTTGTGAGAGAGAATGTCAGCGGAGTTCATCAGAGGGATTCTTGGATATGGTAATAGTACCTTTGTCGGGGCGGAAAGAGCTAATGTTCGATGCCCAGAGAGGGGTCAAGTTGGTACAGAGGCCATTGGGGATACCACAAGCGTTTGTATATGTACCAGCGAAGTTACTAGAGTAGTTCGATTAGGTTTAAGGGGAAACGAAAATAGCGAGCAAGAAATTGCGTACGGGTCCGAAGTGATCAAAACACACCCGGGTGTTCGCTTTTCAAGACTCTCCTATTGTGGAAGTTAGTTACTGTTCGTCAGGCTCAATTGACGGCAGATGATTTGCTACTCACGAGGTCTCTAGCTTTCACACCTGTGGAAGCAACGAGGACGTCACCGTTTTTGGGAGTGGTGGCAGGTCCCTTGGGGAGAGGAATCGCGTCTTTTACAGCCGTGACAGCATTTGTGACGGATTTGAGAGCATTGTTGATATCAGAGACAGGTCCGACGGTTCGGGCCTCAACCCCGGTAGGAGTAGCAATGACACCAGCGAGGAGAGTCGCCAGGAACGAAGAGAGGAAGATCTTAGCTTGCATTTTGAACAAGAAGGGAAATTTAAGAACGAAGCGGATCCAAGAAGTGAATGTCGAAGCGGTGACAGACAATCAGAGAACCTAGTGATGGTGGGGAAGCGAGATGGGGAGGAAGACGGGCGGTTTTATACCTGAAATCCGGGCTGCGAGCAGGTAGAATTTGATATTGCCAGTTAGCGGGAGCGTTGATATTGTGGAGCCCCTCAGTAATCTTAGCACCACTCTAGGATATGAACCAATGAATTCTCGGCACGTAAGGAAGTATCTGTCAAACAATCAACCTCAATTGGTCTATACGCATGAACATTTATTGAAGCCCAAAAAGGAACCAATAGCCTACAATTCCTAACTAGGTATCACTACGTTTGTGCATCGTGAACCTCTGTGGCCCCCTAAACTAGAATCTCAGGTGGTCGCGAGTAAAGACTATGAGAATCTAACAATTGCTAGAAATCTTACTTTCCCAGAAGAAAAAAAGAAGAGAGACTGAATCAGTAAGTTCCCATGGGTAGGGTGCCTATACAAGTCTCGTCGTCTATCCCGCCGAGGGAATTAATGCCGTCTCTGCTACTTTTCCCTCCAAGGAATTCGAGCATCCTATGGTTTGCAACGATACTCGCGCTGAGAATAAGTCCCGAGACAATGGGCCCAACTCCAATTCTCCACAACACTCAACTCTGGGAATGCGGTAATGACTCAAGTTGATGCCAAAGCCAAAATGAGAGTTACTATTACTAAATTCCGGTCTCCTAGAAAGGGGAAGAGACTCTAATATAGAGGCCTTAGTATCAAAAGATATTACCGTTGTGGTTGAGAGTGCAAAAGCTTTGTGGTTATCGTGATGGGTGAATTTTGCGGGGGATTATGGTCGCGCCCGTTGTCTCAGGACTTATTCTCGGCGCGAGTACAAGATGTTTCCTAAGGCTCATGTCTAGGTTTGGAAAGAGAGTTTTGTAAGCATACAACAGGTATAATTGGCCCTGCGAGCACACCGGGTGTAGCTATTCCTATACGAAACTATAATTCTCTAAATACAACAAATTTGTGCATTTTTCCATCTGGTTAGGATTGAACCTTTCGTAACTAAAGCCGCGAGAATTGGACCAAAGGGTTGAAATAGGATGAAGGAGAGATCGTAAGCAACCATTTTCCAACAACCCAACTTGATTGGTCCGCTATTGTGCCACCAGATCTATATTGCCTGTGAATATTCACTATAGAATTCCCTCAACAGCACCCTGAAAATGGCAATCGCTTAAGCGTGAGGCCCCGACCGACAGTTGCTGTACACCCATCTTCTCTAGGCTAAGCTCGAAGGTAAGACAAAGCCCAAGGTTCCCTTCAGTTAGTTATTAAGATGTCTACAACTTATAAAACACTCCCATAGACAGCACACAGCAAGTACTCAGAAGGCACTAGGTGCTATAGTCATGATGGACTTTCACCTCTTACTCGGCAGTTAGAAATACCAGGAAGATAGTTAATCTTTCCCTACCACGACGGGTGCAATCTACTAACTAGAGAATTTTGTGCAACAAAGACCCTTGGGGGCGCCTCTTTTTAGATCAAAGGCACAGGGCTGGGGGCTGAAGTTGGGAGTAACTGTTCTTAGAGATGCCTATAAGAGGAGAAGGGGGTATTTGATATGATAGTCTCGCTGTGTACCCGTATCGTAGGGGTTCTCGGGAATTAAGTCATGAGGTTGCCTGTCGGTAAGAAGCTATGTAGGGACCCGCGCTGTCCCGGTGAGTGATGGGACAGGAATACCCCAAATTTACCACTTTGTATGTCTTCAGCCTGGATTGGAGGTGAGGAATAGGAATTAGAAGGTTCTGTTTCTTGTGATTGCATTTCTGCTTTGAGCACCATTAGTGGTGGTTGAGACGAAGCAAGTTGCACGATAAAATTTAACTAGGGTGCCAGGACTTTTGTTACACGAGTGTACCTGTACTCAGCCTCATACCCTAAACCGAACAGCCCCATGTTACACGACCTATCGGGAGGACGGTTCTGATAGACAATACATACACCCTAGCAGCAGCACCCTCTAGTCCTGGATGTCCCCTACCATCTCTATTGCAGACTCATGTTTCAAATGTTTGGCTCACCACTCCGAGAAGTTCGCATAGTTAAAAATTTACAGTAATTCAAGCCCGATTGTGCAGGCCACTAGCTAAGGTAGATGCAACGCATGCTACAGTAATAGAAAAGGGGAAAATAAAGTGACAATACGAAATTTTGATCAGCCGCTGCCGGGGGCGGGGCTGTTGGCAATACTTTTTTGGTCAGGTCGCACTTACTAGCAGTGCAAGCCTGCTAGCTCTACACACTATTCTATTGTGGTAGATGCTTCTAGAATAAGCAGGACAAAAAGAACCGAAAAGCAGCAGTCAGGGAACAGGCCACCATAGGAAAAAGCGCTTGAAATAAAAATTAAGAATAATTAAAAATTTAAAAGATACAGGGTATCCCAGACTATAGCTTTGAAATTTTCAAAAGTGCGGATTTTACCAGTTGCTTAAAGTACTCTTATTATTAAGATAGGTAAGAAGTGGTAAAGTTAAAATAAATAATACTATGTAACAGCCAAAGAACCCAAAATGCGCATAACTGAGAAAGGCCTGAAGGGTGGAGGAAAGGGCACATGTAGAGTGGGGAGCTTGGAGACAAACAAATTAAAGTGAACAGAGTGAAAATTGTGAGGTTCTAGCTAGGGGGTTAAGGTATTGAACCTAGAAACATGCCAATACTGACTATGCCCCGGGTCGACCTCAGTCATGCGAGGCATTGGTCACTTGGCGCTATGGTCGTACAAGACACTAGTGGTGGACACGATTAGATTATGCTCGAGTTTTGCGCGACTAGATCATGCTCGATCACCTCGACCATAGGGGTCCCTCGATCAGAAGCTAATTGACCAATACCCTCATGATCTGGTCGATTTACTCGATTAGGGGTACTGCTGGACCATACCCGATCATGCCCGATCATGATCCCTTACTATATAATATTTGTAATATGGTGTACACTGAACTAGCATAAAGGGAGTCTACCTCACACACAAGATGACAGTCATTTCAATCAGAACCTACACTTTTAGCTCTTCAATAAACGGACCTTCGGGAGACTGACTCTATCATTGGTTTTATTTTTAGAGATAGCCGTGCTCTGGCCGGGTTCTCGGGGGCCCGACGGGGGCTGGTTTCCTTACTACTGACCGCGCAGGTGGCGCGTTCCGAGATGAACGGCGGGATGGGCGGGTTGGGTGGGCTTACCTTGGGGTTGTGTTGCTGTTTGGTTGCGCATATGCCTGGATAGGTGGTGGCTCTCATATACATACAAATAAAAGTAAGCGAAATCTCAAGGTCCTCACTCCCATCATCCCCGGTCCATGGCAACTGATACGCTCTACATCTGATTTAGAGAATGAACGGAATAGTGACAAAGACTCCAGATTGGTAACGGATTTCCGTGATACACTAAGTGAGCAATGGGATAGGAGCCCTCTACTCTTGTTATGACTTAGGGGCTGTTTAGCGCGACGTGATTTTATAAATTCGTGAGTTACAAATTATGGTTCTAGAACCTTGGTTGGGGAAAATTTACAAACCGTGGTTTGAAAATCAGTTGCGCCAAAGAGTCCACACTTTTAAAGTAGAAAATTAGAAATTCAGGATTAAAATTTAATAATAATAGTAATAAAAAATGGTTAAAAAATGGTTAAAAAAGAAAGAAAGAAAGGAAAGTGCCAAGACTGCCAACCATAGTTTGGAAATTTTTGGAATCGCAGTTTGAAAGTTCACGTACGCGACCTTCGAAGAAGCCGGCACTCCCTAAGAGTGGAAGACTTATTGGCAAATAATTAAAACAATTTGTGAGAAAGCCAAAAGGACATTTAAGGCATCACAGAATGTTTAGTTGTGGTTTTTAATTCTTGAATTTGCGTGCAAATTGAAACTTGCATTGAGCTGTTACTTGTGTTGAGCCGTGAGGCACTCTTAGGGAGTGCCAGCTTCTTCGAAGGTCGCGTAGCGTCTTTCGAAGTGGCGGGAACCTTGGCACGGTTAATTCATGGCTTGCCTCCGAACTACGTCGCGCCGAACAGCCCCTAAGTCTAATTATTGATAATCCATATTGCCACAATCGATTTAATGACTAGCCTGAAACCTGGGTGTGAGATCCAGGGTTGTGGCAACGGGGTTAAGCAAACATTTCTTTTTTAATACATGTGAAATCGATGATACTCGAACACAATCGATGGCAATTGACTATAATCAGCGATGCTTGAGCACTTGCCATGATCAATCGCCTAATCAGGGCCCTCCCATTTCATCTCATTAGAGCATGAGAGCCTCTCGATCAGATCAGGATCGAACGCAACTCCCGTGATCTACTCGATTATACTCGTGTCCGTCGCTAGAAGGCACCATAAATATGCTAGTTCTGAGTGAGGGATGGAAAGATTTTGAGTGCTGAAATGTACCATCTCTGATACTACTATCTTCCACTGGGGCTTCAACTACCTGGCACAAGAAAATTCTGGTTCCCGTTCCGAGTCAAGAATCCTAAAGATTGTTGCCGAGGAAGCGATTGCAGCACATACAAGATTTTGCAAAATTTTTATTTGGTCGCCCAGGTGCTTCTCATCCTATGTGCCACGATAATCAGTTAAGTATAGTAATAAAATCACTCAGCCTTAACAGCAGGGCATCACATAGAATCACTCGTTGAGTATGGTAAAGTAAATTTCGCCGGATAACCCCTTTTGGGCTACTACCCTCATTGGTGCTCCCCTACGGGGCTTAGCCGGAAAATGAAATGACCATTAGTGAAAAGAAAGCCCTTCTCCTGCAAAAAAAAAAAGTTTGTATAGGGAACGCATTAGGGCCGAGGGGGGCAAAAAATAATTCCTCGCAAGTGTCAATGCCTTGGAACTAGCGACTCGAGTACCTCTCTCGAGGAAAATGGTGCAAAATATTGCAAAGCACTTAGTTCCATCTAGGGAAACTTGTCACACACATTCAATACCCCAACAGGACAATATAACTAGCGGCCAAGCCCTATCAATTTTAGGAATAATGAAAAACAGCTACTTAGCATATAGCAACCCCTCCCCTCCAAGGAGATGAACCAAGAAGTGACCACGCTAACACTACATCAAAGATATACTCTCGCATGTGGAAAAATGCCCGCATATGCCTTGTCAATCGGTCATGAAACATTGCATCTATCCACTACCACCGGCAGGCGAGAGATCCCACGTTATCGTTAAAAGCTCCGAGGTTCCCATACCCGGGGTATCTGAAAGGAACAGACGCAGTACCAGAACAGTCCGGGCCAGTGAAAACTTTGCAGGTAGTACCTTGTGAGAGAGAATATTAGTGGAGTTCATCGGAGGGATCTTGGATAAAGGGCTAATACCTCGGTCGGGGCGGAAAGAGCTAATGTTCGATTTCCAGAAGGGAGTCAAGTTGTAGCAGGCGCCGTTGAAGCGAAGGCAGGTGCGTGCAGATCGACCAGTGAAGCCACTGGAGGGGTCCGATTAGCTTTAAGGAGAAAGGGGAATACTGAGCGGGGCATTGCTTACGAGTTCGATGTCATGTAAATACATCCAGGGGCTCTCTTTGTAAGACTCTCCTATTGTGGAAGTTAGCCACTATTCGCCTGGCCCAATTGATGGAAGATAGTTTGCTACTCACGAGGTCTCTAGCTTCCACACCGGTGGAAACAAGGGGAACGTCGCCTTCTCCGGGAGTGAGAGCATTATCGATGTTATCGAGAATCACGTCTACCCCACTTATGGTGCTTTCGACGAGAGTTTCAATGGTGTCCACAGCGCCACCAATGACTGCGAGACCTCGGGGCCCAACCCCAGTGGGAGTAGCAATGACACCTACAGAGAGGAGAGTTGCCAAAAATGAAGAGAGGAAGATCTTAGCTTGCATTTTGAATAAAGAGGGGGTTGAATATCGTAGTGAATCTAGGAGGTGGGTGTCGAAGCGGTTGATAGATTGCCAGAGAAGCTAGCGATGGTGAAGAAGCGAGAGTGTGGAGGGATACGTCTGGTTTTATACTTAAAATTTGAGCTACGAACAGGTGGGATTTGATATTGCTGGTGCAACTATGACTCCCCTTATGTTAGCCGGATCATCGATATTGTAAAGCCCCTCAGTAATCTTATCACTACTCTACTCTATGAGCCAATAAACTTTCCGCATGTGAAGAAGTCTCTATTAAACAATCAACCTCAATTAGTCTCTATGCTTACGAATATCCATTAAAGCCCGATATAAAACAGATAGCCTGCGTCCCCAACTGGGTATCACTACTTTTGTGCATCATGAACTTCTGTGGTTTCTTAAATTAGAACTTCAGGATGGCCAGGAGGATAAAGGCTATGATAGCCTAACAATTGCTGAAGATCTTACCCTTCTATCAGAGAAAAGAAGAGAAATTGGGTGAATTAGTTCCCATCGGTGGATAGGGCACTTGCGCAGGTCCCATCGTCTGTCCGGCCGAAGTAACAAGTGCCGTCTTCGCAACCCTTCCCTCAAAAGAGTCCAAACCTATCGTTAGCCACACTAACGGAGATTTCATAAAATTCAGTGTCTGGGTTTTGAAAGGGAGTCTGAAAGCACACAGCAGGTATCATTGGTCCTGCAAGGACAGCTGGTGTAATTCCCGCAGGAAACTGTGATTCCCCAAATACAGCAAATTTTTGCTTTTTTCCATCTAGCTAGGATTGAACCTTTCGTAACTAAAGCCGCGAGAATTAGCCCTTTCAAATAGGAAGAAGGAGAGATCATAGGCAACCATTTACAACAACCCGACTTGATTAGCCCACTATCATGCCTCATGGTTTATATCGCCTGTGAATATTCACTCTAGTGTTCCCTCAACAGCTCCTTGAAAATGGCAATTGCTTAGGAGTGAGGTCCCCCGGACGGTTTCTGTGCAACCTTCACTAGACTAAGCTCGATAGTAAGACAAAGCTCAAAGCTCCCTATAGTTAGTTGCTAAGATGCCTACAACTTATACAACACCCCCATAGACAGCACATAGTGGGCATATCAAAAAGCACACCGGTGCTGCGGGCGTGATGGGCTTTCACCTCTTACTCGGTAGCTCAAGTTAGAAATACTGCAGAGGATAGTTACTCTTTCCCACTACGATGGGTACGATGTACTAACTGGAGAATTTTGTCTTGAGGCTACCGCTTTTTAGACCGATAGCCCAAGACTGGGGCTGAGGTTGGGAGCAGCTGCTCCTAGAAATGCCTATCAGAAGGGAAGGGAGTTTTCACTACGATAGGCTCGCTGTGTACACCATGTCGTAAGGGCTCTCGGGAATTAAGCCATTAGGTTTCCTTCCGATAAGTAGCGGTACTCTGCCTCCAACCCTAAACCTAACAATCCCAGGTTACACAACCTATTGGGAGGATAGTTCGGATAAACAATATACCCTAGAAACAGCAGACTCATGTTTCAGTTGTTTAGTTCACAACTCCGAGAAGCCCGCATAATTGAAAATTTACGGTAATTCAAGCCCGATTGTGCAGGGCACCAGCTAAGGCCGATGCAACGCATACTACCGTAATAGAAAAGCCGAAAATAGACTACCGGTACGTCACTACACAACCTTTTGATCAGCCACTGCCGCCGTTGACAATCCCCTTTTGATGAGGTCGCACGTGCTACGGTAGTAGGCCGCCCGATAGGGTGCTGAGAACGATAGGGCAGCGAGAACCTGCATCTCTCCCGGAGGCGATGCCCCAATTAACTTGAGTGAAAAATGCTGCATCCGAGGGAGACGGTGGTTCTCGCTACCCTACTCGTAGCGTTCTCGACGCCCTGTTGTTATAGTGGTCGACGCTTCCGGAATGAGCAAGCAAAAAGGAACCGAAAAAAGAGTAGTCAGGGCACAAGCTAACAAAAGGAAAAATCTCTCAAATAAAAATTGGGGGTAACCAAAATATTAACGGATGAAAAGTAGTCTAGGCTATAGTTTTGAAATTTTCAGAAGTGGAAATTTTGCTAGTTGTTTGGAGTACTTTGGCTATGATATAGGTAAATAGGATTTGAAGCCGAAGACAAAAATGCTGCTGTGTGGCGGTCGAAGAGCCCAAAATATGCATAAGAAAGGTCTGAAGGATGGAAGGAAAGTCACATGTAAAATAGGGAGCTCGGAGACAGGCAAATAAAGAAGAACAGTTAAAATTGTAAGAACCTGGCCAGGAGGTAAGACATTGCACCTAGGAACATGCCAACACAGGCGATACCTCGGGGTCGATGTCAGCCATAGGGGACATTCGTCACTTAGCACTATGGTGGCACAAGACACTGGTGATGGACACTATCAGACCATGCTCGAGTTTTTTTCGATTAGATGATGTTCTATCACCTCGAGCATAGAGGCCCCTCGATCAAGGGCACTGCTCGACCATACTCAAGCATGCGCGAGCATGATCTCTCACTATATAATCTTAGAAATAAGGTGTACAATGAACTAGCATAAAGGGAGTCTACCTCACACACAAGATAACAGTCATTTAAACTAGAACCTACACTGTTAGCTCTTCAACAAACGGACCTTTCGGGGACCAACCCTATCATTTATTTTATTTTCGGAGATAGCCGGCTCTGGCCGGGTTCTCTAGGGGATTGGTTTCCTTACTATGGACCGCGCGGTGGCGCCTTCCAGATGTTGGAAATGCTGCTCGGCATGCTAGTTTCTTTTGTTTGTGAAAGCACGGAAGTTGTGAAAGATGTTTCATTGATGCACGGATATGAGAATGGAAAGCATGAAGGCTACGGGAATGAAAGGAGGTTTTTGTTGTGTGTTTCTTTTGTTTAAAGGATAACGCAGAATTTTTTCTTTCCTTTTGTCTCTTTGAGGGATAGACAAGGTCATGAGGAGACATGTGTGGATGGAAGTGGAAACGTGTAGTGATTCATGGAAGGTTGTGGAGAATGTTTTGATTTTCTAATATACACCTGTTATTTCCCTTAGTTAGCGAGTAAAGCCCAAGTACGCTGAGAATAGAACTACCTCACTCGCTATCATTATCCCCTCTCCCACTGTTACACTTTCGGTACCGTATTTGCTGTTATTTTCTTTACCAGATATACCGCGGGATGGGCGGGCTGGGTTGGCTCACCCCAGGATTGTAATGCTGTTAGGTTGCGCGTACTTGTATGCCTAAATTGGTGGTTGCAATGTTCCCAACCGATAGGGCAAGGCCCCCTTGACAAGCAGCCTAGGCCAGTAGGCTCGGTGGTCAGCACCGAGAAGAGATCGCTTTAGGGTAACTCGATTCCCCCACTTCTTTCAAGTTCCTGTTGTATTTTTTTCCTCTGTACCTTCGGCTATTCTTACGCGACCGCACAATGAGCAATTCACCAACGAAATTGTTATATTTTTGATGTCATTAAATTTTTGTCATTGGGAAAAATTTACAGTTAATCTTCCTTCTATTGATACCTCACGCGGTTACTCCCTTACCGTACATGGTTGACCCACTACAGCAGCAACTATTTTCCTACAATTAATTAATTATAAGGCCCTGTTTGGCACGCCAAAAATACCATGGTATTTCCAGTTATCCTCAGGATTTTCTTGTCCCACAGTATTTCGCAACATCACTCTTTCTGCTACTACTTAATGGTCAGGTTTCTGCTTGGTTTCCCCTTTTCACAGAATATGCAGAGGGGGATCTACTATCTCTCTATGATTTAATTATTTCTTTTAACACCTCTTACCTCAGGTATTAGGAAATACGCTATTTTCAGAAAAACGGAGAATTTTTATCCAGTGGCGTGCCAAACAGGGCCTAATTAATCTACTATCTCTGGTATTTTTTAGTATTTTTTGCTAACAAAGAGAAATTGTGTTTTATGGTTAAGGCTGCATGGCTGCTCGGTAAGAATGAGTTGCCCTGCATAACTAGTACTCCGAACCAGTATTGACTCAGTCTCATGCTGGTAAGTTACAGTACAGTTGACCCGCCGTACAAGGCATGAATGACAAAAACTTGGGAAAATAAAGGACGAACTGAATGGAAGCCAAAAACAAAGAAAGCAAATACCCCAAAATATTATACTGGCGGCCATATAGGCCAACCGGGCCTATCAGGCAGCCGGGCCCAGGCATTTTGAGGCCTGCAGGTCCGGTCGGGCTTGATCCCGGAGAATTTTGACAGCCCAGGCCCAACTTTACTGGAACCTAGCCTATCCAGCCGGTCGAGAATACTGGGTGATGGTCCCCGTATATATATACAAATGAGAGTAAGTGAAGTCCCAAGTCCTCATCCAACCATCCCCGGTCCATAACAACTTACACACTCTACGCCCCATTCTAAGAGTGAACGGAATAATGACAAAGACTCTAGATAGGTAACAGATTTCCGTGATAAAAATGGCGGGCAATGGGGTAGGGGCCCTCTATTCTTGTTATAACACGAGTCTTGATACTGATAATCCATATTATCCCAACCCACAGGAGAGCTATTTAATGATCTAACAATCAGCGGGAAACCTGGGTGCGGGGTCCAGGGGTATGGCAACAAAATTGAATGAATTTTTCTTCCATGATAGACACGAAATCGATCATACAACACAACCGATGGCAGCCGACTATACTTGACGATGCTCAAGCACTCGTAATGAGCGGTTACTCGATCAGAACCCTCCTATTTGATCGATTACGGGGGCCCTCCATCAGATCATGATCGAGTATAGCCCCTGATCTGCTCGTGCCAATCGCTACAAGACACCACAAATATGCTAGTTCTGAGTGTCAAAAAACTTCTCAGTGTCTAAAATATGGCATCTCCCAAACTGCTATCTTCTACCAGTGTTTCAACTACATGGCGCGAGAAAACTTTTGTGCACATGCAGGAATTCTAAAAATTGTTGCCGAAGGAGTGATTGCGGCATATACCAGATTTTGCGAAACTTTTTTTGGTCGCCCAGGGGCTTCTCTTCACCCTAGGTATACGATAGTTAGCCAAGTAAAATAGCTCTTACTCAGCCTTAAGTTAACAGCAAGCCATCACATAGAATCACTCGTGGAATACGATCTCAAATCTCGCCGGATGACCCCTCTTGGACTACATACCCTTATTCGCGCTCTCCCGCAAGGCCTAACCATATAAAATGAAATGAACATTCGTGAAAGGATAGTCCCCCCAGCAAAAAAACCCGCTGTTATCCCCTGGACTAATGAGACATGCAGATTTCGCTCCTTCCATACATTGTAACTCTACACTGTGGCTGAGAAAATTTCCACCAATAAAAACTTGATATTTCATGAGTTTTGTCAGGCAAAGTCACTGGGGCACACCTGGATTAGGAAGGGGCGGAACCTGCGTGTCTGATCTGTTGAAGGGATTTAGAACGCATTAGTCCCTGCAGGAGCAAAAAAAATTTCTCGCAAGTGTCTTTAATCTGTTAATACTTTGGAACTAGTGGTTCAGGTGCCTCTCTTCAGGAAAATGGAGTAAAATATAGTAAAGGACTTAGTTCCATTCAGAGAAACTTGTCACACGCATTTAATACCACAACCGAGCAACATGGCACTAGTGGCCAAACCATATCAATTTTAATAATGTGAAGCAGCTACTTGGCATACTAGTACAGCAACCCCTCGCCTGCAGCCAGGTGAATCAAAAAGATTATCACACGCGTTCGCCACAATCTCACAATATAATACTAGTGGCTAAAAACACCTCAATTCTAGGTATGTAAAACTTCCTAAAGCACAGAAACCCCCTAGCTCTAACAAGAGGAACCAAAAAGGATGCACACTAACACTGATGTTAAAGATATACTACCAACATGCGCGCAAATGTTGGCATACCTTCTCGGTCGGCCACAAAAAACAGCATCCATCCTCTGTCTACCACCAGCAGCGGAAAGATCCCATGTTGTTGTCCCAGATCCCGAGATTTCCATACCCAGGCGCACCAAATGGAGCAGATGCATAACCCAAACAATTTGGTAATGTGAAGATCTGGCAAGTAGTACCTTGTGAGAGGCTATCAGTGGGGTTCATCAGAGAGATTCTCGGATAAGGCCGTCATACCTGGGTCGGGGCCAAAAGAGCTAATGTTATATCTCCAGTAATCGTTCCAGTTGAAGCAGCCACCGTTAGTGGGAACGGGGCAGATGTATGCAGCGGTGCCCGTGAAATTACTGATGCAGCCCAATCAACTTTGAAGGGAAACCAGTATACCCATTAAGGCATCACTTACGGGTCAGAAGTCACATAAATACACCCAGGAGTTCTCTTTTCAAGACTCTCCTATTGTGGAAGTTAGTCACTGTCTAGTAGGGCCAATTAACAGAAGATAGCTTGCTACTCACGAGGTCTCTAGCTTTCACACTTGTGGAAAGAACCGGAACGTCACCATCCTTGGGAGTGGTGATAGCTCCATTGGGGCGGGGCTTCTTGATTCCTGTGTCTGTGGCGACCTCTTGGAAGGGAGTGAGAGTGCCGTCCAAAGAATGACTAGACTTGATATCTCGGGCCTCAGCCCCAGTGGGGGTAGCAATGACACAAACAGCCAGAAGAGTTGCCAACAAGGAAGAGAGGAAGATTTTAGCCTGCATTTTGAATAAAAAGGGGGCTAAAGATGGAAATGAATTGAAGAAGTGGATGACGAAACGGCCGATAGATTGCTAGAGGAGCGGGTGATGGTGAGGAGGCGAGATGAGAGCGAGAGATGGAGAGAGGTGGTTTTATGCCTGGAATCTGGTAGAATTTTATATTGCTAGTGCAATTATAACTATTCGCTTCATTTAGCCTGAAAACTAATATTGCGAAGTCCCTTAGCAATCCGAGCATGCCCCTGTCCGATAAGCCAATGAACGCTAGGCATGTGAGGTAGTCTCTGTCAAGTAATCAACCTCAATAAGTGTCCATGCTCTACTCACATTCATTAAGGCCTAAAGAAAACCCATAGCTCACAATTCTCCACGGGTGTCACTACCTTGTGCATCATGAACCCCTGCAGCTTCCTAGATTATAATTTCAGGGCTGCCACGCGGATAAAATACCATGATAATCTGACCATAGCGGGAGATTTTGCTTTCCAACTTCCAAGTAGAGAGGAGAACACGAATTGGATGGATTGCTCCCCATAAGCGGATAGGGCACCCGCGCAAGCTTCTCCGCCTACCTGGCCGAGGTACCTAATACCTTCTTTGTTATTTTTCCCTCCACCGAATTCAAAATTCTGATGGCTAGCTGCACTGCCGGAGGTTTTCTAAGGCTCGTGTTGAGCCTGGAAGGAGAATCTACAAGTACCCGGCAGGTACTGTTCATCCTACCAGAGCAGCGAACGTATCTATTCTCTCAAAAAGCTATAATTCTCCAGATACAAAAAGTTTTTGCTTTTTCCATATATAATAGTTAGGGCTGGGCCTCGAAGTAACTTAGACCCGAGAATTGACCCGAGCTCTGAAGCAAGAAAAAGAAGAGGATAAACAACCAATTTATGGCAATTAGCCTCCTTTCATTATACCCCGCAATTTATATCACCTGTATATTCGCTATCTATTCCCTCAACAGCAACACCTTGGACGGAACAATCGCTTAGGGATGAGGTCCCTGGCCAATAGTTGCTGTGCGGCCAGCTTTGCTAGCCTAGGCTAGAGGTAATACAAACCTCAACCTCTACTGCAGTTACTAAGGTGTCCACAACTTATAAATCATTTCCATAGGCAGCTCACAGCAAGTATCAGAAAGCTACACGACTATAAGCATGATGAGTATTTCCTCCTCACTCGGCAGTTAGAAATCCTGTCCAAAATAATCACTCATTTCCCACCCGCATAGGTACGAGCATTTTGTGCAACAAAGATCATTGAAAGCCCAGCCTTTTAAACTTATGGCACAGTTGGAAACAGTTGTTCTTGGGAACAATGTTCTCAACCGTCCGGGGGTACTGCCAAGAGCCCAGGACAGGACTAGGCGTCAGTGTGTGGTCTGTGAGGGGCAAAGAAAGTGCAGGATGGCGGGCCCTGTAGGGCAAGGCAGTGGCGTCAGGTGGACAGTGGGGGACCATCGGGGACTGCGAGGGATTTTGGGGGGCACTGGGGGACGGCAGGGGACGGCAGGGGACGGCAGGGGACGGCGCTAGTTATGTCCTACCAAGCGGTATTCGCCTATTCCGGGGTGTAACATTAGAACTCGTCGAAGCACAGAAATGAAATATGTGGTTTACCAACACTGTGTGAGTAAGATGATAAATAGATTATGATGGGGGTTAGTTCAGGAAGTTTTAGACTCTCCAGAAATCCCATCCACTAAGCACCTGCGTTGTCGTTTCCCTGGATTTCTAGATTCTTCTTTCTTTCCTCTACTCTTAAACAATCTGGTGATAACGGTGAAATAGCAGTCAAAAAATGCCGCATTTTTTATCATTTCATTCTTTCTTCTTTGTCTCCCTTCTTCAGCTGCCCTGGATGAAGCATTGTATTGTTCTATTCGAATATCCGGTAGTTTAAAACAACTGTAACCTCTGTTCCGCTGCGATAGGCAGCTACTTGATCCGCCCCTATCATATTTGAACAGTTTTGATAAATGCGCAGGCTTCAGCTTATTAAAAAAAAAAACTGCAGAGACCGTTGCGACAATCCCGAAAACACTCTAGCGATGGTTAAAGCAGACGGTCTAACAAAGTCCTTTTAGTTCATAGAGCCCCATGCTATAGACGGTAGTCCCCCATAGCCCATCCAATCCTACCTTTCTTAGGTATAGCTCGTCCTAGCACCTCTGAAAAGACAGACTACTCGACTACAGGCTATAGTCAGTCACAAAGACGAACTAGACGGTTCGGAACACAGCCTTGGAATGTACAATAGAGAAGGGGGTCGTTGATACAATAAGCCCGCTATGTGCATAATACTATGAGGGTTCTCGAGAATCAAGCCATGGCGATGCTTTATAATACGAAGCCAAGCTAGCACTTTGCCTTTAACATTAAACTTGCTAGCGCCATGTTATACAGCCTGCTGGGAGAAGAGTTTTTATAAACAATATATCGTAGCAGTAGCTGCCTCCAGTCCTAGATGGGTTTGCGATCTTCATTATAGCCCCCGTTTGAACTGTCTGATTCACAACCTCGAGAAGCCCGCTTAATTCTAAATTTACAATAATTCAAGCCCGATTGCGCAGGGACCTATCTATGGTAAATGCAACACATGCCAACAGAAATGGCGAAAATAGACCAGGTAGGTCGTCAATCTACCAGCCATTTCCGAAAGTGAAGCTGGTGACAACTCCCTTTTGAAGAGGTCTCAAGTGCTAGTAATTCGAGCTTGCTAGCTTTGCATGCTATTCTACTCATGCTTCTCGGCCAAGATTTGCCTTCCCCATTTGTCGTAGTAAGGTTTGCAAGGATTTTTCAGCCGAAGAGGTATAGTGTGTGTAGGGTAGTGCATAATTAGTGCGAGTCTAAGGATATAACTGCCTCTCACAACATGGACTTCGAACTTGTCTGCGCAATCTTGACCTTCCGGAAACTAGCATGCGCACCAGTCACCCACTATTTACACACTATACCCCTTCGGCAAAAAAAACCCTTGCAAACCTTACTACAACAAATGTGGAAGGCGAATCTTGGCTGAGAAGCACGAATAATGGCAGATGCTTCTGGAATAACTTTAAGCACCCGGCCATAACATTGAAATTTCCAGAAGTAAGAATTTTACCGGTTGCTGAGAGTTACCATATTATCAACACAGATGATAGGCTACAAAACTAAGGACAAAATACTAATATATAAGAGTTGAAGAGCCCAAAATCAGTATAACGAAGAAAAGCCTGAAGGGGGGAGGAAAAGGTACATGCAGAATAGGGAGCGTGGAGATAAGTTAGGCAAATAAAAGTGAACAAAGTTAAAATTGTAAGACTCTAGCAGGAGGTAAAAACATTGAACCTACATAATCGATACCTGGTGATCGATGCCAGCCATACGGGACATTCGCCACTCGGCGCTACGACCGTACAAGAGACTCCAAATGGGGCAAATCCGAGTGAGAGGAAACTTGTGGTTGTCAAATATCCGATACCTCCTGAGCTATGATACATATTTTTGCAGGTGTTTCAACTACATGGAGTAAGACAATTCTGGTGAGCATACAAGAATTCCAAAAACCATTGCCGCGGGGAGTAATTGGAATGCATGCAAAATTTTACAAAGCATTTGTTTGCTCATGCGGATGCTTATCCCCACCCTTAGTGTCACAATAGTTATTAGCCGAGTATCGAAATCGCTCTTATTCAGCCTTAGGGCCTGTTTGGATGCAACGTTCCGTTCCGTTCCCCCATACAAATCGCCTTTTCCCTTCCGCTTCAAAACTGAGAGAGGCCATTTTCGCAGCAGAAACGGTCGCCTAACGGAACGGTCCCATTTTTGCCAAACAGGCCCTTAGCAATAAGAGTGCCCATCACACAGAATCACTCGTGGAATATGGACGGCAATTTGTTGGAAATTGCAGCTTTATGGCCGCACTTGATGCAGGATGTGCCACTGCGGGATGTGCCCGCACTGGAAGCCCGCACTGCTATACGTACACACTAGTGACAGGACGCGCAAGCTAAGAAAACGCTGTCACACCCCTGTCTGTTTCTCTTTGTTTCCTCACTCTTCTCTTTCTCTCTTGCTCTCGCTTGTCTTCTTCTTCTCTCACTTTACTTCTTCCTTAGGTCTTTCCTTTATTCAATTCAACACAGCACTATCAATTATGATTTGTCTGTCCGCATAATAAACATTGTGTCTCCACTTCCGCCATTCCACTCCGCTGCGTAAAACCCTAACCGTAAATCATTACCTCCGCATTGAATATTTTCAACACAATTTTACCAGAAGACTCCTCTTAGATCACACACCCTTGTTCGGGCCCTGCTAAAAAGGTTAGCTCTTTAAAATGAAATAAACACTGGTGAAAGAGAAGTCCAAAGAAAAGATGAAAAAATGCCATCATAGGATGTCGGGTTGGAACAACCCATTGCCAATTAGGCAAAGCGCAGAGAGGGTTGCTTGGGTGGTGAAAAAGGTATGGCGGGTCGCGTTCTCTCCCGGAGGCCATAGCTCGCGACCCATGGGCCCGGGAGCCATTTGCATAAATAGGAGTCTCCCTCCCTGGGAGTGGGAGACTTCGAAGCTCGCTACAGCTCGCGTTCTTTGTTTTCCCCACCCACCACCCCAGATTCCATTCTGCGCCCCCATTGTCACCCAGGGAGATATCGGTGGCAACGATGTCAACCGACAAGGGCAGCGACATCCCCCCAAGGCCTCCGACAGTGGACATGCTCAGGAACTATGATGGATAGAAGGAAAGGGCTAGGATGGTTTTGTGGTTTCAGGATTTCTATGTACTCTTGGGTTTTCTTATCATCTCTCATATTCAGTATCATTTCAACCTACTGGTTGGCTAGGCAAAATTGGGCACGCATCGGTGCCTACAAGAGCGAAAAAGTGACTCCTCATATGCGTCAGTAATCTTTTAACCTTTATAATAGGTAATTGGTGGGCCTCCCTTCCCGGGAAAAATGGCTTCCGAGGACGAGCAAAAGATCAAAACGCTTAATTCCATCCAAAAAAAAATTGCCACACGTATTCAACTCCGCAACCTGACAACACAATACTGGTAGCCAAACCACATCAATTTTAACTATATAAAACTGCCTAGCACACAGAAACCCCCCGCCTCCAACCAGACGAACCAAAAACGGTCTACATTAGGACTGATAAGAAGCTGTTCTCCAAACATGTGCACAAATGCCGACATATGTCTTCTCAGTCATTACTAGAAATCGCATCCATCCACTACCACCAGCAGCGGAAAGATCCTATGTTGTCGTTCCACAGTCCGAGACTTCCATACCCGGGGGATGAAAAAGGCGCGGACGCAGTACCTGAGCAGTTAGGACCTGTGTAGATTATGCAGGTAGTACCTTGGGAGAGGGTGTTAGTGGTGTTCATCAGAGTAATTCTTGGATAAGGCGGCAATACCATAGTCGGGGCCAAAAGAGCTAATGCTCACTCTCCAGAAACTGGTGAAGTTTGTACAGCCGCCGTTGGTTTGAATACAGAGATATAGAGTTTGACCACTCCAGTTACTAGAGCAGTTCAATTAGCTTTAAGGGGAAAAGGAGAATACTAAGCAAGGCATTGCTTACGAGTCCGTCGTTATGTAAATACACCCAGGGGTTCTCTTTTCAAGACTCTCCTATTGTGGAAGTTAATCAATGTCCAGCAGGGCCAATTAACAGAAAATAGCTTGCTACTCACAAGGTCTCTGGCTTCTACACTAGTGGAAAGAACGGGAACGTCGCCATCTTTGGGAGTGATGACAGCTCCATTGGGGCGGGGTTTCGTGATCCCTACATCTGTGGCGACCTCTTGGAAGGGAGTGACAGTGCCGTCCAAAGAATGGCTAGACTTGATATCTCGGGCCTCAGCCCCAGTGGGGGTAGCAGTAACACCAATAGCAGGAGAGTTGCCAGCAAGAAAGAGAGGAAGATCTTAGCCTGCATTTTGAATATAAGAGAGGGGGTTGAAGATGGAAATGAATTGAAGTGGATGTAGAAGCAGTTGATAGATTGTCAGAGGACCTGGTGGTGGCCAGAAGGCGAGATAGTAGAGGGAGAGAGGTGGTTTTATACTTGAAATCTGAGCTACCTGCAGGTAGAATTTGATATTACTAGCGCAACTATAAACATTCATTTCATTTAGCAAGAAAACCAATATTGCGAAGTCCCTCAAGAATCTTAGCGCACCTCTGTGCTATGAACCAATGAACTCTTACCATGCGAGGTAGTCCCTGTTAAGTAATCAACTCCACTAAGTATCCATGCTCTACCAACATCCATTAAGGCACAAAGTGAAACCTATAGCTTGCAATTCCCAACTGTGTGTCACTACCTCTGTGTATCATGAATTTCTGCAGCTTCCTAGACTAGAATTTCAGGGTAGCCATGCGAGTCAAGACTCTGATCATCAGACCACGGCCGGAGATCTGAAATACCGAGCAGAGAGGAGAACATAAATTAGACATCCCAGCCCATAGGTGGATAGGGCGCACAAGCCTTGCCGGCTATCCGGCTAAGGCAACTAATGCCTTATTCGTTATTTTTCCCTTTGAAGAATTTAAACTTCTTATAGCTAGTTGTACTACCGGAGATTTGTTAAGACCAGTGTCTAAGCGTGCAACGGGAGTCTACAAGTCCCAGCAGGCACTATTTAACTTACAAGAACAGCCGCGGGCGTAGTCATTCTCACAGGAAGTTAAATCCTCTTAATACAGCAGATTTTTGCCTTTTTTTCAATACAGTTAGGGTTTGAGCCTTAGTAACTTAAGTCAAGGAAATTAACCTGGGCGTTGAAGCAGGCAAACAAAGAAAAAAAAAGAGGGTAAACAACCAACTTATGACAATTAGTCTTCTACTATTATACTCCACAATTTATATCGCTTGCACATTCACTATATATTCCCTTAATAGCACCTTGCATAGAGTACTCGCTTAGATATGAGATCCCTGACCAATAGTTGCAGTGCTACCAGCTTCACTAGCCTAAGTTCGAATGTAGACAATGCCCAACCTCCCCTCTAGTTGCTAAGATGTCCGCAACTTATAAATCATTCCCATAGGCATCATAGAGAAGGTATTCAGAAAGCCACACGCACTGTAAGCATGATGAGTATTCGCCTCCCCACTCGGCAGTTAGTAATCCTGCCTGAGATAATTACTCTTTTCCCACCTGCATGTGTGCGATGAACTAATGCGAGCATTTTGTGCAACAAAGACCTTTGAGAGCCCCACTTTTTAGACCTGTGGTACAGTGTTCAAGTTGGGAGGTAAATTTGAAAACAATTGTTCATATAGGAATCGACAGTAGGGGAGAAGGAGGTCTTTTTAAACAATAGTAACGTCCCTGCATATCATATTATAAGGGTTCTCGAGAATCAAGCCATGGAGGTGCTTTATGATACTAACCTAAGCTCGCACTTTGTGTTGGAAGCACGAAGTTAACTTTAGAACATGCGCAAGTGTTTGAGAGATTGTTTAGATGATAGTGGATGATTTTAGAGATGGAGCTAGAATGTTTGAGATTTTACCGACATGTCTTTCCTTTGTCTATCACGGAAGTGTGCAGAGGAACAACGACATGGAGGGAAAGAGAGTGATTGGTGTGGTGATCAATGGAAGGATCACGATGGACTGTTTATGTTTTACTTATACA
>Ga0307507_10003487_pt1 | contig 30367 bp, 33 predicted proteins | sample 7_EM_MG_FD_207223 | JGI IMG/M metagenome (GOLD analysis project Ga0307507, IMG submission 207223) | Populus trichocarpa ectomycorrhiza microbial communities from riparian zone in the Pacific Northwest, United States - 7_EM | ecosystem: Host-associated > Plants > Roots > Unclassified | place... | reverse complement strand
CACGCACCAACCCAACAACCCATCCGCCCAAAAGTCTCCTCGAGCGCACTTACACGCCAAAATTTAATATAAATCGATCAGTTAGCTATAAAAAGAATGGAAAACCCAATACCGCACAATAAACGCCAATCCAGCATCCAACTTTGTACTGTATAGTTCATCCACTGCATTCACAACCCAAGCCACAAACCGCCCTTCTCCATCCATCCGGACACTGGAGGAATACCACTACACATACACACCACGAACACAAACTCAAACACTGCACAGCCTGCTAGGGGCCATCAACAGAGCTTACTTACTCTTACTCAACCCACAGAGATCGGTCTAACTAACCTCCGGCGAAAAACCAGAAACTAATCACAAAATCCCCTCCCTCCCTCCCTGGCCCAACAGTCACCAGACCAAGGCTTTATAACGTCCCCGAAACCGATCACAAAAATAAAAATAAAAAGCTTCATAGCAACCTAAAACCACAAAATCCAGCACCATACCAAAACAGAAATACCCCAGCCACGACAAACTCAGTCCGTCACTCCTTGTCACTCCTATCCTACATTCAATAACTTTCCCCAAAATCGAGTAACTAATCCTAAAGATTCGAATTGGCTTTTCCTTTTTTGTCCTTTCTTCATCTATTTTCTCTCTCTAGTGTGTGCTCTTTTTAAGGACGGTTCATTACCTTCGAGGGTGCTTGCATTTTAAAAAACAGCTATGACAAACACCGTCTAGTATATAGTGTATGTAGAGTCGAGTGGAAAAGGTTAAGGGCGGTATGATAACGTTATTATGTAAGAATGTGCCGTGGCGATACCGGCCTTACTACCCCTACCACACCGGGCGAAGGCCAGAGGCGCAAAGCTAGTGAAACCCTTTCTTTCCCTTCGTCCGCTATCTCTTTCCAATACTTCCCCCTGATAATAAGTCTTGAGTGTTTCTAGGAGATGTCACAAAGAATCACTCGTTTATGGAGTCGGGTGGAATTGTTAAAATTCAACCAGTCTTCCCTGCATTACGACCTAGAGCTCTCCTCTCAGGGAAGTGGGAGATAGTACTAACTTCACGAGATACCAGAGAGATACCGGGGCACCGCCCGGCGACCATTCTATCCCCACTACCTTCATACTTAATCACTCGGAAGTACACCGAAGTTCAGCAATGGCCGAATGGATTCCACGGCATACCGGTATTACATCAGATCTCACCGCAAACTAGCACTCCACCCATTTGACAAACCGAACCAAGCATAGAAACACCATCTCATTACCCCGCAAAGCTATTACCTACACGCACTTCCTTCTTACCATCACCATCCATTTCAAGCAATGTACACCCTAACAACGAGAGCGAGAGAGAAAGAAAAAAAAAGGAACCCTCTGGTGCTTTTCAAAGAACTAGCGTTCCACCTATTGTAAAAGGGCAAAGGGCAAAGCTCCGTTAAGAACAATTACTGAAGGGGAGTGACAATGGGAAAGAGAAATTGAGGGTAAACATTGCCATAGCAGATGTTGGTAGAGGTATGGAACCCAAAGGAAAGCGTGGAACAAAAAAAAGGATGCTAATATAAGAGCTTGGCAACGGGAGTGCAAAGTATGGTGAGATTAGGCAGGACGAGACAGGACGGGACAGAGAACAGGAAAGGGTATGACGATGACGAGAAAAAATGCAAAAAAATTGTTTGCGGAGCAAAACAAATGTACTAAGCCTCCCCTCTGCTCTCATTCCGGCATTTTCCCAACCCGTCTTTTCAAAGATTTTTTGAATCTCTAAAATTCACAAGTAGAAAGGAAAAAAGATGCGTGAAATAAAATAAACACCAGACTTTACTTTAATGAAACAAATCCCCGTTGGTAACTGTTTCACACAACTCACTAGCTCGCTTGTATCTGCGAACCAGAAAAACGACAAAAGGAAAACCCCATCGTAGGAACTCTACCTGAACTTTGCTACACAGCGACCCATAACCTCGCCCTGGCAGACCAACTCCGCGTTAAATTCCGATCCGTCAAGGGTGAGGAAAATATCGAAATAGACTCTGTAGAAGGTTCCTTGAGGAGTATCCATTCTCTCGAAATCCTTTTCTAAGTTCTTTCGAGACAAGTCGGATGTGAGTGTTACGACTTCCTTAATGCCTATATCATAGCTTATGTAAGTATTTTATGTCAGGCTAGATGAGGGGTGGGGAACACTAACGAGGATCTTTGGTATATTCTGGGCAAACGTCATCATCACAGGCATACAGAATATCCTCGTACATCAGCGTAGCACCGGGAGCGACCTGTCTGAAGAAAGAAACCTTGACAGGTTCCCCAATCTTGACTCTCTGTCCCTTGGTGACGAAAATCTGGCGAGTATATTTGCACCTGTCCTTTCCGTCCAAGCTGGGTACACGGTATTGCTCAGGGTGATGCCCCTCTTTGAATGGTTGTAGAGTTGCCATGAGGTAATGTCGACGGGCAACACGCGATGTAACAACCTTTTCAGTAATACCGGCGGTAACAGCTCCCTTAACAATAGCAGCCACTGAGTCCATAGGACGCACAACCTTCGACTGGAACTGAGGAGGCACATGCAGTTTGATTTGCTGGAATAGATACTCGGAGGCACCAAATCCACCCACAACCAAAACGTTCTATCAAAATAATTTCAGTTATGATCGCATACCCATGCAGTATTTATTATGAGAACATACCTGAAGTTGCCTGTTCTGCGCCTGGATGGCAATGATTTGATTCCTCACCAGCTCTAGAATCCTATTGACGACTGGTTCAAAACATTGAAGAATCTCCTCGTTGGTGAAAGTCATGTAACCTTCCTCGATACCGGCCTCAGGGAATTCAGCCTCGATACCGACATCAACAGCCCACTTCTGTCCATTATTTCTAAAGTCCGCCTTGATACGGTTCTCAAAGTCCATAATACATTTGGCGTATACCTTGCCAGCAGTTCTCGATCCATCTGGCAGCTTCATCTTTCTAATCTTAGCGCGTAGGATGTTCGAAAAGTTTCTGTTAAGAGCTGTAGAGCCGCAAGAGTCACCGGAACCTGCTGTACATTCTGCCACAGAGAAAGGAACCTCTTCTTCAACTTCGTAAGCTATCAAATCGACAGTTCCGCCACCACAATCGACAATGAGAACGGCATCGTGGATCTTAAGGTTAAGAAGCCCAGTCTTAGAACAGAACATAGCCGCGGCCTCGGGCTCGGTAATCAATGTCAACCTGTTGTCATTTTCGTCTCTCAAGAAACCGGCCTGAATAGCTGCAGCCCTGGTTGCAGCTTTTCCTGCGTCATTCCAAATGGCCGGCACGGTCAAGAAATAACGGATATTACGTTCCTCGCGGTTAAAGACTTCTCCTAGGGTCTTTTGAAGCTGAGCTCTCATGGCTTGGCGCAACTTGAAAAGATAGTCCGCAGCGACATCGACTTCAGATTTTCCGGGAGGAAGAGGGGGAAGATTGATAGGATCAATGTAAGTATTTCCAGAAAGCATAAGCTGCAGTTTAAACCATTCGACCTACAAAAGTTTAGTATATAATAACGTACCCAAAAGAGGCCAGGATATTGTACCTTTTGTACACCAGGTTTAGGATAACCAGTGGGAGCCAAAGCATCCGCAATATCAGGTCCCCAACCGACAACCTTCTGGTACTGGTCGTAATACAAAACAGTGGGGATCTGCATGCAAGTTAGCCATGGTTGGTTCGATTCCGAATTAAGATTGTTGCTCGAATCAGGGAAAACGGAAAGGCGAGTTCACCTTATTCTTAGTCTGGTTACCCGCACCGGGCCACTCAGTAATAATATCCTCTTTCGCTTCCTGATCCGTAGCAAATGCAAATGCAACACCACTAAAAGTGGTACCCTATACAAGTCTTAGCGGATATTCCCCACTTCTATAGATAGAATAATTGTGTGCTTTGGTATACTCACGAAATCGATTCCAACAATCAACTGTGCTTTACTCTTATTGGTACCTTCAACCTCTGCCGCCTGAGGCCTATTTTGCATTTGGTGCATTCCAGGATGGCTGTCTCGGTGACCCATCTGAGGGGGAGCCCCAGTAGGATAAACTGGTGGATGCCCGTAGGGTGCAGGAGGAGGACCTTGCATACCCATAGGAGGTTGTCCCTGTGGGGGAATGGGACCAATCTGACCCGGTCCGTACGGTCCCGGCGGAGGCATTGGGCTGGTTGCTCTACCTGCTAAATGCTGAGGAGGAGGAGCGTATGGTGGAGGGTACGACGAAGGTCTCGGAACTCCAGGTTGGTTCATAGGAGGACCAGACGGCTGGCCAGGATTTGGAGGAGGGGAGGGATTATTGTTGTTCTTTTTACCACTATTGAAGGTGAACCGCCCTAGACGGCTGCTGAGTTGATTGCTCATCTCTCAAAAAAGAGAATGGGATGCGGGGGAGAATTGTGAGTTTATAGCACGCAAAACGAAGGTTTTGAGGACGAAGGGAGAGAGGGGTAGGAGGGGGGAGGCGTGAGAAGATTTTAGTGAGGCTGAAATGTTCGGGTTTGGCCTTGGGGTAAGGTAGCGAGTGAGCGAGAAGCCCCAGGCGGCAAGAAGCACCAGAAGAAGAGCGAGCGTGTGATACAGGAGGAGCGACAGAACGAAAAGAAGAAAAAAAGCTATGAGAAGAGAGGTAGAATCCTAGAAATTGAAGACTTGATTCCCCAAGGATGCAGCAGTTAGCAGCCGAAGAAACTCGAGGTCGCTAATTCCGGCTTGCAATGGTGTTTGTTGAGCAACTAGAGAACAAGGGCTATCAATGAGAGGATGGTGAAGAGAGAAGGAGTTGGATCGAGTGAGGAGATGTTGTTGACTATAGGAGACTGGGGCTTTTCAGCCGTGGTGCGGCTGGACTGGGCAAAAAGAGGGGGTGGAGCTGGTGGTGATTGTGGAGGTGGTGGAAGTGGATGGATGGGGAGATAGATGGTGGAGGGTGTTGGCTAGGGGGTTATTGCAACTGTGTGAGGGACACACACAAAGAGAGTACGAAGTCTCTTTCTCAGAGGACCTTGTTTCTGAGGAGGAGTTACAAGCGCCTGCCTACTCGAGTACAGGAAGGTGTTTTTTTTTCCTTTTTTATTCTTTATTTTTCAATGAAGTCACCAAGTTAAGGAGGAGAAAAACCTCCACTGCCAGATAAAAAAAATACCGGGAAAAAGAGCTCGGTGCACTGTATCGACTATCGACTAGCAGCTATTTGCTTGCTTCGCTCTGATTGTGTTCAATCCAGAGACCCGGAAATCTCGATCACCAGCGTGGTACTGGTAGCGACAGTCAAAAATGCAATCAGTCAGCCTCCGCCAACAGCGACCAGGGGGTGATTCAGGTTTCCTGCTTCCCTGTGTAGCAGCGGAACTCGATTGTGGGTACGACAAAGGTCTTCCCCGTCTTTTGTATGTTATGATGGATGGTGGAACTCGAAGAGCACGGGCAAGCAATGAGTGCAGAATAAATAAATCAACACCAGTTGCGATCAATTACCATGGGATACTTGTACCATACATGCCTCCTCAACGATAATACAGGTTTCCAGCAAGCGGCAATGCACTCTCAAGAGGAAAGCGAAGGGGTGAAGTGAGCTCCCATATTTCGTAAGGCTGAGCATCTCAATTATTGGTTGTTCCACGGTACGAGATTTTTGTGCTTCTAGAGGTACGGTAGAAGCTGCTCCCTCCAAGCCCAACGAAAATCTTCAGCAGATACTCGTGCACCTTTTAAATCACTTCCTACTTATACTCGTACAGTTCGGATGCTTCAGTATCATCACATCAGTGCGCAAGCACGCTACTTTTCTTGCCCTTCTGGCCTTTCCTCTGCACTCAGATCGACCGAGCCGGTCAGCGAGTGGCAGATTATCTGGCGGTATCCACTGCAAAGGGGGCTTGCCTCCCCCGCCTAACCAGACCACGATAAGCAATGCCAAACCTCAGCCGCAATCACCGTGCCGATAAAGTTTCTTGCATCTTAGATGCGGGGCTAAAATCCTTCTGCTGCAGCCATTCGCCTGGGAAACAAGAAGACGGAACATAAAAAGTCGACTTGCCTCCACACGGTAAACGGTGAATTGGGGAAAGCTATCCTCTGCTTCACTTCTCCTCACTCGTCAAATTCCCCTCAGGCCCATCAGTTAATTTTTGGGTGGCTTATTGTTGGGAACGGGTGTTGCTGAAAATAAAAAGGGTGAAGGTTATGATTACTCAACTTGATAGTTGTGGGTCTGTGCTCAGATGGCTTGCAACAACACTTGTACGACCTGGGGAGATGCAGTCCTACCGGGTTTAGTACTCGAGTACCGTACTTGTAGGCTGGCCTTCGGTGATTCGGCGTCTGCTTGCAAAGTGAAACCTTCACCCTTGGAATCATTGGTATGGAGTACTCTACCGGTATCGTGGCCTCGAATGTGGAAATTTCTTGAAGAATGTTATCGTGCGGTCAGTTGTGCTGCTTTACCCCACTGTGTTATCAAAGAGATTACGGTAAAATCACATGACTCCATCATCGCCTCTTTTGCTGCCCAAGGCAAAGCGTATTGTGGTATTGTAATTAGAGTGGTCATAGCATAATGGGGAGTAGGGAACGAAATACTGTACTACTCACTAGAAACTTAAGTTAGCCGTGAAACGTTGGGCTGTGCGGAGAACGCAAGGCGGCCTAGATGGAAATCTTCGCTCTCCCGGGAATGAACCTGCCATCATATGCTGACATGGATGCCATCGTTCAGCAGATGATTTGTGTGTATCTAGAAGGTTATTTGTCAGTGCGCTTGGTATTTGACCCTAAACCCAAACCGATACGGAGAACTGGGGCTGGATCCCTTCAAACTTCCTTTGTTCGGGTGATTGACAGCGCTAGGCGGGCGTCTGTTCCATGTTCCTGCGGTTATCGTGCAAGAGAAGCCTCTCCCCAGGGTTTCCATGGCCCTGAACTTCGGGTACCATGGCATCGGTATTTCTTGGTGGGGACAAATTTTAGCGGAAGGGAGGGCTCCTTTTGGTCCCCACTTCTGAAAGTCCGTTGGGGGAGACCATATTCGCTCCGTGCCTAGAGATCGCCATAAGCACGAGTGAATGCCTCGATAAGCATGAGCATTATGCCTACCCATGTTAACTGAAAATTCAAAGGAAGGTACGAAAAATTGAAATCTCGACAGACTCCCAAATATTTTGGATTTGAAGATCCAGGTAAACCAGCGCTAATCTTAATAGCATTAGAATTCACCTTCGTTCCTGACATGTTCCGGATGTCCGCTGCCGCTGGAAATCTAAACCCTACCTCTTTTTTTCTTCAATGAACCAGCGCGCTGTGTGGTAGGTCGACTTTCGAAGGGACAGCTATCAATGCCTATCGCACTACAGAAGCGTATTTTTAGGGCTGCGAGCATATAAACATCTCTAACCAAAGCACAAAGAACTCAATCTCATGCTGCTCGACCATGGCCAGCTACTACACGAACATACTCACCTGAACAAAGTGCACTGCCGATACGAGCACATGTCCCGGGTACGTGCTTGCCGATTCTAGTCCCAGAGGCCAGGGTCACCAGATCTAGAGACCATAGAAGCTAAAGCGCATAACGATATCAGGCCGGAACGGATGAACTTCAAATACCGCTAACTACGGTAGCCAAGTAATACAGTATATGTCACTCCCGTGGTCACATGGAGCGTCTCGGGTGCCTAAATGCATTGAGCAAGTCTAATGGGCATCGTTCCGGTTTAATCGGGTTTATTGGGGCGATGCATGAAATATAGTTCTTCTGGAAGAGGGATATGTTGTTGAGGGATTATGGTTGCTATGGTGGGGTCCTGTACGGTATGGTGTTAGGCAACGCACCGAGGTCGCCGCTGGGTGGAGAGTGACAGGATATGATTGGTTCTGCAGCAACAAGTTACGAAGAACTCAGAAATGTCTTGCCTTTATGGCCGAAAATGCTTTATTACTCTCTCAGGATTAATTTACTATTCGTACAGATGATGCCTAGAGAAAGGTAAGAACAATAGTTAATTGTTCACGTGCGGTGCTCAGGGCACCGCCCAGTGGGATATCATGAAAAAGCCGTAACCAGCCGGATGTCACGCTATCCCTACCAGTAGCAATGGGGGTATGAGGAGGAGTGCCCCACTACTTAAATAGTGACCAAACACTATTATGAAACTAGAATACCCTAATTAGTCTTCAAAATCCTTAAGAACCAGTAATAGAAGAACATACCCTCCCACCCAGCATCACAATATTATCCACACAATCCAGTACCCGATACCTCTGCTCCGCTATCTTCCTAAGCGGGTACGTATCTGGCTCACTCCCCCCCAACCTCGGCATTGTCAGAAGGTAAACCGCAAAGCTGTTCCCCTGAAGCTTTTCAAACCCGAACCTCCGCCTCTCATACACTACCTGTCTCTCTAGCCACCTTATCAACTCCTCACCGCTGGTCTGCTGGCCCCGTTGCACGAATCTCAACCCCTCCAGGAAAGCCCTGACCTCCTCCTTCCCCTCGACTCTCCGACCCTCGAACAGCAGCTCGACGAAGTAGACCCTGCATAGGGGTGCAGACAGCCCCAATGTCAGGGAATTGAACAGTGTGCCCCAGGTGCTATTGGAGGAAGAGAAAGTGAAGATGGTGTTCTCGCCGTCGTAGCGGGAATTGCTGAACCATAGCTTCGTCGAGAGGAAGCGTCGGGACTTATCCGGCTTCGTGTCCTCCACGGCTGCGATGCTTTTCGCGGCTTTTTGCGCGGTGGCTGGGGCAGTTGTCTGTGGAGGCTCGTAGGCCGAGGGTATTATCGCCGTTGGGGCGTGGTAGGTGAATGTTGCTGAGGCACTTAAGCTCCCTCCACCACCGCTACTGCTACCGCCGGATGAAGAATTAGATGTCGTGGAGCGCGGGGTTAGACTGTATGTTGTCCCGTTCCTGGAAATGCCCGGCATCGGGGTGGGCTTTGAGGAGTGCGAGGTCGACGGGCGGGATAATGTAGCTGCTCGAATCGCCATTTTAGGGAAGTTCTCGGGAGCACGAGCCAGTGCACAAGGAAAAAAGCAAGCTCGTTGTTTTCCTTTTTTTTTCGTTTTGTTTGTGCCAATGTCGTGGATTAGTATTGCATGTATATGTCCGCTGTTGTGAGGATGGAGGTGGCTTTTACATGCACCTACTAAGAAGCTAAAGGCCTTTTTTCTTTTCTTTCTTTCGACCCTGGAGGGGAAAACCAGTATATGATAAACTGGCCGTACCCATGGGGAGGGAAGGTAAGCTGGATACTTTATATTGTGGGTGAGATTTCTTTTCTTGCATCTCGGCTTTTTTCCCTGAAACCAGGAGGCTGCATGTGTCGCCATTTTTCGGGCTCGCTAGGCGCTGTGTGCTACGGTGCTTTTATGTTTCACGGTTAAAATAAGCTGGAATACAAGTATGGAAATCCCTTGGGGTACTAGTGCAATATCTTTTAGATCGAGATAGGATATTGGCGCCAACGGGCTCGTGGTTTTCACGTTTTTGTCTCTGTCTTTGTCAAGGTATCCTGCAAATGGGACCCGTTCAAGAGTGACGATCCGTGAGTGAGACTGCTTCCCCCCGAAACCTGATCAAGTTAATAGACTGTACCCGTATTTACTCTGTTAATACCGTACGGTGGCTTCGAATATCCCTGTAAATTGCGACATCTGCCCAAGTAAGTGTAATTTAGTAAGTTAATAGAATTGCGAAAGTTAGTTAATGAGATTCAACACGGCCAAATTACTCATGCCATACCGTGCCAGGAAAGCACTAATCCTTCTTAAGAACCTCGGTCTCTGAATCCGGAGATTAGCGACTAGCGGAGATGGCGATCATGCTATTCATAGTGAGTATCCATTGATCGGAAAGGATTCTAGAAATTGCGATGATAATAAATAGTGAGATGGCGGCCCTCCCGCTGATTACTGTACTTAAAATTTCGGAAATTATATTGCGCACAAGTTTGTCGCTTGGTATCGTACCGGATTATGCGGATGACGAGGGATGGCCTGAGCTGAAACGGCGGAGAAGGCTAAATCACGAGTCTTGTGCCACGGGGGGGATTTTTGGAGGTAACTTTTTTCGTAGTTCCGCGATAGTCACTTAGTCAACATTATTGAGAATACGAAGCAGGTAGCATTTTACAATTTTAGTAAGGGAAAAAGTGAAAAACATGGGAAATATATAGTAGGGCTGATGGAAAAGAGGAAAATTGACATGAAGTATGTGTTATTGTTGTAATATGATAATATGATAAGTGAGAATGAAGGACCCAAAAACCGTAACGCCGTGCCCATCCTGTAAACAATAAACCTCCCAATGCAAACAAAAAGGGAATCGAGACCAGCTCAACCATCTAGTTATGTACCAATCCAATCACCTAGCTTTTCCCCGCTTCCCTCCTCTCCCCTCCAACCCAACCATTATGCTTTTTTTTCTCTAATATGCCAAACAAAAGAAAACATGCAAACGGAAGAGGGTATCCAAAAAGAGTATACATGCGGGGCATCTTCCTCTTTCCTGCTGTGCATCCTCCACTCCAATTCCTCTTACAGTCCAGAAATAACCAAAACCAGGAAGATTCCTCCGAACATCTGTAGTAGCTCCTTCCTCCCAAGAAGAGATTTAGGAGCCCCACTGCAAACATAACCCTGAGACCTCCAATAAGCGCACCCTTGAGAATCCTGCACACTGCTAGGCCCTGAATTTCCCCCCGCTGCGTTAGTTTCAACAGCTCCATTTCCCGTCGGGGTCCCGAGGTTGATCGTGCTCACCACGTCCCCTCCGGCTCCACCACCGCCAGTGTAGGCGGGGGTGTTGAACGAGGTATAGGACTGGGATTTTGCAACCGTTTTACTGGTCTTCTTTGTAGCACTGGATGAAGCGCGGCTGGTGGCAGTACCCATAGCCGCACCCTGGGAAGACGAAATGAAAGTTGAGGAATCCTCACCTGTATTTCCACTACCACCTGTTCCTCCCCCCATGGTACCTGTTCCAGCGCCGCTGGTGTCGCTCCCGGTTGTACCAGTGTTGCCGGAACTACCACTACCACTTGTGCTAGTTCCACTTGCTCCGGCTCCAGTTCCGGTTCCAGTCCCACTCCCGCTACCCCCACTAGTGCCCGAACCTCCGGCAGTGCTAAGATTTTGCTCTTGGCAGCTACCACTCGGTGGAGCCCTGGCACCGGCATTGCCCCCGTACTGGATATTTGGTCCAGGGTTGGGAAAAACTACATCCGTTCCCGCTGCAGTCGTACATCCATTGCCGATATTCGCCTTGAATACCTCGGGACCACTCAGGGCTCTCTTGGCCATCGCTCTGCTTCTTGCGCCGCCGCCACCGATGGTGACCGATGCGCAGTTCATGTACATCTCTCGATTTCCGATTTCGTTAAACCAAGTCCTGATATATCTTATGAGCCTTTTGCACTTTTTCCTTCTTAGGGTCATATAATTACCAGGCGAAGACAGCATTGCCAGATGGCGCGTCTTTGGGAATTGTGAATTTGAAGGTTTGGTCGCCGCCGGGGGTTGCGTGGGGACAGTTTCCTATATAGGATGTGATGACCACGAAGGTCTTACCCTTATCGTAGGAGAGGGAAGCTTGGCATGATCCACCTATTCCAGATACAGTATTTAGTAAGTCTTATTCCTTAAATTCGCTGGTTCGGGGTATTATTATTTTTACTTACCACCATGTACAGCTGAGCCAGAGATACTGGAATTATGAAGTCATGTCAGTGCCCGTTTGGTGAGATTAGAATATACCAGGGTTTCAATTAATACATACACCATGTTATAGGTCCCACCCGGTGCGTAAGTTCTCACAGGTTTGCCCTCTGGTGCATCTAAATCTTTAAGATGCCCCTTACATGGGTAATTGGACCCGGAAGGCGATAAAGGAGCGCTATAATCGAAGTCGGCTTTGGCAACATTGTAATTTGGGTTCGTTTTATAATTGATCGGTGGGGGCTCCGACATGGTCATGTGCGCTGCCGAAGAGGTAGCCCAAAGAAGGAGAAAGAAAAACACCGATGTGGCCATCCAGGAGTGTCGGATTGCCATTGCGATTGAGTTTGATGAAATTGAAACAACAAACGTGCTTTATGAAAGAATGTGAGATGTTGGTATGCCTTGTTAAGGCTTTGGAGGTTTGTGCCCGGCCTATTATCAGTACTCCTGAGCTAGTAAGGTAAGTTGATTGAACTACAGAATGATGAAATGAGAGTCGAGACGCATTAACTTAAAGAAATGTTTGGGTATCAGGAAGGGGACTCTTTTGAATAGTTCTTGCAATAGGAATTGTGTTGACGTGGAAGATATCTGAGGTGTTAAGTGTACGAAATCAAGATCTAGTTTCAACTTTGGGGCAAAAGAAGAATGTTGAAGATGGAGGAATACGTGGACTAAGCAAATGGGAGGCAGGATGACGAAAGGACAGGAGTGAATTCTTGGGTACAAACGGAATTGGATGGCAGGCACGGGGGGTAGAAACGTAACAATCACTCTGGACCCAAACGAAAGTAGGCAGGCCGTCTGGGGCGAGCACACGATAATTTTATAATAGATTTGACCACTACTAGAGTCGGGTCATATAGATACAGTCACACGTTCATCGCTCTTTGGTTCGGCTTTGTTTTTTTCCTTCACAGCCTCGACCATTCAGTCCCTTGAACGCCCTGACAACCAAGGACGACAACCAATATGAAAACGGCGCGGTAGGGCCACAAGGCAAGCGAGGGTCCTCGAGCAATCGGAGAGGAACCTCATGGATGGAGAAGAACTAAGATGACGAATGAAACTCTGTGTCTGCCTCACTGAGCTAGAAGGAGGTTGACAGCGGATTCAATTCTGCAGGCCTTCCGAATAGGTACTAGAGCGACCTAAGCTCAAGGATTGAAGGAAAGGAGAATCAACTCACTTTGCACATCATTGCACATGATGCGCTGGTTCGAACTTGCAGTACTCGTATGCTCGACTAAAACTATCTGCACCTTAGTGCTTGCCAACAATGCAGGGGGAAACCTAATTCCATTGTGAGAGCGGGCACGAGATGGCTCACGGGAGCGTCGAAGACCAGAAGAGGTTGCGGTCGTTGACAAGGAACAACGTGTTCAAGGCGTGGGATAATTGCATTCTTGTTGAGGCGGTTCCTACATTGGCATTATCAAATCCAACCGTCCTCCCGCACCTGCGGAACGGAAACGCTTCAGGAGGTTCCTCATAATAGTAATAGGGATTGCTGTAGCTTGAGCAATGGCAGCATCGAAGACCAGAGTTCCACAAAAGAGATGTTTTACTTTTGTCGCTAAGCAGCCTATAGTGTTTTCGTATTTGGGACTGGAGAGATAGAATAGGCCTTCTGTTGGTCCCGAAAAAAAGAAACAGCGATCAGGAGAATGCGGAAAGACGTGGAGTCTAAAAGACCCCACACTTCCAATTGTCTCAGAATCAATTCCAGGGGAGCCCTAGCAGTGGTCAACTCTGGTGCGCTTAGTTCGTTGGTCAACGTGTCAACCAGGGGAGCCACACAGAATTTACCGTCCTCGGCAATGGCCCCTGCCAATTTTTTGGGGGGCTTGTGAGGGGTAAAAAACTTCGGCTGATGGTACCACTGCTAGTGCTTGATGACAATAAGTCGCTAGGTATCTAGGATCCCATGCAGAGGGCACAGAAGTTTTTTTTCTTATTGATTGAAGTGCCGGTGATGTGTTGATAATCCTCACAATTTGCGCCCGAACAACGATTGAATCCCAGAGAGCTTGTTAGCAACTCTCCAATATTAGGCCCATGGCATGCCCTTTTGCTCATGGATTAGGCCTAGGAAAGAAAAGTTTGTCGCGGGAAGATGGCACAAACAGTTGATCGCTCAGTCTAACTCCAACCTTCGAAAAGCCGACATCGCGCAGGGCTGAAGGCAGTACTTTCTATTCTGGAGTTCTTAATGAATTAGAGTGTCCACGTCAAGGTCTTTCGCCCAGATCGGGAGATTTTGTTGACTAGACCGCACGGCGTTTGAGAATCGATGGTATCGTGCCGCAGACTTTGACAAATTTTACTAGCAAGTGGCATAGCTCGATATCACAATTAGCTTAAGACTTTTAAATGATATAGGAGGAGTCGAAGCAAAAGCCGCCTCAATTTTGTCGACTTAAATTCCGCCATAGCGAAACCAGAGGCAATTGGAATCCCGGCAGATGCATGACCAGACTTCGGGTCCGGTCGGAGTATCCCGTATATTTCTCGGTGTTGGACAATGTTTGTTGCTAGGTGCCACTTCGGAGGATGCGGAGAAAACAAGTGCTCCCGCGTTTATTAAAATATCCGAGTGACGCAGCGTAGTAACTCAGTCTAAGGAGTTTAAACGTGCTGAATTATTTACACGTCAAGCGTATCCCAGTACACAGGTAGCCATCGTAGTAACTCTCATGTGAGTAGTAAGTTGAATAAAAGCCACCATGTAACTCCGGTTAGGTAGGATCTAAGTCTAAGTCCCTCTAGAGAAATGAGTACCTCAGTGAGTGATTCATATGTTTGCGCCTAGTGATTAGAACTTGTCTCTCCTCATATAAATAATCGTATCTTAGGTCACTGAACTCTAGGGGATGTTAGCAGTATGAAATATCGTGGAATGTCTTGATAAATGGAATTGCAAAACCCCTTCATCTGCGCCCTCTACGCGAGGCCTAGGGTTCTTTGCCTCACCTCTCAATCATTCGAATGTTAACACAGCCTCTCCGGGCCACCCGTGATGGCGTTGGTATCGAACTCCGATGTGGAGTTCTGGTGCACGGTATCTTTCGTGAAACCGAAAAGACAACGGTGGATAGGATAATTCTTAACTCCCCCCTCGGTAGATTTTGCCGGAGAATCAAATCCGATTATAATGCCCACCAGTCAGCGAAATTTCGAAGACTTTGCTTTGAATAGTCTGACACGATCAGAAAGCTGCCCAAAATTTTAGTGACTCGCCTTCAAAGAGTTGGATCCTAACATAATAGTTGTATAAACCCATATAACGAGAGCAGAAGATAGACAAGAGGGCACTAGAGTTTGGAAGAGGTATCGGTAAAGAATAACTTGAAAAGACTTCGACGGAATGTGTGGTAGGTCTAGCAAAGGTTGAAACTGGTATGGGGCCGAGCGAATCGATCCAACTTTAACGGGGCCGGAGTGTCTGATGAGAAGTAACAGCAAGGACCTGAGGGGTAGGGACGACTCGAGGGGAAGAACTAATATGTTTCAAGTGCCCCTTGGCCTGCTTGTGCCACCACTTTGAGTTGTTCACATACTACAAGTACCGATATCAGTCCACACGCTAGCTTCCCCAACTCTTTAAGTAACGGGCGGTAAGTCCGGAACCTGCTGCTGAGCGTCTTCAACTGTGTGCATGTAACCGATGCTTTGGAACCTGAGTTCCTGCGCATTTAGTGCGGATGATAGAATAAGTTAGTTGAGAGAGATAATATGATCAAACATACCGAAACAAGGGCGAGTATTGAATAGTGGTTGAAATTGTAAATCCATTCAATATGAACGGGTCCAGCCCAGTTTTGCTGAGCCCCCATCTCCACAGATACGAGTTGGGAAGCCTGCTTGGGTAGGGCATTTCTTTGCATACGCATAAACGCGAACCGTGATCTTTCCTGATCGAAAAAGTAGGGATGCAGACTCGGGTGCCGAGAGAAATGGTAACAATTTCCCTGTTCAGCACTGCTGGGTTTGAATGCCCCTATGCTAAGCCGCCGTAATAGGAAAGTTGTAGTTTTATTTCATTCTCTCCCAGGCTTCTGAAAAAAATAATGTCTTTTCATCCCCGTGGAACTAATACAATGAGAAAGGTTGCAAACCGAAGCTTAAAAAGTGCTGGTGATGGCTGCGATTTATTTGGACGAATCGGTGCCAAGCTAGGTGAAAAACCGTGCGGATAATTCGGATTTAGCAAGTTGACTGTTTTTGAGAACCTTACACTTCCCTCAACGGCTGGCCCCTCCTACCCATTGCACTCACCCACTACCGATATCAGACCCCCAGCTATCTCGGGGAAGAAACCAGATATTTGATATAACGCAAGTGGGTCGGAAATTCCGCCACCAAGGATGAGTTCGAGACTGATGATCCGGATTGTTTGGAGCCTCGTGCTATAATAGGGTTAGTGAGCTTCTTGAGATTTGAGATGTTGCTGAGGCATTACTGAGGCCTTTTGGTGGCTTTAGAGCTCCTTTTTACCACAGGTGCGGTATACTTGCCGATGAGGGTTCCTCGCCGTCCCCAAGGTAGTAGATAATTTTAAAGGGAAGTGGGACTATGGTCCTGAAGACTATCTTTATGCATTCCCTAAAGCTATATTTTGTGGGTGGAAAAGGTGTAACGCTAGGAGGCTGAGGACCTTCTCTGAACTCCGGGAAAGATAATCGTTTCTATGGTCCTCAGGCGCAAGAACTCGAGTAGAAGGACCTGTCTAGTCCTACCACCGGAGGGATACAGTACACGTTGATAATGATGCCCTGGCTTACGTTGGTATAGCATCAGGATCCTAAAAGGATTACATCCGAAGAGCTTTGACACTATTCCCTCCTGTCATATCGGACAACGTGTTTAAGAGCAGCTGCAAAACACCCCCTCGCTTTCACCGGTGCCAAACGACACCAAGGGCCCCGTGGACCTTAGGGAGATGCCCATATCGTGATGGACTCAGCTGATACCGAGCAATCAGAACCAGAACTTCTTAAGAAGCTAAATGGCGTCAGAGGTTAGAGGTTTATGGTGAGAGATAACGGCAAGTAAGGCCCAGCCTGTGGGTCCGGGCTCTCTCGATGCATGCCACAACCTCCCAGGCCTAAATCGGCCATTTCCCCTATCGATATGACGATACAAACCACCAACCAGGATACTACCCACTTGGATATCAGCTGGATAACTCCTAGGGCACCCGGAGGCATACTATGAAACATGCCCTTGTGGAGGCAATCCTCTGGATAATGGGTCGTATTTAAAGCTCTCGGTAGCAGCTAGATGCTTCATATTCGGAAGGGATCGGTTTGCCTACTGGGGAGCACATAGAAATATATTTATGAAGAAGAAGCAAGGAATGGCAGGCGGAGACAAGATGTTGAAAGCGAAGAGTGAGGTTGCGCGTCGCGTGGGTGCATGGGCCCCTGCCTTAGATTTTCCGAGACGGAATAACGTATCTCCAGGCAGGGCATGCCACCTCCAAATGATATCCCGTCAATCCATGATATGTACAGTACTTATCCCATGTATTCATGGCTGCCCTACGGTATTTATCTATTGATTCGGGCGAGATTACCGAATAGAACTGCGATCCCGTGGACAACTGGTCTCCATAAACATTCCACTTTCTGTGGGGATTATGAATTACTGGACAGCGTCACTCTTCGTCTAGAACTGACAGGAAAATCCATCCTTATCAGTTGAGACTTATGAATTTACTCACCCAGGAGCTCCTCGTCAGTACCGAGAGCCTGCCTGCCGACTTCGTTTCCCCCGCTACCCACCCCATCGTTGGTCTGTCTCATGTTGGTGACTCGTATCGCGCTTTTCAGGGTCGAGGGTTTGGTTTCGGTAGCCTTTTCGGAATATCCCCACCGGCTTTGCTTGCTTCTGTATCCGGAAGGAACCCTCTTTGAGGATTACCTTCACCCAAAGCCTCCAGGCAATCTACTCGAGCAGAAAGTGCACTATCAGGTTTACTCTTCTCCGCTAGATACCAGATGCTAACGCTTAATATCTCTGGCAACCTGGGAACCCTGGTTTGTCTACAGGCAAGAGTTAATGAAAGTGGGTTTGATGGTGAACTTCTCACTCACGATATCAAGTAGCATATCGGCCTCGCATAGATTTTCTTCTTGTAAGGTTGTCTCCGTCGTGGGAGGTATATTTCACACTTCTGCCACTTTCAGGGCTTTTACTTTCCCCTCCAACGTTCCCGAGTATAGAAGCGATCCTCAATAAAGGGTATTCTATGGAAGACAAAGCCTCTTTGAAACTCAGGGGATATATTGAAGCTAGACAAGCCTCCCTCAATCATGGAACTATAATAGATCCCCAATATGTCGGAGTAGATTCGCCTGAAGCAGCCGAGTTTGGAAAGACTGCAAGGAGCCTCTCTAGCAGGCATATCCGGGTTTCTTTTGTTTATTTTCTGAATATATAAAAAATGCTAGCCGAACCGCCCTTTAGCTCAAAACAATAGGGGCTTCATGGCACTGGCTTATTCGTCGGAATTGGATCGTGAGTAACCACCCAATGATCAGATACCCTATAATCGCAGGTCTGGCGGCTACCAACACTTGAGGCAATCAAAGTGCTCTTGCTAAGGTTGGACCTTTATTAGTGTTTCTTGCATATTAGTTCGTTCTCTTTCTGGATATTGATTCGGCATTTTTCTAATATCAAATTAACTTCTTTTGCTGTCAATTCCCATCATTGAGATGGGGAAAAAAAAGAGAGCCACCCAAACAGCGTATCGTTGCTGAGACGTGGTCCTCCTGCCTGCCCGGGTGAGGCTCTATTTTCTATTTTGCTGGAAAGTGGTTGGCCGGTGCTCTCTGATTTTTTACGGGATTATGTATTGGGCGAGTCATATAAATCACTGAGCGGAAGGGTCCAGAATTCTGATTCATTTATAGTTCGGGGTCGCAGTGTTTGTCTATATTGAATTCGCTAGTAAATGCGCCTGCCTACATATTAATTTCATTTTTCCTGATCTTCAAATGGGCTGCTATGGTAGGAGTAATCTCCCCTCGACCTGATCCGAGCCCCGGTATCGTATCTGGATTGCCATCATCCTTGGTCTTTCGATTCTACTAAATGCCTTTGGCTTGCGGTATTACGGCGAAGCCGGGTTTATTTTCTCATGTTTCAATATTTTTCCGACTGCCGGATTGATCTACCCAACATTCACCGCAATGCTAGAGGGTAATCCCAAACATGGTCGATATGGGTTCAGATGCTGGAACGATCTAGGCCCAATGCAGGAACACTTAATTGAGGGTACCACTGGAAGGTTTCTGGGCTTCTAGTTCGTTCTGATATACGCGGAATTTGCTTGTGGGTAGGTTTCGTTTTTGGGCTCGAGGTAGTTAACTCATGCCGATATAAGGGTAGCAACACTAACACTTCCATGAATGACATAGGCCCCGATATATCAATGGTGATCTCGGGGGAGGTTCAGACCCTACGTGAATTATCCCCATCGCGGGCAAGGAATCCTATGTTTGTATCTGCCCTTTTTTATGCCGTGGACGTATTATGTGTAGGCATTATCTGCTCTTCTAACGATCCAGCTCTCGGGGGACTGGCGCTGAAGATGGGTATGGGGGGTCTAGCCAATTTCGTTGATTTTGTGGTTATTATTTCGGTATGGTCATGTGGAAATGCCCAAGCAACACTAATCTTATTCCAATCGGCTTGGCTTAGGCTGCTACCACTCCACCTTTTCGGTACCTCATGTGTTGGTGTTATAGGTCCGTTTTGCGAGCCGAACCATATATGCTTCTCCACTAAGCAACAAAACACTCGGGACATTCAAAAAGTGCTTGGACGATGGTGCCCCGATGTATTGTGTGCTCTCTGTCTCATCTATCTCGTTGACACCACCCTTGAGCGTGATTAATTCCAATAGCATTGTATTTGGGTTGGTTGGTGTTACATCTCAACCGCAACTACGGGTGTGGTGCCGTACAGTTTAACTAACGTATGAGGGGCATGTAGTTCGTAAACCTCGGCACTATCAGTTTCTTAACATACTCGAGTACGTGATTATTTTTATAACCTATTGGGTCATGAATGAGTTGCGAAGCCCTACTATCTGAAATCACAACTTCTTCTCATCTTGTTAGGAAGCCGCGAAGGCACAAGGGGTGGGAACGAAAAAAATGTGCCACAGAACACGGCTTCACTTTCAACTATATGTAGCATAAGTCGGGTTTCCCTTCTGTTTCCTCATTCCCTCCTCAATGGTAGACACCCTTCTTGCCCAAGGTAGCCTTAATGGGATACTAATATACCAAATTATATAGGGTTCGACTCGTTCTGGGCAGGCGCTTTCTCAGTGCCTAGTTTCTTTACGTGCTACTTCGCCGTTTTTTTTCTGATCGTACCCTTCGTCTTCTCGAAGGTTTTTGGAAAATCCAAGCCCCCGACTGCTGAAGAAGAGGGCTCATTCACGGGGAAACAAGAAATCGGCGGTGAAGAAAAGAGCCCCCGAAGAGGAGGGGCCCGGAGGTCAAAAACTAGAAACCGTCATTGCACAAGTTCTCTTTTTAAGAAACTGACACTGCATCCTTAGCACTCTGGCTGGGATTGGTGAATTAAAAGCTGGCGATTGATTAGGACTCCGCAAACGGGTCATGTATTGAGCTGTGTTACAAAGTACGTTTTGACTGTTCGATACCCCATGACGCCCAACGACCTTCCCACGAGTAAGACACATCAGCGCAGATGCTTCCCAGTCGTGCTAATTTACCTGCAGACATACCCCTCAAGAACGTATGATCAAATTCACTATTAGAATAGATGACAGTTCTGCAGGTTTGGGCTGCGGTAGCTCTGGACACAGCTCGCAGTGTTGAGACCCTTTTTTTGAGTTTACATTGTCCCGAGCTTCTCTCGATTCACTATCGGGCTCAATCGCACCCCAAATTCAAACGCGCATAGTTTGTGGCGTTCTCGCAAGTCGAGAAATCGGGATCCGGCACTTCCCCGGAGTGCGCCACTGATATGTGGGTCCACGGCCTCGAACATTTCGACAGATAGAGAAAAATACCAAATACTTTGAACCCACGTCGACATTTCCTTGCTCCGCCGGTAGGCCGCCAACTTGGATGATATTCACAGGGAAGGGGCTTTTTTCCTGCTTTTGTCAGAACTCTCCTTCGCCTGCGAGTTCACGAGCTCACTGTAGAGACTCGATGCTCATGCAATGGAAAGGATTCGCCAATGGCCCAGGCACCGACACCTGATAGGTGAGCCGTTGCATGCAACTGTCCGAAGGAAAGGTTGCATCACTATCCCCAACGGTTAGTAGGTCGGCGAGTCTATCTATTGGTCGGTTGCCCGATAAGTGAGAACGAATAATGGTTGAAAGAATTTCACCTCCATTGCAGGACACGCCTGTCGCTTTTCCGACTAGTAATACCCGCGAACCTCATAGATGATCACTGGTGCGTGAAAAGGTTTCTTGTATAAAGGAGCCCCCTTTTCTTGTGTTGTGTTGTACTATCAAGTTACACTCCTTGGTCTTCGAAAAGCCCATTCTCTATCCTCAATGATGGCTCCCGCTACAACCTTACCGGCCTCCTGGTTCCAAAGCACCCCCCTCTATCAATTGGAGAGAAGAGCGATATTTCTGAATGTGTGTAGCGGTCCTAATCTTTTCTCACCCTCTTAATCCCCCCATACTAGAATTGCTAACAATTGCAACTTCTTGGGAAAGGCATGGCATTTTGTAGGACCTATCACACGATTCGTAAACCGAGGTGAAAAGGTGTACTACGAAATCGCCCAGGTCAAATTCTATGTCGTCAACACAAGCCCCGAAGGTACCGGATGGGGTGCCGATGGGATAGAAGTACACCGAGACAACGATGTGAGTGTTCTATAACCTCATAGAAACTACAGGTAGCAACCTAACATGTCCAAACAATCCCGGCCTCTAGGACGGCTCTATTCATGTACATTTCACTTCAAGTGGCCTAGTCTTCATCACCCTGTCATCGGATTCACTACCCTTTGAGGAATTCTTCCCGGATCTCGAACCTCTTTTGTCAAGAGTAGATTTCACCAAGTTAAAGTATCGCCGAAGTATTTCCTACGAAGGTTGTTTTAATTGGAAAACAATGTACACATTCCCCTCATAATATTCATGGACTCCGGCCAGCTAATAGCCTAGTACAGGATGGATGGCTACCAAGAGTGCCTTCATTGCCAATACGCCCATCCGTCCTTCAGTAAACTATATCCACCTACTTTCTACTCAATCCAGAACCATGGAAACTTTTGCAGACACATTGCCGATCCCAAGAAGGTACACACTCACATACTCCTGCTACCTTAAAATGATTAGGGCTCACGGCTGAATTATGAAAGCCTGAGGATGGGCTCTTCCTCTACTTCTTCCCGATCTGCACACTTAACGTAAGCCCCCAACCTATCCAGTGGGCTATCGGTCTAATACACCCCAGGTCTACGGCGGCGGTATGTCCTCATTCCGCACATGCCCAACGCCAGACCCCACTATCTCAAGAATGGAGTTCGACTACTACTACAACGGAGAAGACGAAGCCTTTGAGGAGTACTTCAAGTTCGTGCGACAAGTTGCTCTAGAAGATTACGAGTTATGCGTTGCTGCTCAACAAAATCTTCAGAGAGGTGTGTACGTAGAAGGGGTGCTAAACCCTGAGAAGGAGAGCGGGGTGATATGTACGTCTACTCTACCTTAGTATTCATCAAGTTGATAGCTGATACTAGCTTGTCTACCTAGATTACCAACAGCTAGTCAGAAACCTAGTCCTAGAAAAGTACAAAGCCGAGAAAGCAGAAGCAGAAGAGGAAGAGGTAAAGGGCAGCATCTCTCACGCCTCCGCAATTAATCAAGCACCATCAGGGCTCTCCGCATCGACAACAGTTGGTGTCGGTGCTTAATATCTTCTTTAAGCGAGAAACCCGCACCCAGCGATACTAATTGCCGCCCCTAGTAACGGGCAATTCTCATGTAAATAAAGTTATTCAATTCTGTTTCGTATCAGTTTTTCGATTTCGTTTTACCTGGGAAAAGCATCTGAGAAAATGAATGATGATTGGCTTCTTTGGCCCTTCCTATTATTCTCGATGCACAGTACAGTATGGGCTGCCGGCCCACGACTCGCCGTGACATCACCAGCGCAGCACTACAAGGCGCGAAGATGGACTCGTGGTCCCAGAGGCAGATATCAATAATTCGTTGACAATTTAGTGGTGGGAAAATAGCATCCGTACGTCTTTTTTCAGGGACTCCTGTAAAAGAGCAGTGAAAGCAAGAGTTCTCTTTAGGATAGCAACCACGATCAATACACCCTTTCATTGCTGCTCCAAGCTGCTATTTCCTATTCGCCCCTCCCCACTTCCCCTGGATCCTACCATGACTCCTGCATTTCGTCATTTACAGTAGTAATAATGGCCCATCTATCCCGCCGCCTTTTCATCCCTGGCCCTAGAGTCCGACACTTTTCGTTCCAGAGCCAACAATCATTGCCTGTCTCACTCATTGTGGCGCTTAGCCTTTTTCGGATCAGCAATAGATACAAAGGATAGCATCTTGGCATGGATTTTATCAAAAGGGAGAGTTAATACGATTAAAGAGCCGACTTTTAAGTAGTCCTATGCAGAACACCCTTCTCGAAACTTTGTTGTTGGGGCCAGTTCTTTATTAGATTTATCACAGTAGTGGTGAGCCTGACGCCGCACTGACAAAAGAACGCATGAGCTGCTTGGCATATGGTACCGATATTCTTCACTTTATTTAAACTTTCGCTTCTCTGTTTTTCATCCGCGTACGCCAAAAGCGTGAATACTCCCCTTACGGTGTGCCGGGAACTTAGCATAGCCAGTTAACCTTGCTCTCTCCTACTGCACTAACGTCCGGGGTGTGAATTTGGTAAAAGCATGTCTCATTATTAGGGACTTTGCATTTCGCATCCAGGGTCAAATCCTCGCAATCTGGTTGGTCCATAATCGCATTTGCCTCACATCCAGAGTCTTTTCGCAAAGTCTCTATTATCGCCGACCAGTCCCCACTGAACACAGCACCTATCCATCCACCCATCGAACCACCGCGCCACAGCCTAACCATGATAGCAAAGCCATCCATCAGTCACCGACTCTTCACAGGCGCTCGTATTTAGAGTTTTCTTATGCTGCACTGTACCCGTACCCGTGACCTGGGAGACTACTTTACTGTATGGCAATCGCCCCGTCATACCGTACGCTATCATACCGCACCCTGCTAAAGTGTAGACTGCCGATTTTGTTGGGCTAGGCTGGACTGGAATGACCCAGAGTAGACCTCAATAATAGTAGTTAACTTAAGCGGGGTACGACACAGTAGACCACCCACGGCTACAGTGCAGCGTTCGTACCAGTGCTATGTACTGCATCGTTCTATTTCATTTCTATTTCCGTCCATCACCCAAGTTACGAACTGAACAGTCGATCCCGCGGCAGCCACCCGTGTGCCTGTCGATATCCGACGCTGTAGTGTAACTTACCATATTGCTCTGATGGAACGGAGTGGAGTCTATCATACCACAGGTCCCTGACTCTTCCTCCCTCCCTCCCTCCTCCCTTCCCCTTCCCCTTCCCCTCTCGTCGGCGCTCGAGTCCAGAAGCCCTTACCTGTATCACGGAAGGGAAGTATCATCGGCTTTCCCCACTCACCACCTATACAGCACGGGAAAGTGAATGTTGGCGAATCCCATATCAAGTAGTAGTTTGAATTTAGCGTATTTTATCGTTCTTCGTAAGCATTTCACGTTTCCAGGTTGCTATAATATATCACGGTTTGCGGGGATGCTGGCACGATTACCTCCTAGGGATGAGATTTTTGCGGACAGGGGCGTATCGAAGGATAACCCCATACGAGACACCTTGCACACATACTCGAGCGCAAATTCCCCGGCTGTCCGGATGTGGACCCCGTTACCGTATCTTTATAGTAGTGGATTAGCCAGAGTGCCTCTTCCTTCTCTACTTCGAAATAAGCAACAACCTGGCCGTAGCTCGTATCTATCTATTGGCCAGTATATATCTTCGTAGCACCCATTAGAAGAAAAAGAAAAAGGTAAAAAGAAAAAGAAAAAAGCCATTGAAGCAGGGGTGCGACAATGTCCAAGTAACTGCTGCCTCCTGGTAACTCAATCAAAACTTTATATTTTTTAAATCTGCTTCTATTGCCTTGTTCTCCAACTTCTAATCTATCACTTAATAGCTTTATTTTTTTTGATAGGTTCTCTTGTTCTGGAGGCTTCATCATTCGAAGTTGGGCGATCTTGGGGTTCAGAGTGGGTTGATTTAACGAGTCCCCCACCATATGTAGCATCGCCCAAGTGTGGTTGCCACACTGCTCAGGATGAGCCGCGAAATTACCTTGGGGGTTGCAGGGTAACCATGGCTCGGGAACAGAGCCGCATTTAAGGGAGATTGTTTCGACTTACCCCTTGACACCCCACACCTCCGATACAAACTCCGCAAGGGTTCATTTGCGTTTCCAGACTTCTCAGCAGAATAATAGTGAACGGCCGCAAGTCCCTCTTCCACGAACCCCTGGCAACGTTCTCACGGTTGGCGTACATCGTCCCAAACCAGCACCACCTCAAACAAACTCCCAATGGCTACCAAGATAAAGATTAAGGAATGGTGGACGGTCTTTAAGACGTTTGCCCATGATAAGAAGATCCGCAGTACCGGTCAGTTTTTATTCCAGAAACCAATAAAAGTTACTAAACCTTCTTAGGTAATAATAAAAAATAGAGCTTTTATTTCCCCTATGTTTTTGAGTTGGTAGTTGGCAGTTGCCGGTTCAGGGCATTTAATCTCATCCCAAGTACTCGGGTGAGGGGGAAAATATTGGGACAGGCAAGAGGTAGCGGAATTACTCGAATTAGCAGTCATCTTACTTTTATGGTTCTTTGATAAGTTACTCCTTCCAAAGTATATGCACAAGCCTCTGCTACCCTTGCTTGTCCCAATACTTCACCCCTACCCCCAGTACTACAGTTAACCCGAACGGACGAGAAATTTGCGGATGCGGCTGTATCCAAGTAGTGGGCACCGGTACCGTATTTTCTCGTGTAATACGGTTTTTTGCCAAGCCGGTGCCTGGAGTCTAAAATGGGTCCTCAAATTCCCCCCAGCCAGCATAGTAACCAAGGTGTGGGTTATAGGAGTCTACAACAATGCGGCTGAGTGATCGTCTGCAAGGGTTGTCTGCCCAATCTTGGGCAAAATCCGGTCTTGGCAAAAACCCGTAGAACGCGAGAAAATACGGTAGTAGTAAATCTAAACGCCAAAAATCCCGAAACCTAATAAAAGAAAAAGTCAAGTCAAGGTACGGTACCGCCCATGCCCCCTCCGTTCAGGTGGTCTGAGCTTTCCCCAACCCCCCCCTTCATCACCCCAGATCTTTGGCGACGCACTCGAGTACTAGTACCGGTACATAAATCCAGTCGCCATCCTACAGGTACCCGGCATGAAGTGACCGAATATTCGAAACTGAATTGATCACGGGTGCCCTGGAGCGCGTAGATAATTTGCTATACGAATTTTTGATCCTGTGGTTGCTCAGGTATCGTACCTGTGCAAGCCCGCGAGAAAATTAGCTACAAGCGGGCAGGTAAACCAGGCGCGCAACGGCAATTCAGGAACATAGTCATAGTCAGAGCTTTTTAATCTATTTACCGGCTCATCCGTCCTCCGGTGTTACAATGGCTGGATGGACGAATTAATCGGAGGAGGGATGAGGATGGAAGGGTGGGCATGTACGAGCACTGTGTACCACATCTCGTACCGGTACTCTACCGGAAAAACTCTTGAGGTCTAATATCTCAGCTATGGGTAGCCCTTCTAAAATCTCAAAGACAAAAGCTTCCTCCTGAGAGGGATCAGCATTTTCCTTCACATAGAATCATATTGTATATCAGCCCGTTGGATGCTCTGGATCCTATCGAGGGGTACAAGTATTTGTAATTCTGTCAACTCGTCAGAATTAAACCCATTACGGACCGACGGGCTAAGCTCCGCTGAGAATCTAATAGTGGATTTCAAGAGCTTTTTACGGCACCGTAATTTGTAGGGGTTTTTATTTATAAAATGTCCAGCCGGGAAAGGGCTAGATTGGGAGCTTCGAGTACCAATAAAGTTAGCGAACGAGGGAGTTGTTGGGGGCTGAAGAGGATTGGATTGATTAAACGGGTTATGATCTACGGGCGCCGTATTGTTTGCACGAATAGGGTAAAGGAGGGTAGGATTAAGCCTAATGATTTGGGTTTCGTTTAGTTTATTATTGTGCAAAGGGAGGGGGGGCGGAATGTGCTTTGTACTCGAGTACGGTATTTTATTCCATTTTCTACTCTGGATTTTTGAAAGTGGTCTTGGTCGTTGCTGGATGAGTTGTCGAAGGGCTGAATAGGGTGTGATGGCAAGCAGGTCGGTACGGTACTATACGGTACCGTACTTGCAGATGGGGAGGAGTCAAAAAGCCAAGGAAAAAGCTATTTTTGTCTTCATATCGAAACTTGATCATGAGAACGAAGCCTTCGTCATAGATCACCCAACCCGCTCGTAGTTAATAACCTGGAGGTAACCTACCGTACGGTGAAATCTTTACCGAAGGTAGTATGGCTGGGGACCTCTCGCGATGACCTGACTTGTATCGTATCCGGTAGAAAACATCTGTACCATTGTCGCACTTGAATTATTCTCCGGAATATTCTCGAGAACTATTTGTAAAGGCGACATGAGCTACAGTACTGGTACAGACGAAGGGGTAGCAAACTATCTCATTTATTTACTTACTGTTGCACTGCAAGCTGATCCAAAAAGGAAAAAAAAAAAGAAATAGAAACAAAAACAAAAAAAAAGAGCCGTTATTGGCAACGTGGGATCCCTGATATGATTTTCCCACAGACACGGATTGGCTGTTCGCTTACCGGTATTCCTCCAGAAGAAAAGCGATGTGTTGTGTTCCTGTGCCCCTGTGCTTCTGTCAAAGGAGAGGGAAAGGAAACAAGGCTATCCTCTCTCTCGCTTTCCTCCGCTCATAACGGTATCACAATCTCCCGCACGACGATAACTCCCCGCCCGCATTATGGCAAAGGAACCCCAAACCAGCCAAAGAGGCGAGAAGAAAAAGGAAAAAAACAAGGCAGACATGGTACCGTTAGACCTCCTAAATTGCAATAATCATTGTTCAGGAAAGTGCACCCTACTCGCCCTATGAGACAGCGAGAGGCAGAAGGAGAGATGGTCCCATAATACTTGTATGATGCTTTACTCGAGTACAGACGACAACAGATCTCGCTCGCCTTAGCACCCGCACGCCCCAGCCAGTGAGTGCATCCCCAGCCGCCAAAAGCTCCCCGATTTAGAGACTAAGTTGAACCTGAACGGTGGTCAGCTCGATAGTAGGACACCTCTCTCTCTCGCCGTTTTTGATCAAGACCTACCTGTAGTCTTCGATCTTTTTTTTTTTTCTTGACCCCTCTATTACTCGCTAATTTACACTATTGCACGGTCCGGGCAAGGATTTATGGAGCAGTTATTTGGGGTTGCGCAACCAAATATATCCCAGCTTGTCCGGCTGGTGGGTTCCTACCCTTGTATCATAGCAGAGGACGGTTGTCCATCCTGCCCTATGATACAGGTAAATTCCCCACAAATTTATTTGTGGTGTAGGAGCGCGCCACCGAGCTGGCCGAGGCTCATTTCCCTTTCCTGGCAGCTGGCGCTCTCTCTTCTTGATTTGGTTTATCCCCCTCGCTCGATGGGCTGGCCCTGGGGTGGTTACATATCACGCCCTACCGGTATTTTGACTAGGTTAACACTGCACCAATAGTACTGGTGCTCCGTCTGTCAAATCATTCATTATTGGCTTCTCCCACTCGTTTCTTCCTGCTTGCGCACTCACTCACTTGAAACCCCAAACCCCGTCCATACCTCCGTGGATCCCATCCGCCCACTAACCCCCATCTGCTCCACCCTGCCCTGCCCCATCCTATCCCAACCCGACCTAAAATATATCGCAGATATATATGCACTCGTGCCTAACATAGATCTTCCTTTCCTTTCCCTTCCCCTTCATCCCCACTTACATACATCCCTACATCTATACATCCATCCAACTGCCAAACCCCATTACATGTCCGCCCGAACATTTCAACCCACTACTGCCGCTGTCTAAAGCAATCCCCAATATCGCAATGCCAACAGACAGCATAAATGGGTTCATAGCCCTCGTGGCGTTCATAACGGCGCTGACAATATTCGGCACGATCGGGAGGTTATGGATACTGAGGCGGAGGCCGAGAACGCTCGCGGTGAACATTAGTGATGCTGCGTTCGTGCTGTTCACCGTGTTGATGATCGCGACGGCCGGGGTTGCTTATGATGGGGTTCGGCAAGAGGTCAGGATTCGGCGGGACTTTGGGGATCAGGCGATCCCCAAGATGCTGTTTACAGAGGGGTACTTGAAGGTGGGCTTTCTCCAAATGTGCTACTGTTAGTGGTATTGAAAGCTAATTCTTTGGGATTGGTTGCTTCTAGGAATTCTTCGCTATATCGCTATTCTGCACGACGCAGGTTTGGTTGCTGAAGGCCGCCTTCTTGGGATACTACTGGAGTTTGAGAGAGACTCTTACCGAAAGAGTCAGAACTTTGCTGTATGTTGTGTCGGCATATTGCCTAGCCACATATATTGGGGTTCTATCCTTTCAACTGGGGTATTGTCACCCAGTATCTGCGAATTGGTATACTCTCCCCCAAGCTCAGTTATCTCCCATAGCGATAAAAGTTCCTCGACTAATGAGAGAATCTACAGGTCCACCGGCTCAGATAGATGCCTAGCAACCCTCACAGTCCCCGGCATGATATTCCAGCAATGGACAAACATAACTAGTGACATAATGGGTATATTCTCCCAATTCCCCACGTCTCCTCTACCCTAACTAATTCGCCACAGTCCTAATAGTCCCCCTCTTCACGATAACAACCCTTAACCTCGGCCGCAAGGACGTCTACGCTCTAAGCATAGTCTTTGGCATCGGCGCCCTCTCTATCGCTGCATCGGTAGTGCGTTTCACGCAGGTTTACTACGTAGTAATGCACGCCGACAACTCCATCGAGGCGATCCGGCGAACCTTGGTATGGGCCGTTATCGAGAAGCTGTTCGCCTTCACGGCCTTCTGCTTGCCTTGTCTTAGGGTGTTTTACAGGAAGAGGCATTCTACTATTGGGAGTCTGCCGGCAGAGCACAAGGCCTTATTTTCTATGAGCAGTCAGTCGAATTCTTTTAGGAGTGGGAGTAGAAGTGGGAGGTCTTGTTCGGTGGGGGACTGTAGGGAGGAAGAAGAGTACATAATTTAATGTTTTTTTTGTTTTTTTTTGTTTTCCCTAGGGAGGGTGGGAGATAACGTATAGTCATTTAGCATTTTGCGGCGGAAACACCATGTAACTAGTGTAGATGGAGTCGGGCGTTTTTGTTTTGTTTTTTTCTTCTTATTACCTTCCCTTCTTTAAAAAATGGGTCTGGGTTTGGATCTATCATAGCTTTAGGTTTAAACATACCGAAAAGCACAGTACCATATTC
>Ga0307507_10003486_pt1 | contig 30373 bp, 31 predicted proteins | sample 7_EM_MG_FD_207223 | JGI IMG/M metagenome (GOLD analysis project Ga0307507, IMG submission 207223) | Populus trichocarpa ectomycorrhiza microbial communities from riparian zone in the Pacific Northwest, United States - 7_EM | ecosystem: Host-associated > Plants > Roots > Unclassified | place... | reverse complement strand
CACGTTTTATCCCTAACCAATTGCTGCCAATCTACCGGAATTGGTATCATGCCTCTCCCCCCTCCACCTCAGGGAAGCGAATCGGAGAAAAAAAGCGAAAAATAAAATATGAGGGATGAGAAAAAAAGAAATGGCATGCATACCTTGACAAACTGCCTTTCGTAGCTGCTTATCCTCTTCGCTGCTCCAAGGCCTTTCGGCATGGGGATCAAATGTTGTCATCATGGCGGTGAGGGCGATTTTCGGTGCCGGTTTTCCTATGGTGGGAAAGTTGGTGGAGGGAATAAGAATGGGTGATATGGGATAAGAGAGTATGCGAGATGTTGCTCTATTGGGGAGCTTTTCTTTCCCGCTCCGACGGCGCCGAGGCAAGCTACAGGCTATATATATATGCAGGTAGTTGAAGCAGACAGATATAGGGTCGTTGTCTTTGGTGGAAAGGCTAGTAGTAATAGCAGTCGAATAGAACCCTATTCTTCCCTCTATCAAGACTGTGCGGACAAAAGATGGAATTGTACAAGAACAATGTCTAGACAATCGGCCTATGCTGAATGCCTATTCGTAGGGTAGGGATGTCCGAAGAGCTGATGGATATAGATCTGAACGGCCGAGAAAGGGAAAGGGGACTACAGGAATCTAGAGGAGCTCGAAGATGGAAGTACGATATTTAAGTAAAAAGTCGACAGCGATTGTACCCTGAACAGGTTTCTGGAAATGATTTTCGGGTTGAGGAGGAGGGGTGGGGGGCTGGTGGTATCTGAGGGTGTGATCGAGGGGCATCTTGGTCTGGCGGAGTATCGAAAAGGTCGAAGGAGAAGCGTGGTGTGTGTGGAATGCGAAGAGCCAAGAGGTGTTGCTCCGACGACAGCAACCACAACCCACGAACGAGTACCTGTAGAGCAAGAGTTCGAAGGCTTGATTGTAGACAACGACCGGGGGTGTCGATGGAGGGGGTGGATGCACTGCAACCAGCACCAAGGCAAGATGGAAGGAAGGAAGGGAAGGGTAGTTCGTCCGAAAAGGTGTGCATGTGTACTGTATGTAGCAAGCGGAGGTATGAATAGGTGTATGTGTAAGGTTGAGTAGAGAGCGAAAGCATTTGGGTAACTACCGAGGATAGGCCTCTTCCTGCGCAAAGAATACAGACACTCCCTTCGTACAGACCATCCGGATGGCCCTTCCCCAAATCTCAAAACCACCTCGAAAGTAAGAGGCGAGCAGGGACCCTCCCCCCCTCCCCATCGAACTCAAGCCAGCAGTGTAATTGACGAGACTACCCTCGGAAACCCAAACCAGTAAACAGAAGAGAATATCTTTCTTCCCCAAATGAGAACGGTTGACGGGCGAATTGTAAACGCGCCGTCCTTCTTCCCTGGCCTATGATACTATCTATCTATCTATCTATCTCTGCCCGTTTGAACCCTCGTTTCAAAACCTTGATAATGTGTCTCCTTTCTCGCCGGTTTTTTGACACAACCACACCTGCCAGCTAGCCAGTTAGCACTTCGCCAAACCACCCCGCAAAAGCCACAATCTACGATAGACAGCACGGTTTGCCAACTAATCTAGGCACCGCAACGCCGAGAGGAGACAACCTTTTGTGGATTACTTGTAATGGCTCGAATAGAGCCACCGAACCATTCGCATCAAACTCCCATTCTCACTTCAACGCAACGGCAGGGCACAGTGCTTGCCTTTTTTTCTTTCTTTCCGTCTCCCCCTCTTCGCTTTACTTTCGCGATCCCCCGGTAACTCTGTAAGACTTCCGCAAGAAGGTTAGTCCATTCCCGAACTACAGGAACGTTGGATTCGAATCTTCAGACCATCTTGGCACCAGAAAAGCCTGGGCCACCAAACAGGAAGCGGCTGTCATCACACAGCACCACATATCTGATCGCTCAACCCTTGCCAGATGTCCAACTCTCCCTCCACCCCCTCCACCCTCCCAAAATTATAAACCCACAGCGACACAGGCGTTCTGAAAGGTCAACACCATACAGAAAATGGAATTTTTCATCCAAATAAAGAATAGCGTACCCTCGTCACCCATCGCCCATATCCCGCCGGGTCCCCTATTCCTGTCCGACTCTCTCGCATACACTATGGACTTTCAGACTGTCAAAGAGGGGTGCTTCACACATTGGCAGATCGTTAGTCCCTCCGAAGATCGATAAGGGAAACCAACCATCAGCCTCAAGCCGGACCCTTTCATAACCGAGTTAAAGGGTTATCAGGACCAATGTGCAGTATGATACGTACCACACTCGAGCGACAACAAATTCGTTAGCTGTAGGCTGTAGCCCTGGTTTTCCCCTATTCCACTTGAGGGTTTGATACGTCCATCTCACGTTACCATGCCTTGAAGGCTATTCCACTATACCCACAGTCAGTCCGTATCCATATATCGTATCAACGGGCTTGTTTCCGGGGGGCCCGTATTACGCAAGACTCTTAATCGTGCTGGGGAGCTTCGAGGAAGCCTACTAGCAGCTATGGCACTAATCCCTCCTTCCCTCTCTTCACCTTTGCTCGTCCATTCCCACCCACCCTTCCCATTATTTTTTTCCCGCAATCATTTTTTTTCTTTTCTAGATGTGGTGCCGCCGTGGCCGTAGATCCGATGTCCAAACAACGCCAATCTTGGGTCTTCATTATCACCATATCCCCGGCCCTACAGCCCCCAATGATTGGACGTCTTTGCAACAAGGCAGGAAGACAGGCAGTGAACCTGACCCCGTACCGTCTCGAAAAAGCCCCCCTGACGAGTGATCAGTTATGCTCGTTACACTGCTCCCAAGCGGAAGGTATGCTAAACTAAATAAAGAGGTTTTACGGGGTGCTCTACTAGCTTACGGACTATATGCACAATTGCTTTGCTCGCTACGAGGGGGACCTTGCTCTTTTTTTCTCCGCTTTTCTTGCTCTCTAGTCTTGTTTAGGTAATGTACGGTACTGTATATGGGCTACAAGTATCTTGGCCTCTTCTTTTCTTTTCCCCCCTTCTTCGTTACGGTTTGATAGGGGATAGGACTTAGAGCAGCATTTCGGTAGCGGGGTGTTGCTTGGTGGTTGTTCTTGTAGATGGTGGAAGTTATGGGCTGCAGACCTTTCGATTTGGGCCATGCAATGCTTAATTCTGTCGATCTAAAGTGGACTCACCCAGACGGGTATGACGAAAGTAGTGTCGATCAAGGGTATCATAGAGATGACTTTTTCCTTTTTCCTTTCCTTTTCTTTTTCTTTTTATCACTGCTCTACTACCAGTATTATGAAAATGAAGAGTATATTTGCATATTCCTCTCTTTCTTATGATATCTATCGGCATTGCTACTGGTATGGCGCTAGTTGAGGCTAGATCGATGTGATGGGCGGTTTGAATCTCGACCATCATGAGTGTGATTTCTTTTTTCTCTCCAAATCTTGCGTGCGTGCTCACGGAGCAATAATAAGACATATATGTCTCACCTTTATATTTTATTTTATTTTTGTTTCTTTTTATTAGAAAAAATAAAATAAAGAATACATCCGCTTCTACCACTGCTAGACATATATGACTTGTGGCGGTGGTAGTGATGGTGGTGCCATTTGTTCATTCATGCTCCTGAACTCAGCCCAAGACCTCATAGCACAAGCGGAGGGACAGCGCTCATCTGATACGGGTTCGTATCCTGCATAGTCACCAAGAAGGACTCGAGTTCGACTGCTGGGACCCAACCCGTGAATGATAAAGGGAAAAGTTATCCGTGGATCTCTAATTTCTAACATAATCAAGATTGGAAATTGGCATGTATGATACAGTACGAGCACAACATAGCACCGAAAAATGGATTCATCCGTATTCGGATTTTTTGACCTTTTTTTGACCCCCCGTCTGTGCGGTCCTTTTTTTGCCCGACTCCAAGCCCGCAAGGTAAATTTGCAGGGTATTACAGAAATACCTTTTTTTTTTAAAAAAAGGTACCTATTATCTATTTATCTATTTATCTATTTATTTCCGCGAGTGGGAGTGAGTGAGCCAGTGAGCCAGTGAGTGAGGATGTACTGTATGTTTGGCCCACATAGGAATCTCCAAGAGATAACCTTTTTTCGCGCCAGTTTCAGGGGGACCGAAGCGGAGGGAGACGAGATGATTTACGGGGTGGTACTGTACCTTTGAGGCTCGAAGGGGGGCTTACCACCTTACCCGACTTACAGTACCGTGTGCTGTGTAACTTGGCTCGTGTGGTCCGGTCGCTCACACACGCGTCATTGAATCAAATCACACTTTCCTTTACTTTTTTCATTACTTTTTTCTAAAGAAATAAAAATAAAAAATAAGCGGAGGGGTGGGTGTGTGTGGGGTGGGGGGGTGAAGAAAGGTGGGGGGGGAGGTTTTGTGAGACCTCTTGTAGATCGGGTGCGGTTACTCTCCGCATTGGGGAATGGTGAAGTTGCCTTTTTGGCAGCTAGTTGCGCCAGTGGTTGATTATGTGAATTCTGACGCATGTTGCAGCCCCCTTCGGTGTTTGTGAGGGAGTGTTGCGAAGGGTTGCAGATACCATGGGTTAAGTCGCTATTTGGGAGGGGTAAGGCAGGTAGGGGGAGATAACTTTCCAAGGTCCACAAGTGTATAGTAGGAGCGGGGGGGGGGAGAGGGCTTACGGTACGGTAGAATAACACCGAAAGAAGAACTTGATGCCGCAGCTCTGTATAAATTGGATATAGATGTAGCGTTCGATTTCAAGAACTTCACCATCGAGAGAGGGGTACGATAGAAGGAGGAGACCGGCATACCATCGAATAATTTCCATACCATGCCTTTCGTGATTTCCCCACACCATACAAATGCCGCTTGGAGACTGACAAAATGGGTTATCGTGTAAAAAAGGACTCGCATCGTGTCTACATTTCGGTCTTGTTTACAAGTGACAAACTGGTCACTGGCGAGCCAACATAGACCAACGAGTAATCTCGTGAATACGTGACATCCTTTCCCTCCCCAGTCCCCCGGTGTCGCCCGCTCCTTGTTCCTCCTCATTTTCTGTCCTCCCCCCATTCCAAACTTACCCCACCTCCGCATATCTTTGTGTTTGCGGATTGTGAGTACTATCGCTTCAAGATCCAATTTTTGGTTGGTATATCCGGACCCGAAAGGATGGTATGGTCTACGGTATATCTGAAGGGGTACAGTACCGGTACGCACTCTTGGAAAATACTGTTTCGAGCTGAGCCAAAGCGAGCTATCCTAGATACCTTAGTAGACATGAATCATGGTAAGGGCGGCTGTAAATGTACAAGTATCTCCGGTACAACGCACATGGCGCCTTATCCAAATGCACGCAAACATGGGGTTCGCCTCGTTTTTCTCTCTTTCCCTCGATTTCGCTACGAAAGGGTTACGGGGACTGAAAGTGAGGTCCCAACCTTATGATACTGTACTCCACATCAGCGTAAGTTCTGTAATGCTTGTGCAGCCGAGAAGAGAATGAGGGGAATGGAAGAAGAAAGGAAGGGAAAAAAAGAAAAGAAAGGGAAGACACACAGTCGAAGTCTTCCTTGTCCACTCGGTTTAGCCCTGTTGCTGGCTATTATCTGGCATGACCTTTTGTCGGCGTGTGTTTTTATGTGCGTCCGCGTATGTGTGTCTGGATGTGTGGGTGGACCGGTACGAGCGCTTGAAGACTGCATAGTGCTATACGTTATATGTGTGGATAGGACATAGATGGAGGGTCATAGGCGACTTTTGGGTGGTTATCCTGCCCGTGTCCTGCGGGTTACCTTCGTTTCGTCTTCGTGCTGCTGGCTTCTGCGTCCTTCTGCATGGGTTCTGTTGCACGTGCACTCAAATTAGAGTACGATCGTCCATACTCGAGGATCGACCCCGGAGAAACAATAAAACCCTCCAATTGGTACGAGTTTTGGACAAGTATAGCCAAAAGTGACAAATCTTCGCCGTTAAATTAGGTAGGGCAACTACTGTAATGGGACTAGCAAAGCGGTACGAGTACCCCTTGTTAATAACATGGCAAAGAAGGGCTAATTGTAGAACTATCGGACGAAAAAAGAAAAGAGAAGAAAAGGAAAGGAAAGAAAAGAAAAGAAAGGAGGGGTAAAAAGGAAAGAAGGGGATAAATAACCGTGCCCGATGGAGAATGTACGAGTACAGTACAGCACACCAAAATGATTGATGATGGCCCAAAGCTAGCGGATCTCCTCGCACCCGTCCGCTGGTTCAGATCCCTTCCTCCCGACGCGTAGAGTCCTACTTATTCGGCATGTCCTCTCAAGTGCTATGCTCTAATGCACAGAAGGACCTCATCTATCTGCGAATCATCGAATCAGATGCACGATCGTAAAGTATACCCTAACCACTATCATAATCACGATATTGATTGTAGGCTGTTATCCGTTGTCGAGATGTGGGATTTTCAGACAAGGAAATGGATTCGGTTCAAGCGAAACGGCTATAGTGGTGATATTTTCACTTTTTTTTCCCCATTCTGCATTTTGCATCTTGACTGGCATAGTAAGTTTCGAGATCTTTTGCGTCACAGCCCGATCTTTTTCTTTATGTTTTCGCTTGGATTGCCCCAAACCCGAGTAAGGGAAGGCCGTTCCTACTTGTCCATCTAGTCTTCTCTGGTAGTTGAATTCTGCTCTTCCTACCTTGATTTCCCCATCATACTCCTATCTCGTAAAGTACTTATTTTTTCACGCGGTAGGACACAAGGGGGGGGGGGGGTTCGAGGGGGCTCTCTCTCGTTCTTTCTTTAAGTTTAGTTAGGTCAATCATCCCCAACCATATTTTGCAGCTAAAAGAATTTACATCATCAATTCCATTCTTATAACGTGATCTCCAAAATATCATAGGGGAAAGAGTTTTTTTTCCCTCTTTGTGTCTCACGGATAAGTTTATCGGCGATAAGGCTGCAACAACGCCGATCAAAAGTAGGCTCACGACAAAAACTATAGATTGCAACAACTCCGTTATCATGCCGCAGCAGCGGATGGTGCTGGAGCAATTGAGATCCACAAGATATTCGGTCCCGGAGCTATGAACCGGAGCCGAGAACGGGCACGATGATCAATTCCGTTTGCATGAGAGAATTGTGGAAAATAACGAGTGTCTTGACGATCATTATGGGGCCGCCAGACGTTGATATGGGCTTAATCCATGGTTTAAAAAGGGGATTCCCTGAACTTCGTTCCTGAGTCCTTCCACCAAGAATCCATTGAGCCTTCTTGCCAACAAACGAGAGGGCAAATCAAGGGACGAACCTCTAACCTCCATCGATAAACCTAGAACATAACCACTGATCTCCGAAAAACACCTCTTTCTCGACAAGACCAGCCCTTTTACGCCGTGAGTTATCTTATCATCACTGCTGTGCCCCTTTGGATAATTTCGATCCTGACTTGGGCAATCTAGGTAAAAATAAAAAAATATGTCTCCAAAAGTTTGGCTCATCACTGGATGCTCCTCCGGTTTCGGCGGCTTGCTCGTAAGGGCTGCCCTAAAGAACGGTGATAAGGTGGTCGCAACAGCTCGTGATCCGAAGAAGATTGACGACCTGAAGGCTCTGGGAGCAGCGACCCTAGCCCTTGATGTCTGCGACACGGAAGAGAATATCCGAAAGGCTGTTGCAGATGCAAATGCTGCGTACGGACGGATTGATATTCTGGTCAACAACGCCGCGTACATCCTAGAGGGAGCAGTAGAGGAGTCTAGGTATGTTACACTCAAAGGCACCCATGGAGTTTGGTTTACTTTTTTTCCCCGGCCCCCCATCCATATCTCTGCACACCCCAAGAATAGAGATCAGAGTGATTAACGTAAAGTGCAAATTCACAGTGCATCAGAAGTATTCAAAATCTACAACACCAATGTCTTTGGGTCCCTGATGGTAGCCCGTGCAGTTCTGCCCTACATGCGCGCTCAAAAGAGTGGTACAATCGCAAACATGGGGTCTATCGGCGGCGTTAGGGGAACTCAGGGAGCGGGTCTCTACTGCTCGACCAAGTTCGCCATTGCAGGTATCACTGAGTCTCTTAAGACTGAGGTCGCACATTTGGGCATCGATGCCATCTGTATCGAGCCCGGCTACTTCCGCACAAACTTCCTGGCGCCAGGGCACAGGACCCCCACCGCTGCACGGATCGCAGATTACGACCCTGTCATGGAGCCCATCCGGAACATCTTCAACACGTACGATAGGGCTCAACCAGGTGATCCGGAGAGGGGCGCCCAGCTAATTGTCGAGATCCTGACAAAGTCCGGGAGAGTCACCGGGAAGGAGGTTCCAGTTCGTGTGCCACTTGGCTCGGACGCTATCGCTTTCATCAGCGCTAAGGCGGAGGAGACTTTGCAGACTATGAAGGAGTGGAAGGATCTCTCTTCTTCTACTGACCACGACGATGTCAAGAAGAACTAGTTGTATTTGTTTTAAGCTGAGCTTGCCTGATATGGTAGTTTCTTATCGGGATATCTGCTGAATATTATGGAGATCATTCATTATTGCCAAAAAGCAATATTTACCCCGTGCAATCACGACCAAATTGTCTTATGAATCACGCCATCCCGTGATATTTGCATATTTGTGAAATAGATTAGGACTAGCTTGTTGTTGCCAAGGATTTTCTTGACAGATGTTTTGCTTTTTTGATCGTCGGACTTGGTAAAGTGGTCTTTGTCAACCTTTCAGGTCCGAAATGCAGGCAAAGTATTCCAACGCCGAAAAGAAAAAGAAAAAACGCCCTAACCTCAACTAGAGCATTCTCAGTAGCTGGGCCTAGTATCGATACCGGTAGTCTACTAGTCTCCGTAAAGCCAAAACCTTGAGAAGAGCGACCCCCACGCAGTCAAACGACGATGATGTGTCCAATCATGTTGAGGATATCCCCATTGCTAGCATATCTCCAGGGAACCGGATACCGCCCCGCCTACCGGGGAACCAACAACTGATTTTTTTTTTGCTCACAATTAGTACCCTCATAGATCTCATCTACGATAGTTCTAATTAGTATTGCATCCATTCATTCATCCATGCAGCCAAAAAGAAGTAAAAGGGTCGAGTAAATCAAAAATGATGAGTTTTCACATAACGCATAAACCCATTGTACATACTCCCCTCCCCCCCTCCACACACGAAAATTCCAAAGAGGGAACCACGATACGAATACAAGGTGATACATGCATTTTTTATATATCTAAAACCTCTCCCTCCTACTGGAATGTGGGGAAAAAAAGACCCCGGTTACCCAATACTCTCCCCCTCCTCTCTGTCTCTATATCTCCTATTCCAATTTTTCTAGCCTTTTTTCACCTACCGTGCTAGGTGAATCCGATTTAAAGGCTCTATATCCAGCCTAGGGCTTTCCAAGAAACCCACCGACCCACCCACACACACCCATATAATAGAAAAGGTACACAAAAAGTAAAAGCAAGTATAAAAAAAAAGCATGGCAGACATAGAAACAGCCACGGAAAGGGGTGGGGAGAAAATTGATCTACCAACCAGATAACCCTGGTCAGATCAATGCGGGATCAATTCCATGGTATCACCGGGAAGGCATGTAAAGAAAGTCCTGTCTTGGTTGAAAAGAGGAAGTTTATACGGTCGATCTGATCGACTGATGTTTTCTTTTTTGTGCTTGCGACTACCATAATTGGTTGGTTGGCTGATTAACTGGCTAGCTGTATGCGTGTAGATGTATGATAGATGTGTGGGTGTGCTGCCCTGGTGGGTAGGTGTGTGGTAGGAAGGTAAGGTAAGGTAAGGTAGGTAAAGAAGGGCCCTGCATACCGGTATGGAGGTGGTGGTCCAGGGGGTTGGGATCGAAGTGGTGCACTGTAGGTATTATTAAAAGATAAAACATGGGGGATAGGACGGGAAGGGGGGGAGGGGGGAGGAGGTGAGGGGGTAATTTTTAACTTATTGGATTATGGTGGTACGTTACTAGTTAAGTTTTTAGTAGTATGAATTATTTGATTAACACATGGCTTGAGCAAGGCTACACAATGAAGAGCTGATGCGGGGATTTTCTCTTTTGGTAAGCTTAGAGGTGGAGAAGAACGCTTCCCTTTTTTTTTTTTACCTTCTTTTCCCCCATTATCAAGACTCAATCTCATGAATGCAGGCTACTATACGATAGGATCCGACATTCGTGCAACCCCGTGTGGATATTTTTCCTGTAAAAAGCCAACTAACTAGGGGGTTCCTGACTTACCCTTGTGCTGTATAATACGAGGAGCCAGCGAAAGAATGACGGGAACTCAGGGTCCGATCCTAGAGGAAGGGTTTATTTGGTTCGATCTAGCGACAATGATGAGAAGGGAGTATAACCAGGAAGGGGGGGCTATCATGGCGGGCCAAATTGATAGTTCTAAGGGGGTTAGAAGAGTAGGGAACCCGGGTTAGTTACGACGGATTTGGGACGAGTGATGAGATTGTGAAGCTTCAAATGAGTGCGTTCAAGTAAGTTGCGCCCATCCTGCAAGGCTCATAGTACCCAGCGGCCCAATCACAGTAAGACTAAACCATAGAGTTGGCTTGGATATCGCTGAAGAAAAAAAACATTTTTGCCAAATCACTATCAAACGTAAGAGGGAGGGAATACCGGTACCAAGGTGTGTGGTTCATTACACTAAAATCACTAGCGTGCGATGTCGGGGAACAAAAAGGAGTGCCCACTACCTGTGATCTGCTGGATAAGAGGAAGGCTTGGCATGAGGAGCATTGCTGAGTCACTGCCCCAATAAGCTTTTTTCCCGAGCAAATTGTGGCTTTGGAATCCTCGTCAAAGCCACCCTGCAAGCCGCTGAATGCCTTTTTTAAGCATGTTAAGCGGACCCCGAGTAACTATCACCTGCCCGTTCTCTCCCGAACCCTGAGTAACGGCCAACCATGGTAGTCTCCAGCGAACATCGCAGCACAGATCGTCGCAGAATAAATACCGAGCTCCCGCCCCGCGGCCGCGCCGGACCGAATAGTAGATTTTCGCAATTCACGGAGGATTACAAGGACGGCTTAAATAGGCTAGATTTTTTCGTTGAAGCGGAGGGAATGTGTACATAGTCATCATTGTGTTTATCAAAAAGGAGATATTTCCGTTCTTTCACTATATTGAAAGTGGAGAGGTTTTTTTTTTCACAGAATCTCACTCTTTGTTTGTCGAGCATCTGATTCCTGCTAGAGACGGAAGAAATACATACAAGAGAATCAATCGAACGAAACCCTTTTTCTTTCCCTTATCCCTATACTATCGCAAATGCGTCTCTCTAGCCTTTTTCTTCTGCTGCCTACGTTCCCTCTCGGGAGCTGTGGGCCAGTGAGACTCGGCAGCGAGGACTATAATAATACCGAGATGGGAATTACCCGCTGGCACCGGTGTCCAGAACCCTCTTCCTCCGACGCACTCGTCATTCCAGCCGTTGTATCGTCTGAGATAGAGTCGAACCCAGACGGGACGAAGCTTGCCGTATTCCAGTGTTGGGAATTCAAATATGCCGTCCCTTCCGTCCCCGGTTTGGAGACGGCCAGCCTAATCCCATGGGGTGATTTTGCCGAAAGCTTTCAGTTCGATATCAAAGGTGCATATCACCAGTCGCCACACGCACCACCGGCCGTCTCGTTGATTGTGTTTACTGCTGGTGAAGGTGTTATCCCCCCCCCTCACCTGATTTATTGCCCCCATTTCTTTCCCCCTATGCTTTTGTGCTTGTGTACGTGGTTTGGTGGTATGCGCTGATATTAATGTCTCCGAAGGTGTTATGACCATTCCAGGGACTGGGCAGAAGTGGCGGGGAAGGGGTGGGGATATCCTAATTGCAGCGGATACGGATGGGTCTCACGAGATGGATTGGAAGGCCGGAACTAGGGTTGTTGATTTTTCCTTCTCGGGGCTAGAAGCTATTCCTGAGCATAAAGTTGTTCCGGCTCGTGAAGTTTAAGCAACATTATGATATTTCCTTTTTATTTCCTTTCATGCGTATGCGCGCATGTGTATGCGTGTATTCCCCAGGCTTCTACTTTTTCTGGCCTCCTGCCAGCCATGTAGGTGTATGCGCTATGCACAACATATGCTATGCTCAAAAGTTCCAAAGATCAAACGTCGAAATATAAATCGATACTTCTAGTTACAGAGGATAGTGAAAAAAAAAAAGCAAAAACATGTGGTTATTCCCGCATGTGATATCTCTTTCAATGGAGAAGAAAATGAGTGCTTCAATTTTAGTGTGATAGCTAGTTTACGAGAAATGATTGATTGGTTTGTCGCTGCTGTTGCTGCCCAGGCGATAGGGCCGGGGTTGCCATTGCATAAAGGTTTCTCGCGGGTTGACTTCCCTGACGTGTGCCTTTCTCCTTTGAAGAAACAACGAGCACCGAGAGCTCGATTGTGTATTGTGCGCCCGGGATTCCCCGCGGGTTGTTCCTGACCCGCCTTCTCGACTGTGACAATATGGCATAACTTGAAGTCGCCAGCAGTCCTGGGCTCTGTGGGGCACCACGTGGGGATAATCAGTGTCAGCTCATACGATAATGATTCTCTTGTGATATTGTCTCGTAAGCCTTCTTTATCTTGTTAAGTTAGGCATATTTTTCTTCTCGGCTTTCTAGCACGCCCGAGCCTCCGAAGACAATTTGGGGTAACACGGAAAAAATTGCCTCCGAAGCCGAAACGTGCCTTCTCCAGGGGCGCGACGTGGGTTTGTGTCTGTCGCTCTTTGGGGAAAATTAAAGGGTTCTTGTGCTAACCAACCATTTTGTCACGTGGTGCTGCACAGTACCTGTACGGTACAGTACTCGAGTACTGGTACAATACCGGTACTGTCTGGAGCTGGGACATCACGGGCCAGCTAAGCGCGGGTGAGACTCAATGACTACTCGAGTAGAGTGGGGGTGTCAGGGTGAGTGGTATACTGCACTGGTACTGCACGTGCTCGTGCTAGCATAAAAGTTAGGCATAAAAAAGTGAACGGAGAAAAGGGTGCTGTTGTTGTTTTGGTCGAAATTAGTAAGGTAGTACAGTACTGTACACCACAACCGGCCCATCTAGAAAGGAACCTTCGTTCCTCAACAAGAGCCTGGAATCTCTTTTTTATTTTGAATTGGGTCAGAGGCTAGGTCTCATCTCATCAGTTATATTTCTTTAAAGTTGACTAAAGCAAGAAGGGATAGTTTGCGAACTACTTACCTCAAAGGGCCTAAACCTAAGGGGGGACGGATAACTTGTTCATAAACTCTGAACTTTACAAACATCGAAGGGCTGTTAGGTAACTGATATCTAGTCCTACTGTAGGTGCCAGCAGATTTATTTTTTGCAAGAAGCGAGGGTCTAGAGAGCTTGTTGAATGTACGCCCGAAGATTTTAGGTGGATGCGAAACAGGTTCCTACAGTAGATATTCGCAGCGCAGGATACTGGGTAAAGGTGCTCAGTAAAGGTGCTCAGTGGTGGACAGCTCCCACGATGCTATAATAACTAAGAAACAGCAATTTTGGTGTGGTCGGCATTGACTTCGTTTCAGTTCTGGGTCAGCTTCTGAAAGCTTTGCACCACACTGAAATTCTATGCACAGTGCCACCATTTCATCCCTGACCCTTGATTGGTACTTGTACAGAAAATTACTAAATAGGAAAGACCAACGTTAGCAAGCCATCTAAAATGAAGGAGGAATAAGAAGCCTTAAAGAAGCTTCTGCCCATAGACCACGCACGGGTCCCGCAGTATCAGCATCACCAGTAGGAGAGCAATGTCCCACCGGCTCCTCCGCCCCCACGGTTCAACGCGGTAGGAAAATAACAATATGATACCGTATGATTATTGATGGGATCCATCTGTCAAGGTATAGCGAGTGCGGAATTCCATCCGTCATCGGACAATTCTCTGAATCAAAACCTTGCTTTACACTGCCGTGAATGTTAAAGGCGATATTGATACCAATCTTTGTTCGTTGGAGATTCCCGATCAAGCGGTTCCAGCAGCCTGGCTAGCAACTGGGTAGCTCTGTAGCTTCACCCCATGTACTTGAGTACTGAAGCTGCCCACGGTGGCCTTCCTAGCTGTTGGTATTCAATTAAGTGTGGGCGGGCTGTGACGTGCCCTTCGGGTATCAGGGTATCATGATTTCTTTCCCGTAACTGCATCCCGGCATCTTTCCCTGCACTCTGCGCTTATATATATAGTACTGTACATGCCTAATGCATTATAGGCTTCGACTATGGGTCTCGAAGTTGAGAATAAGTGAGGCGAAAGGTACTATTGGCTCGTAGGCCATTTCGGCAATTCAGAGAGAAATATATAGTGAAGCCACTCTAGCAAGAGGAGAAGAAGGTCCTCCTGACCTTTTTCGACTTTCAAAAAAAAAAAAAAAAAAGAACCTCGTCTGGTTACACTCACTAAATCTTAGCCACGGAAACTGATTTCACCTCACTTATTCTCACCCTCTATGGTAAATGCAAGCTTGGTAACAAAAAGTACCCTCCACCAAGTTTTCTATACAAAATTCTCACTTTCAAATAACTGCCATACCAGAAGCAACCACAACGAACCCCATCCCTCAAACCCTGATAATATGAGGGGCACCTATGCTCAAGTGGCCGGGTTGAAGATGCGTTTTTTTGGTGCGTCACTACCAAAATAGGAGCACTTCCAATTCGGCGACTTGAGCAGGACTTTGGCATGACGAATTCTTGAATTTTTATTGACCGTCCTGGATAGCCCACCATACAAAATGGCGGTCTCGGCATGGATTCCCGTCTTCCCCCTCACAATTTCCAGCTTTCAGATTTTGTAGAATAATTCCTGACATTTAACCATGTGAATCTTTCGGTTAGACTCTCCATCAAAAAAGATTACTGGATTCTTCCCATTCGTTACTGCTAGATAGGTGTGTATTAAAAATTTGTGTTTTGTATGGAAAACTAGGGAGGTATTATATAATAGTAGTGCATTTATTTTGTTGCCGAGATCATACTTCATCATTTATATAACCACTCTGTCGGTTCCTTCGGGATACCAATGTGAGCAACTCGTCTATAACTATCATAGCACACGCACCACGATGCCCAATCCCAACCCACTGCATAATACATAAACGATTTATTTGATTACTTCTTCCTTCCCCAAAAGAGAATATTAATACGTTGCCTGTCGCGTTTGACATGCTAGCTCGCTTCTGGGGACTTTATGTATGAGCAGGGAAGGAAGGAGGAAGGGGAGAAAGAGGGGAAATCGAATTTCATGGGTTCAATTATCTCATTCGTATCTAGTACGGGAGCGGCCGGTCATGCGCTCCAAGGCAGATAATACGGTATTCATTTCTTCCTCTATCATAAGCGAAATAAAACAAACCTCCGATCAGCACTCATCGCTTTGATTTCTCTAGTATCTGTAATTTTGGGGCATACCGTATTCGACGTAGTGTGATTGTTTCTGTACTGTGTTTCAGCCTTTTGCCAATACGGTAGACCAATGCCTTCATTGCTCTCACTATAGTATTTACCTAGCGAAGAAACTGCAGTAGTACTACCGTCAATATCTGTCCTAATAAACTGCAGTACGAGTACTAACACACAAAACGGCACTGAGGAGATTTGCCGAGCCACCCTTCCCCGCTCTCCACTCTCGGATCCCTGGGTTTTGCTTTTCTTGACGAAACAAGTACCCGCGAAATTCTCGGCAAATTAGTAGAATACAGTAAGCACGAGGGCTTGTTGCGGCGAAGGGCATGCAAGATCGGCATACCGTTGCACTTAAGACTTTTTCGAAGATCGCGCTCCAGGTTGATCTCGCGCTTTTTTCGCACTCATACGATTGATCACGCGCCAAGGACGAGTGATCACCCATGGCCAGCCCTAATTCAGGGCTCTGTTACCGGATATTAATACTTGATCTCTTTTAAAATGAAACTGCCAGGGTCATTGGGATTTGCACCCTGGCCAACTCATCTTCTCGGGCTTTTACCGGACTAAAAGATCTGCGTGGCTTACTATATTATGTGTATCCCGGGGTTATTCTCCAGGCAAATCCGGGCTGGCAAATGTCATTTGCCTTTTGGATTCTTCCGTGGTCTGTGTAGCTATGCCGGAGGCGATTAGTGGTAGTGTCTTGTAGCCCCGGAATTCTTTATTTGAATTTTTTCTTATTTGGCTTTCTTTCCCCTAAGCATTTTTGACCCTTTTGCCTTATCTTATCTTGCTTCGGGCCCGTTTTTGCGCGCTATGCCTCCGGCTTCCTACTCTCGGCAGCTGGTGCCAGACGAGAGAAGGTAGCGACCTTGGAAACATCCCTGTATAGTGCGCCCTTATTGGTAGATGAAACAATGACTTTGAAATTTCTATCTTATTGGAGGAGCTGTACCTGGGGTTCTCGGATGCTTTTCTTAGAGAGTTTGTGAGGAGAATTTCACTTTTTGCGGCTGGGAATTCTTTTATCAGAGTGAGGGGTAGAAACAACGGTTGGTGCTGGAGAAATGCAAAACACGGGTGTTTCGCCTATCGCTTTTAGACATCTTGTGCTTATACTCGAGTACTCGAGTACCAGCCAGTACAGTACAGTATTCCGATGCGCCAACTCGTGGGGGGATTGCCGGATTTTTTGTTTTCTTTTTTTTCCTTTCCATTCTCTGCCTCCTTCCTCCGCTCGCTAGGCTGATTTGAGGGGCTGGCTATGCCTCCCCCCACATTAGAATATGTACATAAGTATCATTCAGGGATTGCTGAGATTTGCCGTTGGTTAAGGAGGGAAGGTACATAAAATTCTTCGGGGTTTCGGTCCCGTTCCTCTCGAGGAGATGGGAGTAAACGCGAAGTTGTCACGCTTGCTACCCTACTGAGCTTACCTTATTGTGAGTGAGAGAATCAGATCAGGAAAAGAAGGGTGCTTCGAAAAACAAATATAGGAAAGTGTTGATCAAAGTAGATATTCTTTTGTTGGGATAGGGTTTCCATAACTGAGATCTTGGACCTTTTAGTACTATTTTGGTGAACCCCGAAGACGCTTGCCAGCGTCCTCAGTGCTCTCTGGATTAGCGTGAAGTTTGCCTCAATTGGACCCTTACCCCAAGTACTGTGATATGATGTATAAAGGTGGTATCTACGGGACATGACCTTGTGTTTCTCTTGCAGTTTACTCTTGCAATGGAACGTGCATATCATGCTGGAGGGATTAGCCCCTCCCTTTTGCCATGGTGGCCCGGTTCTACCAGTGATGTAAGCGGGTGAGGCATCCCTGGTGCCCGGTATTGAACCAACAACTTGTAGCTACGAAACCAAGAGAAACTGTAAGGCATTTGATAGCTTCCCGAAGCGTGGTATGTCCTGATCTTAATCAACACTATTCCCAGGCATTGCATCTCAAGTACTCGAATATTAGCCCTGATTATGTGTGGCAAGAGAAGGGATGTGAGATTTACATCCATGTGTGCCACGCACCACTGCAGGGCGATCGGCGCACGGTAAACCCTCCTTCACAAAAGACAGCTAACCTTAATTACCGGCAGTTATTCTGAACGAAAAGGTAATCAAATTTTCTTAGAGAATCCTCCAATGCTCTTCTCAGTTCCATGCAATATTTTTGACCAACATTTTCTTGGCCATGCTTGTATAATAATACGATGATATTGTAGAGATGATGGAGGAGGAGTAGAGCAGTTTTTTATGCAATCTTGTAGATCTGCGCTGACGACATATTGGCACAATACTACTTGTCTCTGGCTAGAAAGACCCGGAAACTGGGATTAAAAAGAAGGATATATGGTAAAAAATCTGTGTGATTCTGAGACCCAATACAAAATATACCCCTTGTTTTCGTGTGCTTCTGGCTTGGGACAGGTATCCACTATGGAGTGGTGCTTTTTCACATAGAATACCCAAGTCAATTATTCGTTTTTTTTTTTTGTTTTGTTTCTTGTGCCCCCGGGGGTTTAAGTGGGGTGGAGTCTTTTTCCATGTTGATAAATCAGAAATCTGGCGGAATGCGATGTTGAATTCGATCTCATGCGGGCACCTGCGCCGCGCCAACTCCCTCACAGTTATCCCTTTCCTATGCCCCCTTTCTTTCCACTAATACGGGCTCCTCCTCACGCTCCCTTAATCCACCAGCGAGGGGTTTAAACATTTTGCAAAATATAGGGAATATTCCGAGACATCAGGGCTCGCATGCTCTTTCTTGCTGGACTTTGCTTGTGTAGCGATAATGTTAGCCTGAAGGTTTGGTATAGTCGGGGTAATCCATCCTATGGGACTTGCTAGCCAGGTATCTGGACATACTTTTTTCTTTTTTTCTCTCACCCGGTCGAGGATATAGCCGTTCGTCCAATTTTACAATGCCCCCGACTTGCAACGACCATGCTTGAATAGTAAGTAAGTCTAGTGCGGTATGTCAGAAGGCTCCCAACATTTCCAACACTGCCGAGACGTTTTCAGGGGTTATCCAGTAACCTAAATGTAGTACGATTAGAGCACGGTAGAGATGAGATGGCAAATGCCGATTGGACAAGATTGTGCATTATGCGCGGTAGTATGTGTGTGCCGGTGTGGGGAGTAATCTTCAAGCTTTTCGATTCACCTCCTCATATTCACTCCCGGTATTCGCGTCACTCTCCCCATAAGCAAGATTTTTTGCGGGTGTAACCCACCCTGCAAGAAGAAAAAAGAATAAGCAGATTCAAGCATCATTCTACCGTAGCTCAAACGTATCACCTTGGCGTGTTGGGTCATTTGAGCCCATCTGAGTCTATTTGGGTACCGTACATTGCGCCCTATCATGCTGCTGAGGGAATCAAAAACTAGGGAGTGCCGGAAGGCCCGCCTCGCTCGTGAATCGATCAACCGCAGGGATGAACCATATTCTGATTCGGAATGTCAGTGGATTGTACAAATGGAGTGTGAATTGTCTAGTTTGCCACCGGAGTCGCCGGATATGATGAGAACTATTTAGTTGTATATAATGGCGATCTGTCTCTTAACATAGAAGATTTATGTCTTACTATGCTTTGTGCCTCTGAGCATAAAGGTGAAATATTGTTGACGGAATTGTGCCGAGTCTAACTATGAGATTCGCGCCAGCACCGGCGCGGAAGAGAGAGCCAGTTTTTGATCGTGGGACTATCATCCCGGGCTTTTCTGTGGGTTCTAGGAGAAAGGTGACAGCTATTCCCATGTGAGACAGGTTTTGGAAGGAGCCAAATGGCATTTTACGATATCTTAATCCCAAAGGGTGCTCTTACATGTGTGATCCCTCTTTTCAGTGCTTTTTTCTATGGGATAGCCGGCGTTATTTTAGATACGATTTTCGAGGGCTCCACGGAGTGGTAATTCAAGAGATGTTGGTCGAAGCAAGTATTAGCTTGGTCCATGATAGCACGGTTTTAAAGTGATGTGTTTGCTATGAGTGCACGTTGGCCGTTGATTGGTTGTTCCTGGTTCTCTGTTGTGATCGAAAGCCGCACTCAGGTTGGAGGAATAGCTCTAACCACAATGGGAATATACCACTACTCGAGTACATAACTATCCCTTGCGTTCCGCGAGTGCCTGTGCCATTAAGAACCCGACCGACACGCGAGCATAATTGAAATCTTGACTACCTTAGTAATATCATAATTGTTATGCCCATCGTATCATATCGGCTTTCTGCGGAATCAAGTCTCATAACTCAAGTGGTGGAGGAATGTAAACACGAAACTAAAAGTGACCATTCGCTCTGTTCCCAAGGGTTTGGCCACGGACGCCGTACGTGGGCTGAAAACAACTCCGGGGATCTTGTCCCGAACTGATAAACCCCGAAGCAAAAAAAGGGAATTTAGGAATCGAGTATGTTCGAATTTACCTCCGATAAGTGTTTTTTCTCTTCTCCATGCACATAGATAGACCGCGGTACAGATAAGACCTGATAATCTTATGTCTAGGAAACGTCATATTTACGTACTTACGGTTGCTGATAACCCCATATCATATTTCAGTTATCATATTCGATCCGATCCCGTTTTTATGGCCCGGGCCGCTAGTTGTCCAGTCTTAGATCTAGGTTTTTCCCGAGGCTTGTCGCATGTAGAGGGTAGCTTGACCGAGGGGCTAGGCCTAACAACGCTGCGAGGTTCCCCGAACTTTGGTGGATTATTGAGGGAATCCCTGGCTGGACCAACGGCTTAGAAAAGCTAAAACTGACTTCTCCTGATCATCACCGCTAGTCACTCGGTAATATCGAACTCCGCTAACAGGGAGAAGATGTGTGAGGCTAAACTCGGGAGATAACGGTGAACCAGAGACCACAAATGTCTTAATACTTGAAGGGCAAAATATGAACGCTGTGGCCGATGGGGAAATATATATATAGATATTTTTTCGTTACCAGCCTAAGCAATCTGACTCTGTCTTGACTCTAGACCCCTAAGGGGTCTAAAGAGAATAAATCACGGAGAAAACATACAGGAATGATCCCTTGCCCACGGGTTATATACCTCAGGGACTTGAACGACCGGGCGGCGTCCCGGATAGTCTAAAATTTCCTCTAGAAAATGGGCGGAAGACACACTAAAAACCAGCACATTGAGGAAAATAAAAACTAAATAGATGCTAGACCTTACTAGGAGAGGCGACTCCAGAGCCCTAGCTCACCGCCCAATTGTTTGAGTTCTTGCGGTATGCTCTGACACCTGCTGAGATCTGATCGAAAAATTTGCTAATATTCCTTTGTGAGTGATAGAATATGATTCGATTGTGAAAGAAGACGCTTAACTGCTCCTCTTTGCCCAGCTGTATAACATTATTTTCAAGGAAATACGTGTCTGAGTTTGCTCTGAGGCAGGTCTTGCTGGTTGTGTCTTTTTGCCCAAAATGTGACGCTAGCTGGTTACATTTTCTCCCGGTTGACCAACTACAAAAACACTTCTCAGGTGCTTCGGACCACCATCCCACCCACAATTTTGATAGCTTCAGCTACATGGATGCTGTAGTTAAGCAGCCACTAGGATTCGCAAGTTCGTACCCGGTTTTCATGGTAACGTTCCTTTCCACGCATGTGGAGGGGAAAGAAATTGGGTACTCGGTAACCAAGACCATTTTAACACTAGAGAGGACACAACATCCGAAGTGTCACGAAGCAGGGTGTATAGTGCATGATGGAGATCTACTAGCTCTGGTGGTTGCATTTTGAACTAACCAGTAGTCTTGCCGCCCTGGGATCATGGAATGGGACACCCGCCGGTGGTGTATCATATTAGGTAGGACAGATTTTAGCAAAGATCATCACTGTGGGGGTGCACTCTAGCGGTTTAAACCTCATAGAACGGTGTAATTACGGTTTTATGCTTCTGGGCAAACGGTCGCATGATGGCTCTTTAAGATGGAACCAGATCACTCCCCTTTTCCTCCTGGTTCTCTCAGATCGCTCTCTGGCATTTTCTTCTTCTTCTGGACGGTGTCGGACTTACGAATACGTCATATGTGGATCGCCGACGGCTTCCACATACGCCATTTCTGTAGGGAGGTGAGGTGGCTTAGATGCTAATGCGCGGTTTTTCTGGGCGGGGGAAGATGGGGGGTTATAGCCAAAAGGTTTCCTCAATTCCAAAGTTACGTCCCTCAACGGCCGATAACGAGCCCTACGCGAAGAGGGAACACGGGAGGTGATTAAATATAACTACCTAAGGGCATCTCTGTGCGTGTCTTTGGAATATCTCTCAATCGGGTCAACAAACCAGAGCTATGATTGTCGGACCGTCAGAACAGAAGACGGGTTTTCGGAAATATTGGCGACAAGCTGGTCCCTCCCGCGCAGCTCTTCTTGCACGCTAAAATCTCGGGGCTATCCCTCGATGGCAAACTTCGCGATAGGCATAAGGAATTTTAGTGGGCTTCGAAGTTAAAGGAGTGCTACTAGGAATTTTAAGGATAATAATCGGGAAGCATAGCACTGAGAACCACCTCTCGGTCGTCAAGGTGTTCGATGGAGGGACATTCCGGAACGCTGGTGTTTTATCCTCGCAAACAAGTTCGCAAAAAAAGGAGCGATTTGCTGTCTCATATACGGCTTATCCATCGGTACAAAATTCATAAGATATCTCCGGCTGGGCATATGAACTCCACCTGCCCACCTTTGCTGTATTAAGTACGGTGCATCTATGCAATTCACCTTTGTGTGCCTCCACCTACTTATGCATGGGAAGCAGTAGTCAAAGAATCGATAAAAACCGCGAAGCGGCTTCCCTATAAAATTAGATATCATACTTTTTTATTTATATTTTTCTATCCTTTCTTACTATCTTTCCACTATAGGCTTATAAGACCACGCTTTAAATTCTGGTGGTTATCATATCCTTAAATCCGATACGAAGCTCGGCAGGCCGTAAGTGGGAAGGACGCGGAATTGTCTTAGGATCTTGGTATCCTTCTCTCCCTGAATCCCGCCTATGGTATCACAGCGTGGGGAACCAGCTCCCCAAAACCGACGAATTTTCAACTTAGCTGGCTCGATGGCAGAGGAGAATATGAACCCGATAATGCGGGCCCTGCTTTCCCATACGGCAATCCGAGAACCAACAAGATTTATTCTAGGTAAGTGAGATGACCTTTGAGAAAGGAAAGGCAATATCCTAAAGGCATGACGTTATCTCTCTAGTGGCAGACAGCACATCTGATGAGGCGCAAGGACCTTATCCCTTTGTCCATCCCCTGTTTTTGGTTGGTAAATTTATGAAGTCTGATGATTTCGGTATCCAGCTTGGAGAAAGGTCTTGAAAGACTTTATCACGTACTTCCGCGACCAGACATCGTACCAGAACCGTGCCAAGGGAATCAACAGAATTGGCCAGGCTTTGAACGCTACCGTGCACCCACCAGAGTTTGCACGTTCTGGAGGTATCCTCAAAACCACTAACGTACTTCGCGAGTTCCAAAAGGAGTCGTATATGAATGCAGAGAATGCTGCTAGGGTCCAAGCTCGGATTACCAATGACTTGACAGCACTGAGGAGGGATCTCAGTGATAAGATAAAAGAAATCAGGGGTTTGTCTGGCGATTTTAAGAATTCAGTTGAGAAGGAGAAAGAAACTACTCGCAAGGAGATTGTTAAGCTCACCGATGCGCTCATAGCGATTGATTCGAATCCCCAGGGTGCCGCCGGGAAAAACAACCCTTATCTTATCAAGCTAGGTTTGGAGAAGCAGCTGAAGCGCCAGATTGATGAGAATTACCTCCACAAGGTTATCTACTGTTTTACACGTATATTAATGTTTTTGTCGTCTATCCAATTGTCCTAGGCATATTACAATATAGAGAGTAGCGGACGCGAACTGGGCTTCGCTGGGTGAGTCCGAACTAACCCTTGTGCTCTTTAATTAATAATATCCTACTATATTCCACCAACCCAGGGGAGCCAACATACCCCAACCCCCAATGAACTAATCAACAGCTAACACAAGATGGAATGCGGTCTTATTGCCGTTTGGAGAGGCTTTCCGTTTGTGTAAGTACCGCCCAAGAGATGGTAACGTGTGCTCTCAAGGGGGAGGTACTCCGGACTATTTATTAGTCATTCCCTTCTCAACTCTGTTGAATTGCCAATTTTGGATCCACAGTTACCGCCTAACCGTCGGTAGAGTAACCGACACGACAGCAGGTAGGTACATGAATTCTCTAGGCTTTGGAAAAGTGGTCCATCGTGAGGATAGGGTAATATAAAATGTTAAGGTAACGTGGGCGCTCGATAGATTCCTCTACTCGAGCCAGATGCGCAAGGTCAGAGAGCTACAAAATCGATAGACACTCCTACAAGAGGCTTAGGGCTGATCATGGGTTCGAGAGATATTGTCCAACTTATTCGATATTTAATGAGGAGGGGTCCTAAAAAGCTTCTAGGCACCAGAACTAAATCCCAATTAAGAATCCATTTATTGTAGACACTCTTTCCCAACGCGTCCGCATAATGCCCCTTCCCTGTCCTAAACTTACATCACTGCTGACCACTCGCATCTCACGAGGGAACGGGCTAGCGGGGATGCGGTTTATACGGAGAGCAGCGCGAATAACAAGAGGGTTAGCCCAGCTGGCTTCTCTTTGGGCTATCACAGACCCTTACTGCTTCCGGAAATACTTTATTGGCCAAAGTGTCTCAGGGACCAGATAACATAACCTGGGATCGTCACCAGGGTAGGCGCTGATCAGCTTCGTTTTTTTGGGTAAAAACTTTTATTTCCTACAATGGTTTTTTAAATTTATTTTCCCATCGGGAGTGGAGCCACCCTAGGAGATTAGATTGCCTTTGGGGTAAAGCCAGTTACCCGTGCTTTTCTACGAAATCGTAACCGTCGGGCTGCATAACCCAGGAATATATTTCCGCTCTGCCGGAGACACGCATGCATCGGAGGGAGAAGATCTGTTCTGTCCCCATTAGGCTTGGAATATATTACACCTCTCTCCATTTGAGCGTTATATGCCGCGTTATACTTCAGTCATAGCGTAGAATATAGGACGTGCATACGAGAGTAGGGTTCCTATCATAGCCCGATATACATTGTAAGATGGAATTTGGGGGAAAAACTCATACCCGGTTCGCCGCGTTTCGTTATCCAAAAGGACGCCCCGAATACCGGATCCCAACACGAGTGCCTGGAACGGAGACCTATATAGATTAATAGCATAATTTTATTACACAAAGATCTTCCCGTCGGAAAAATGGTATAGTGGTAGATCTTAAGGATGGGGGATGTCCCAGTCGCATGACGGGGAATGTGGGCAACACCCGCATTCTGCGAGTGAGGGAAGCAAGGTGAAAAATCTGTGCTATGATGTAAGACCTGTTGCCATAAACTATGGTTGTGATCCAAAGATTCCAGCTTTTGGTATATTAGGGCCAAAGAGCATAAATATTTTATAGTCGCAACTATAACTTCTAGTGACAAACACTATAAATTGCATCACACGAGGCATTCTCTAAGTCTCTTATGGCGCAGTTTTGAGAAGTGATAAGAGTTCCCATTGCTATTACCACTAATTGCTACTCCGTATCCCGAAGTTAGTGGGTTTGGGTTCTATATTCTGGGTGTTAGAGGTGCTAGCTGATTCTAGATGTTGCGGGAATATTACGAATCATTCAAATTGTTTAGAGCTTTGGTGGTTTACGGAGATTCGCCTGACATGTCTTTCCCTTATTATCACGGGAGTTCGCGGAGAAATGTGGATATGTATAGAGATATAAAGATAGGTAGGTGGTCCATGGAAGGATCAGGGTTTCTTTTTTTTTTGTTAAATCAGTAGATTTATTCCTACTGAATACAGGAAAACCTCAGCATACACCTTAAGATACGGCCTAGAAAACTTAATAATAAAGGAAGCTTTAACCCCCTCTATAATAATAATAAATAAATGATAAGCCTTATCACACTCTACCTCAAAAGCCCTTCCAAAGCTACAGTAACGACTAAGGTCCCAGAGCGGACCCTCTATAATAGCAAGAGGAAAGGCCCCAACCTAACAGGAAAGTTTATCGTGTGTTCCATTACAAGGGAAGAAAACCTCTCAACCAGCTTCTTCCCAGCCTCATTGAGTTTCCAAAGGGCCGACTCTGCCCCAAAATTGAACATTTCCGGGTCCCCCCTTGCCTCTGACTAGCAAACACCGGGCACCCAGGTATGATATATTGTCTAAGAGGCCATTAATTCCACATCGGTCGCAAGCAGCATCCGGGTCCTGATTCGACTAATCCTTCTGCGCCCTCAGGTAACTTTTGTGAGATCTCATTTGGTGAATCCTGCCGGCCTGGAACTTTAGGAGTGTCATGAAATTCTAGCATTCTCAGGATCAGGATTCTCTGATTGTGTTTTATTTATACACATGTCTTTACAGTCAGTTTAGTTTTGGAGGTAACAGGGTTGTTGAATATACCTCCCCTACCTTTCCTACACAGTGCCCAAGTTCCAAGCGAATCCTCCCATTCTACCGTCTACCGCTGCGCTATTTGCCTGTATTTTCCCACACTAGTATTGAGGCTACGACGTGACTGTACTGCAGCCCTTCGACTAAGTGTTCTGGGGCAACAACACGAGATATCGTGCTTTGAATTGTGAAATAATATGTTCAAAAAGATAGGTGAAATGGAACTGGAGTGTTCGCGCCTGGTGAAGCTACTTTCTCCAGCCAAACAATAGCCCTGTCACTACGGAATAGTCGCTATACATATGAGGTAAAGAGCGCTGCTAGAGAGAATAATAATAATAATAATTGTAGAGCTATAGGTCTATCGCCTCTTTCCTGCCTGGCATTTCCCTATTTAAAACTCTTGATAAAGCTCTATCTGGTTTCCGGGAGTGAATTAAGACTTTATAATTAAAAAATCTTGAAGTCGTCCACACTCTGATAACCTTCTACTCACTCTCCACCATACCAGACCAATTTTCCCCTAGCACCGGAGACACTTGAATTTATTAAAAGAAATCGTTGGGCCTTGGGAAAAAATAATCTATCAGTCGTCTATAGTAATGAAAATAGTCATCTTGAGAACTGAACTAATTACACTTAGTACCCTTTTTATTCTTAAGCTTTCGTAATGCTACCCACCGAGCATCTGCTTGAGCTTTGATTAGTTCGCGTGATATGGTGATAGAGCATGTGCTAGCTTCCACTAGGCGCCAACCTTCCAGGCTATGAGCAAACACTCGACAACGTCTAACCCCCCTGAGCCGAAGGAGAGAAAAAAGACTACCCGCCTCTACCAAGCCAGCGAAACGAGTCAGATAAGTGATGATAGAGGAAAGGAATGAGATGTTACCATATCTGCAACTATACGAGGTGGCATGAGGGCGGATGGGTGGAAGAAACGAAAGGGGTAAGGGGAGAATATAATTGGCTTAATAGATGGACCGACAACACCAAGAAGTAGTTTGAAATTCTTGACTTCCCTTGACAGAACTTTTTGCTTTTGCTTCTTGTGCTTAGCGGAAGAGATGATAGATTCGGGAGTATTTCTATGGGTGGGGACATACTGTGGGTATATGTTTGTTCCGAATGAGAGGGAGAAGGGAAAGATATATCTAAAGCATCGTATGAATATCAAGGGATAGAACATCGTGTATCTGCATGCTAGAAAGCTTAGTCGAGGATTGAGGGAAATAGAGAGATAGATTTCCTCGTTATTAATTTCTGGGTTTTCTAAAGAGAATGTCTTATCCGAGTCTAGCGGTAGGGAACTAGAGGTCACTGGGGCTTAGGGAATTATAGGCCGTGTGACTTTGGTACACAAACCCCTCCGGCTTACCCTCTGAGGACAAAAAGCGAGTTTTCCAGACACATTCTCATTTCGTGGTAATGATAGAGCCAGCTATATCAAGCTTTGGCTTTATGCGGAGGAGCACTGACAATGAGGTGGTCATCGGCCCTCTTTTGATATTCTCAAAGTTTTTTTTTTAACGCGCGAACTCGTAGGGCTTTCGACGATTACCTGCCTTTACTCTACTTTCTTACCCTTACTATTTTGTTGTCGCTAGGCGTATAGCTAGTATGTGGGCGACCTTTGAAATTTCACTCAATGGTGCCCATGCACACGGCGGTTTCTGGCACTAGAACATCTCTGTATTTTTTTCGGCAGTCTTATTGATATCTAGGGGGGCGGAGCTTCCTCTTGGGGGTTCTTGTGCCTCCTATGAGGTTCTTTTGGTACTAGTTTTCGATCTTACTGCTTTAGAAGGTATTGTGTCTTAAGGAACATTTATATCCCATATTTTATCCTCGTTCAGGGTCTTTTGAGATTTTCCGGCTTTCCGCCCCTTTATATCGCCACACTAGATCCTTTCTTTTGCTCTTTCCACCTATGGTTTTGACCCTTGATTTTTTTTCTTCCCCTAGTCCCCCCGCTCCTCCACAAAAGGGTTAAAAAGCATGCTTTACGTGGGACGGGCAAGTTAAACCACCTACCTGCCTTTAGTATATTTTTTCTCTCCCTGTTCTCTTGCCGCTGAGGGTAGACAAAAACTTCGGTCGCTCATCCTACATGAATGAGCTTTTAAACTTCAAAAACCAGATAGTCAGAGCGAGTGATCAGGAGTGATTCAACACCACTTCGCAGAGGTGGCTTTTGTCGTCCAGGGGCCTGGCTTACAAAAGACCTCCGTCTCTGATATCACTAAGAAGACCGATTTTTACTTTTCCATCCGCTAAAGGGGGATAGGCTCCGGTTCATGTTAGTGGGAGCACAAGGCTAGAGAGAGAGCCCTGCCTCTAATCCGCTTGAGGAGCGAAGGGTCTAAAGTTGTAGAAAACAGAGGGCTTTGTTAAAGATGGCCCCTCTGAAGGCTCCCAGGTCTTTAGATTAATAGTTTAGACTTTATTGCGGGGACAATCACCCGTTATTTTTGTATCCAGCGCTGAATCAGGGGAGGCTTTTGTGGTACGAAGGTGAGGGGGTTTTTAGGAAGCAGAGCTGGAGCCCACCTTGTTCAAGTGCAACAACTACCTACCGGCCGCCGTTTCAATGATTTGGCAAGGATGGGAAACGCGCTCTTCTGGCAGCAGCAGTATGAATATGAGTGATGTGAGGTGACGCGGGAAGAGGTGGATTGCAACTCCCAGGCGCAGAATTTTTGGCATGGCGCGTGAGCACGCGTTGAATAGAATATAGTAGAAACTGTAAGCTAAGAGAAAATATATAAGCTAGGTTCAATCTTTAAGAGCCGCCCTTTTCAATAGCCCATCAACTACCTTCCCCCCCTTCACCGATTAACCCCCACAATATTTATCACGCTTATTATCCGCCACCACCACACAGCGTATCGGCTGCCCAAACCTCATGGTACAAGAAACCATCTCCTCGTACCTCGAGCCCCTAACAGCGAACCGTTTAATAGACACCCATCAGTCATGGCCAGGGCCAGGCGGGGCTGGCAACTCATTTTTGTTTGCATGGTGTGTATCTACACCTAGTCACCCCAGCCTTCCAAAACAGGTCCCTGGGCCGGGCTGTGATGGATCTTATGCACGCTTGGCTACACTAAATAATTGCAATTAGGTCCGAATGTGCATGTTAGGGAACTGTCAAAGCCGGCTTTCGGAAGACAACCGAGAGGGGTAAAAGGGCGTAGCTCCGCTCGAGTTGCACTCCGTTATCATCTTTGCACTACATCCCTCCCGTTCTTAGCGGTCCCCAATTAACTGATCGGTATCTCTATTTCATCAATAGTTGAGCTTCTGGATGGCTTACGGAGATTATCTTCTAATTTCTGGTCAGATTTTTTCGTCTTCGATTGGGCCCAGCAGTCGGATTCCTAGTGTAACATATGGTCAACAGAAAAGTTGGCCATTTTCAGACGCCTGGAGTTTGCGTGGCCAGAGAATCAAATATCAGGGAAGGCAGGATCGGGTATATGCTCATCCGGCAAGTAACAAAATGGGCGATGGTAACAATTGCGTGCCTAGGTCCCTTCATCTCCCTTATTTCTCTTGAGGAACTAACTAATAGAGGGTTTTTTTAAAATAAAAAAAAGAGGCAAGGCGGGGCAGAACATCGGTGAAGACAAATAATGAAAGCCTGCCTGGTTAGGTGTATTTCACCAAAGCCCGCCATGCAACCTTATTGTCATAGCTTCCCCACATCGTACACTTCTAAGGTTTTCTATACTCGTCTTTTATGGTAATTTCCGAGAATTATTAGCCATTTCAAAGAAATATCGGGAACCACAGGTTTCCTTGTGTTTCTCGAATTGGCGTTTCCTCGGCATAAAACTACAAAAATCTCAACACCAATTCCCATTTTGTAGATGCCAACATCATCAAATTTCAGAGGGTTACGTATGCCTCTCCCCATACTTATATCTTTTTCCTATGGCTTCCTATATTCGATTTAGGCTTCACTCACACGGTGAGCTATTCGCTCCCTCCCCTGCGTCTACGGGACAAATGTTACTTCCACGGCAGCTACACGGCTACTAGAGAACTCGAAATCAACCAGCCTCTTGCCTCGTCTGATTTCTACGAGTAAATTAAAGAAGGCCCTATCGTTCTTTTTTTACAACAAGGTGTATCTCCGGCTCGTCAATATACAAAAATTTCGGTAGTTCAACTGAACATTTGTTTTTCTAGCAGGACATCAGTAAAGCAACGCCCAGTCTGGAATTGGGTTATATGGAATCAAGGGTGCCCTCGTGGGACTCTACGGGGCCTATCCCTTTTCGTGGTTGTGGCCCTGAATGTCGGCAGGCTTTTTACGATAGATGCTCCAGTTGCAAAGTATTCAAATAGCCAACGTTCTCTTACTTCACGTTGCCCCCAAAAGCCTTCTCCCCAGGTCCGAAACCAATAAACTCCTAATACTACATTCCCCCCTCTCCTCAGCAACATGTGTTTCCCTCAAGAGACCGAGCGATCCACCAACCAGACCATCCCACTCCCAACACTAACGAGAACCCTC
>Ga0307507_10003485_pt1 | contig 30373 bp, 40 predicted proteins | sample 7_EM_MG_FD_207223 | JGI IMG/M metagenome (GOLD analysis project Ga0307507, IMG submission 207223) | Populus trichocarpa ectomycorrhiza microbial communities from riparian zone in the Pacific Northwest, United States - 7_EM | ecosystem: Host-associated > Plants > Roots > Unclassified | place... | reverse complement strand
ACGGTTGACGATCCTCGGACCTGACCCCCTAATTGGGCCTAGATTGTGGCGATGCACGCCAAAATAGCGTCAATATTGAGTTATATTTTCGTGCGAAAGGCTCCTAATTTGGGTAGCACGACGAACTTACGAACTTAGCTCTCCATTGGCAATAACTTTGAATAATGGATGTGTATTTCTACGGGAAGGATTCCTAGTAGTTATTGTGATATTTTGGCGGACAGTCAAAAGAGGCTTTAGGGTTTTTGGATACCATCGCTGGTGGACAGTCTTTTGCCTATTGAAAAAGGTACAACAAAGCAGACATTCGTGGGCCTTTATATCAAAAAAAAAAGACGAACTTACTGGAATTCTGGCGTGCTACCCCATCACTCTTCAAATAACAACACAGCTTGCTACTGTTATTCATCGCTAGCGAATAGCATCCAGCCGTCTCCTTCACGTAAGATTCGAACACAGCATACTCCTTTTTGATTGTTTCTCGTAGCTAAGAGCGTAAACGAAGACTAGCACACGCCGTTATCTAGTGTAAAGTTGGGTATATAGTCTTTGAATCGACGTCAGTACACAAAAATCAACCCACAGCTTTCAGTGCAGATTCTACGGGCATTTTGCTCAAAACTTCCGCCCTGTCATAAAAATTCTTCTGTGAGTTATCCTACAATCCACAGAGCTTAAAGAGTGACCTTCACTCTCTCTTCAGACATCTTTCGCACAATACTTCGCCCCCAAAGATCTTAACAAAACCCCTACCTCCTTTTCATCGCTCATCGACAAAGCTTCGCGGAAGCACATTCAGTCCGTTCGATTACATCAAAGATCCGCTCCTATTAAGACCTTAAAGCTCCTCTTACTCCAAACTTGATAGGGTAACTACAAATATACCGAGACACAAAATTTCCGGCTAATAGGATCAGACCGGCCAGCTACAATATCAGGAGTAACTCCACCTACTGCGTCTGAGGACGACTCTTCTAAGAAGCCAAGGATTGGCGTGGGCAAGTCGAAAAAAGTCTACGCAGCAGGAAGGCCTCTATGAATGATGGGAAGAAGACTTCTATTAGTGAAGTGAAGAAAAAGGAAACTGCAGAGGAGGGGTTCGGGGAAGTTGGGGAAGTTGGAGATACTAGGTAAGTTTTAGTGCGGGTATTTCGGAACATGTCGAACGGACAATTAGGTATGAGAACTCTGTCTATTAAAGAGGGCTCTAGAGCCTCTATATATACACCAGATAGGTGACAAATAGGTTGCAAAGAGAATGACGACTACGTCGTCATTCGGTAATAGAAACAAGTATTTAGATATTCGATGAGACACTCGATGAGACATACGAGACATACGAGGAGACATACGAGGTAAGGAGCGGGGTATTGAGACATAGGGTTCTAGACTTGAAGCCAGTATCAAGATGGTAGTAAGGAAATCCGATCCAGTTCGACAGAACAATAATAGTTGATAGACTCAACAGCCCGGCAAGTGGCGCTAAGGCTGGACCATCCTATACGCCTACGCGGTGTATTAATATGCTCCCACCGAATAATAAGCCGGCGAACTCGCCTTCTTGAATAATGAGGTTATAAGAGCTGAGACTCCGTCTGCCGCGCAAGGCGGTGTCGCAGTATCGATCCCACGTCCGGATACCCAACGGAGGGTAGGCAGCGTGGCGACGATTGGGTGTTCGTAGTCTCGTCGGATGATATGGACAGCGAGGGCAAAGAGGCGTATCTCTATGCTGCGCTTTATGAGCCTAAAGGCTAAGTTTGGTACGCGATAAAGCAGCGTGGCCGTTAGGATATTTTTAATGGGTAGAATAAAGGTATTTTGGGGGAGTTTTGGTAGCTTTTGCCTCATTGGATGGCGTGTTGGGCCTCATATCTAGCTTCGTTCTACAGTGGGATTAAATTGCCTCTGAATCTGAATAGGAAAATATAGACACTAGAACTTACACAGCGCTAGATGATGATTCAGGATAACGTCCTAAATCAAAATTGGCACTGACACGGTGCTTGGAATCAATCTTGATTCCCCGCGTACTGAGGACACACTATAATTGCGTAGTGAAGTGAACAACAGACCGGTCAGACTGAATCCTATAGAGAAACTGTATGTGGTATCTATTCTTTACTTTTTCACCCGTTTCGGCATTCCCTTCTTCCTCTTACCAACAACGTCCCTGCCCTCCTCAATCTGCAGCATCGCTTCTCTCTTTTTCTCACCAACAATCTTCAAACCATCCCGCACAACTCGGCCCTCGATACTCACGCCTTCTTCTTCATATTCCACCGTTTTCTTCCCAACTCGTTCCTCGATGGCAAGGATGAGCTCCACATCTCTCTGGCCTACAATCGTCACGCTCTCACCTGCCCTGCCCGCTCTAGCTGTTCGTCCAACGCGGTGGATATAGTCATCCGGATCGCGTGGAACGTCATAGTTGATGACAAGCGCAACTTCTGGTATATCAAGACCACGGGCCGCGACATCAGTTGCGACAAGGATCCTAGCGGCCTTGGCACGGAAGCGAGCTAGGTTCGATATCCGCTGTGGTTGCGGGAGGCCAGAGTGGAGTGATGTGACTCTGTGTTCGAGTAATCGGAGCATATGTTCAAGTAGTGTGGTCGTGCTTGTTCTGTTACAGAATATAATGACAGATTTGGACAGATTTGCAGGCGTATTAAGGAGGATATGGAGATAGCATTCCCGATGCGTAACTGGTGCCTGGAGATACTTTTGTTGAAGTGTCGGAGGGATGGCAAGGACCTCCGTGTCGACTTCGCAGACGAAGACAGGCGGACGGCCCGCAGGACGTGGGAGCTCTTTCAGCGCTCGAACTTCTGGAGTTAAGGTTGCAGTAAAAAGGCATGTTTGGCGTTCCGTTGAAGGTGGGAGTACGGAGAGGCAGGTTTCAACATCTGGGAGCATGCTGCCGTGACCTGCGGCAAGTAGTCGATCAGCTTCGTCAAGGACTACAAATCGTGTTCTTCGAAGACCACAGATAGTGTCCTCTCCGGAAGTGTTGATATGGTCGGCTAGACGGCCTGGCGTTGCGATGACTACGTGAGGTCGCTGTGCTAGAGCGAGGGCTTGGGTACGCATGTCGGAACCACCAGTGACTAGAATGGGCTTAAGAGACTGCGGCGCTGAGATGGCCTTGAATTGCTCGAAGATTTGTAGAGCTAATTCTCTGTGATCCAAAAGTTAGCGGCGGATGGTGGGATAGGAAAGTGGTGATGCTTACCTCGTAGGTGTCAACACCACCGCAAATATCCCAACAGGGTCCTCTGCCCATTTCTGGAGTATTGGGACAGCGAATGCGACTGTTTTACCAGACCCGGTTCTGCTTCCGCCAATGCAATCTCTACCCATTAGAATTTCAGGTATGCAACCCTTTTGAATTCCTGTAGGCCTTTTGATCTCCATAGCTGCCAACGAGGCGACTAGCCACGGCGCAACATTAAGAGACGCAAAACTTGTTTTTCCCTGGCCAACTAGAACAGAAGCTACAGGGTCTAGTTTTCCTGAATCTTGCGAAAGTAGGCCTGTTTTCTTGGCTTTTATGCGTGAGAGCGAAGAAATGGGAAGAGATGGTAGGGAATCAAAAGGCTCTTCAGATGCTGCGGGAGACAATTTCCTGCGTTTTCTTGACACATTTTGATCCACTGGAATGTGAGAAACTGAAACGGACTCGCTTGAATGAGATTCTTGATCAGAAATTTGAGAGGATGACATAACTCGTCGTCCTTTTATACTGACCATAACGGCCTTAATATTAAGAATAAATGGTATTTTTAGAGCGTTTAGACAGCTTAATTCAATTTCCAATTTTTGGAGGTCACTGATCCGAAAGACGACTCTGGCGAAGTTGAGGATTTTCTATCGGGCGGGTGCGGAAAAACAAAATTCCGCATAAGCCTTTCTAAGTGATCACTATATTAGAGCAAATGTTTCATCTATTCGTAGAATCTAACAATGTATAACAGCCGTGAAATTTATCTAACGAGCTCGAATCCTTTTGATCTGGTTAAGTCGCTGTTGGACAGAGGAATTATTTAAATAAATTAATGTATTCCTAGTTGCTTCCTGATCAGCCGTGCAGAGTACATCTGTAGCGAACTGTTCGGCTGCAGTAGCATCTCCTAATACACCTCCCGGATATGCTTTGATATTCCATTCTTGCCAGCTCTAGCAAGCCTAGCGAATATCTTCACTGCCCATGGCTCTTGCCGAGTTGAGGCTGAGTTGAAGACTAGATAAAGGGACTTCTGCATGAATTCCGGGCATACTTGCTTTATCCCTTTACCTCTTGACGCTAATTCGGGAAAACAGCATTCCCCGGCTTGGAAGTCTGAGGACCCCACGCTTGAAGCGGAAGAGGGCCAGTATCATGCGTTATGCGGATTAGCATGCCAGGGTTGGCAAGGAGCGCAAGTGTGCTTCGAGAAAATCGCTGCGGACGGAGCTCTATCACAACACGTAGTAGCAGATCAAAGAAAGTTATTGTCGACCTGAATCAGGTTGTCTTGCCACCCGACTCAGTTACCTACCCCTGCTTGACTCGATCACCTACTCCCTATTGCGCACCCCTGCACCGACATCATGTATATATAGTTTCTTTTCTTTCATAGATCAATCAATACACGAGTTCTTCTTTCCTGATATCTGCGCACGGACTTCAGATTGACAGTTATTATTAGCACAATCAATGTTATACGCCGCGCTGCCTATTATGCACTAATCGTGTTCTACGCGATATATGGATGCTGGAGTTGAGGCAGAGTTCAAGCATTCGACCAATGAAACTGTAGCACACTTTCACCAATGCGGATCGGGAAAGGTTGCCAGACCACAATAATAGAACCATGGACCCCGCAGCAACGTCGTGCCCCTGAGCATCGAAAACCTCCAAGATCTTCTAAGTGTCGTGCGAGCTAGTCTAGTGGCAGTGCGCAGCACGCTGCCCACGACAGTGCATGTTCTCGCATCCGCATGGCCGATAGTCTCGTAAGATGTACCTGGTAGCATTCTTTATCGTCCAATAGAGGCACGGATTCTAGCAAGTCCATATATATAGAGGAAACAGAAGCTGTATTTAGCCAAAGAAAAGATTATGAAGGGTAGGAATTTAGTTCGGAATATTTTTCAAAAGTTTCTAATATTGGAGGTGGCATGCAGAGGGGCTCTGCTCTGTGGTCGGCTGCTTCCGTGGCCCATGCAGTGAAGATTTATTCATCCTCAACCAGATTGGCGGCGTCTGCGAAGCGCCCTCTTACATTGAAGGGGTTCCTGACGGCAGCACCATTTTGCAATAGATTAATGCAAAACTGGGTCGGCAAAAAGATGACGAAGCCCGCCGCGCCTTCTGAGACAGGTAATTGCCGACCAGCCTCAACAGCAGAGGGCAGCTTTAAGGAATTTCCAGGTTGCAAGGGGAGAATTCGGCGCCAAGGTCGGTTTCCCTTCAGACGTGGTAGAGACGTGGTAGCGATCCACGCATGGGCGAGTGAGTGCTGCAGAAAAGGTCGACCACAGCGAACTTGCACTTAAGCACTGCGCCTGGTGCGAGAGGAGCTCCCCAATGAAGTCGTGCGTGATGAAGGAAAACCCCGCTGGTACCATGGGATAGGAGGGCTCTCTGGCCGCATTTCTCTTCAGCTCTGCCCCTCTTTCGAGCATGGACACGGCGTGGGACAGGCTCAGCCGCACAAATCAATACAATCTGGCAGCATGTCTAACGTCAGCGTCCGCGAGACTTTGACATTTCTAGTCGCAGGTCGCATGCTGTTAGCCAGATCCGGCCTTCTTGACGTCTTTCCTGCTTTGTTTCGTGTGGCTCAAGGGGGACTGAATCCTTCGGAGAATGTCCTCAGCCTTACCGTGGCACATGCATACGACCCTTGAAAACCGCTTCTGAGAACGCATCGTGAGCGGCATGCGCCGTGACAAGCCTAGAGAAAGCGTGGCTTTTGTGTGCGCAAAACCCTCCTTGCCAACAGCTATGCCTGTCCGACCTGCTCGAATGAGAAGACTATACGTCGCTCAAGCGGGTTTTGAAACAAGGTCTAAGGGGACAGGATTCGCTCATAAACCACGCCTCGGCGGCAAAGGTAAAGGATTCCAACCGTTGGAGACGCCAGCGCCAACGCCAACGCCTCGTCCCGCACCTGGCCTACTCTAACAACCTCTCCCAACCTAACCTCTCTCCAATTCTCTCACCCCATCTCTCCTACCTCAACCGCAACAACGCCTCACTCTCTATTGGCCTTGTGAGAGGCCGCTTTGCTGTTGACTGCTCTGTTTTAACTGCCTGTCTTGCTCGGTAAGGCTCGCACGCGCCTCACCCACCATAGCGGCCCCCCCTCCGCACACGCCTCGCCTCTGCCTGTCCGGACGGTTTCATTGATTGCTGATATCTCCAAAGCAGAAGACAAGGCGATAGAACAGCTGGAGCTTGGCGCTGCGATCAACTCCAAAGTCCGCATCTGTTGGCCTTGGGCCGTCAGACCCACTTTCACACTGCAGAAACACATCCGATCGCCTGAGTAGCAGTCTTGCACTATCTCGAGTCACCTACAACATTAAAGACAGACCGCCAGGTCCCCGCGTTCGAATCGGCCAGATTCCTCGGCTGAGTGCAGCAGCCCAAACAGCTGGAACCAAGCGAAGTTGGTTTTCTGGTGCACAACGTGGATTCCTGCACCAACACTCCGCCATTCGCTCTAAAAAGCAGCCTGGAGCTTTGCACTGGACTGCGGGTAACGACAGCTTGCCCTGTTCCACGGTCACAGGACGTGCCGCATTCTTCTTAGTATACCGCAAGGCAAGCTGGCTATCGGAAAATAAAATTACCGTCATTGACCTCGAGGATTTCTTCTAGTTTTGAATGCAACCATCCCCGAACGATAGAAAGAGACTGAATTAGTTCAAACATATATCCTGCGCCTGAAATGTCTTCCCCTGCTCCTCTATTACGCCCTCCGATGCCTGGGAATCGATCTGCTAGTGGTAGCCGCACACCCCGCCTCGGACTCTCAATTCCTCCATCTCCCAATGTCCGACCCGTTGTGAATGACTCCACTGACGCAGCTTCACTCGCTCGACCTCCGCTCCCCCAGCTCCGTCTAGCAACGCCCATGGGCACCAATCATACTCCACACGAAGGTCGTCCTCATCCTAGAGGTCTACCGCCATTACAAATCGGGGCGGGTCTGTCGGCAGGAGGCTCTAGTGATGCAAGTGGGCATTCAAGATCTGGGAGCTTTGGAGAGGCTGGACAAGGAAATGGGTCAACATCTGCAGCTTCATCATACTGCTTTCCTATGATGCAAAGATCGCAAGGGTCGGACCCAATATCAGCAATATCCCAAGGCGGCAGTGAAGGTGCTCCTGCTATGGAGAGGGAGAACAGCATGGGCGCCATGCCCGATCTTGACCAGTTAGCCCGCGAAAAAGGACGACCATTGGACGTGGAGGATTTAGATGACGCTGGTTGGAGAGCTGCGAGCTCTAAAGGGCTGATTGAGGAACGAGGTAGTTTGGGAGAAGGTGCAGGAGGTGCAGTGACGAAATGTGTTCTCAAAGGCGGGAAGACAGTCTTTGCATTAAAGGTAACATTACCGATTGAACCGGATGAAGGTTAGGTTTACTAACATCCTGTCTATCAGATCATCACAACAAACCCAGATCCGGATGTCAAGAAACAGATCGTACGAGAACTTTCCTTTAACAAAAACTGTGCGAGCGATCACATCTGTCGATACTACGGTGCCTTCATGGATGATAGTACCGGGACCATCAGCATTGCCATGGAATTTTGCGAAGGTGGCTCTCTCGATTCCGTGTACCGTGAAGTGAAGAAACTTGGCGGACGCACTGGCGAGAAAGTCCTTGGGAAAGTCGCTGAAGGCGTGTTAAACGGTCTCACTTACCTCCACTCTCACCGCATCATTCACCGCGACATCAAACCAAGTAACATACTGCTCTGCCGTAACGGACAAGTCAAACTATGTGATTTCGGTGTTTCGGGCGAATTTGGAACGAAGGGCGACGCGAATACTTTCATTGGTACTTCCTACTACATGGCACCGGAGCGCATCACCGGCCAGAGTTATACCATCACCAGCGATGTGTGGAGTTTAGGCGTAACTCTGCTCGAAGTGGCACAGCATCGCTTCCCATTCCCTGCCGACGGCACGGAGATGAATCCAAGGGCAGGATTGATCGATCTACTTACTTATATAGTGAGGCAACCTATTCCAAAGCTCAAAGATGAGCCAGAGAATGGAATCAGGTGGAGTGAGAACTTTAAATACTTTATTGAGTGTTGGTACGTACATTCCGTTTATCTTTATTTGCTCCTCAAAGAGGCAATTTCAAGTAGCGAGAGCTCACATTTCCCCTCATAGTCTCGAGAAAGAACCACCTCGTCGTGCCTCTCCTTGGCGCATGCTTGAGCACCCCTGGATGGCCGAGATGAAGGCTAAGAAGGTCAATATGGAACACTTCCTAAAGCAGGTCTGGGACTGGAAGGATTAGAGGCTCATTGAATTAATGTTAAATGCCTATAGCATTTGAATGACGTTTATTCTTTTGTACCACATTCTTACCTTTTCGTTTCGGATACTGACGCTCGGGTCGTGTGCTGGGCATAGACTGACGGGGAGAAAATATCATCTTTTCTTTCTTGGGTATGGGAATTCATGAATAAGTAGGATGAAAAGAGAGGATCGATATCAATTGGTACATTGGCATTTGGAACGACTTTGCTTAGTATTTCATATGAAGGAAGGGTAGTTGTCGAAAGATGTTGAGATATGATTAGGCTGGTTTTGTTGGAGAGAATTGGGCCTGGAAGATTTGACGCGGGCAGAATATCCAACCGGCATTGGGAGGGCGTTGGGCTTGGTTTAGGATACCGGTGCTGCTATGCAATGTATCTTTGGCTATGTTGGATCCGCTAGTAGCGGTAAAGATGTTTGATACCTACATCTGTTGCTCTTGTGTATGACATGCGCGATTGATGACTTCCTTGGCTTCACACTGTTCCCTATTACTCAAACCGCCCCGGAAAAATGGTTGCAACCCTAAGTCGGCAGTACGGGCCGCGATATCTCCGAACAGTCATTGGAGCTTTACTGCAGTTTTCAGTTCTCGGTTTCATGACATAAAAAGTTTCCTAGCCGAACAACGTTGTCTTTTTGGCATATTCGACCCCCGAGACACGCTCAAAGCGACTCATCGTACACGTTCCGAAACCCTCGTCCTCGAGAATTTCGTTGCACAAATCTCATATAGCCCCGCCATCCACCCCACTACGCCTATATAAAAAAAACTAAAAGGAAATCGAGCGGGTTAACACAAGCCCTCGCTTCCTACAAGATGCCTACGGTTGCGGTGGGCAAGGCGGAGCTTTTCAAAGCTTTAGGAAGAGAGTATACAACTGAGGAATTCGATGAGTTATGCTTCGAGTTTGGAATAGAGCTGGACGAGGACACGTCACAAACCAAACGGCCTGTTGTTGACGGCGTGGAAGAGCCTCCTCAGCTCAAGATAGAAATTCCAGCGAATCGATATGACATGTTATGCTTTGAGGGAATTGCGCTTAACCTAAAGGTATTCTTGGAGCTGACGAAGTTGCCTAAGCTTTCACTCACCCCACCACCTGGGGGAGAGCTGCAGAGGCTTATCGTGAAGGAGGAGGTAATTTTACTGATGCATCATGTTGTATATGCAAGAGTTAATGCGGAAATAGACCATGAAAGTTCGCCCACTGATTTCGGGCGTTATATTGCGAAACATCACGTTCACGCAAGCGCGTTACGACTCTTTCATCGCACTACAAGACAAGCTTCATCAAAACCTAGCTCGGCAAAGAACTCTTGTCTCAATAGGCACTCATGATCTCGATAGTGAGTTCAGAATAGTAATCCCTGAAAGTTTCAGAAATTAAGACGAAGTAGCTGTCAAAGGGCCTTTCACATATGAAGCTCTTCCCCCGGAGGAAATTGAGTTCATTCCTTTGAACCAGGCGAAGAAGATGAATGGGTTAGTGATCAAGCCATTGCTCTGGAAATATAAACTTAGCTGATGGCTCATAGGAAGCAACTCATGGAGTTTTACGAGGTATGGTGTCTCCTAACTCCCTTCGGTAACACTGCTGATACACTCACTAGAAAGACAAGAATCTTGGGAGATATCTCCGTATTATTAGGGATGCCCCAGTATATCCTGTCGTTTACGACTCGAACCGGACAGTTTGCTCACTTCCACCGATAATCAATGGCGATCACTCTAAGATAACTCTCAAGACTCGAAATGTCTTTATTGAGATAACTGCCACAGATGCAACCAAAGTCGAGATTGTTAACCACATGTACGCGCTCGAAAATTCTCGATACCACTCTTCATGCTGATACGTTGCCCTTGCAGCCTCGTAGCGATGTTCGCGCAATACTGTGAATCCATAGAGCCTATAGAGATAGAATCTCCCCATAACCACCAAACTCGAGAGACTCCAAATCTCTCCCCGCGCGAGGTAAGAGCTGACGCTATTACACAGGTTTATAGCAGACTTTTTGGGGGTTAACATTTCTGTAGATGCAAGCTGAGGTCGAGTACCTTAATCAAGTCTGTGGTCTTGAGCTTTCTCCTCATGAAATTTGCAGGCTCCTTGAACGGATGGGATACTCCGTCAGGCCTTCAGACGGCGACATCAAACTTCTTGACGTTAGTGTTCCAGTTACACGTGCAGATGTCCTACATCAGTGCGATGTGATGGAAGATTTAGCAGTAAGTCATACAATTCTCTACTCTCCCTTTGCTGATATCACTAACTAATTCATCGTCTCTTCCATTAGATAGCTTATGGCTTCAACAAGCTGCCCCGATACTATCCCAACAAGACTGCTGCGGTTGCAGCGCCCTTGTTGATAAATAAATTAGCCGACATTGTCCGCCAGGAGGCTGCCATGAGCGGATGGTCAGAGGCCATGCCCCTTATCCTTTGCTCACATGATGAAAACTTCAAGTGGCTGAATCGTTCTGATGACGGCACTACTGCAGTCAGGTTACAGAATCCGAAGACTGCGGAATACCAAATAGTTCGCACTTCTTTGCTGCCAGGTCTGCTTAAGACAATCGGTTCAAACAAGCATCACAGCGTTCCAATGAAGATCTTCGAGGTCTCAGATGTGGCCTTCAAAGATATGAGCCAGGAGCGAAAGAGCGTGCGTGTACCTTTACTACGATTCTAATTATGTAATTGCTAATTTATCATGTCAGAGGAATGAACGCCATTTTGCTGCGGCATGGTTCGGTAAGACGAGCGGCTTTGAGGTAGTGCACGGATTGCTAGATCGCATAATGGTGATGCTAAAGATCGCATTCATCACGCGGGAAGAGGGCCTGAAGAATGATAAAATTGAAGGTTATTGGATAGAGGAGGTTGATGGTGAGGTTTTATATTCTTTGAAATGCGGCTCGTGAAAACTACCATAGAGCTCCCACTAAGCCCAAAGGATTGCTGACGAGATATCAGATCCCACCTTTTTGAAGGGCCATGCGGCCTCCGTAAACCTCCGTGTCGGGGGTAAGCATCATGTTATTGGTGTTTTCGGTATCTTGGCGCCATCCGTGCTCAAGTACTACGATTTACCGTGAGTACCCATATTCATAAGTCTTTTGCTCGATATAGGTTGTAACTAACATAAACTATTATTAGATACCCTGTTAGTACTCTGGAGCTCAATATCGAGGTCTTCTTGTAGGTGATGCAGCGTTTTGGGCTGCCGGCAAGGCGTATCTAAAAGCTTTGTCCATTCAAAACATAGATACCTAGATTCAACAAAATGAAACATTCTGAGAGTACCAATCGGTACACATTGATTAAAAAATAGTTGTATAGGAATTCGTAAATACGCGTTAGTCCACTTGGAAGTAACTAAAAATGAGCGCGGAGACAGGAAAAAAACGGAGGTACTGACTTAGGATAAAATCGGTTGGAGATTTGCCCTACAGGAACAATTCGAAGCTTCTAACAAATGTGCACATCCGGAAGCCAACTCTAACCATCCCATAGACAGCTTGATCATCCCTTCTTTGTAGCTAATCGTCGGAAGTACCATAACCGTTTAGGGGTGCAGTTTCCACACCAATGCTAGTTTGCACGGGCGGGTCTATGGTATTTAATCCGACAACGATGAAATTGTCGCATTGTTGTCATTCTGCGACCTTGTTGATGTATCACGAGTACATGACTGTTTGGTCAAAACTGCAACATCAAGGGCGCGGCAAGGGTTTTGTAACTAACCCAATAACAGCAAGTACAGCCGAGAGAGCAACCACTCCCTGGTTCTGTAAACGGCGGTTCATTCGACGATGCCGGACTCGAGGAGTCATATTTCAAACATCCAATTTGGTAAGGTATATAAAGCCTCGAAAAGCCCCACTATCCCAACACCAGCACAAACGCATTTAGAGAAAATAACATCCACAATGGCGTCAAACGAATACCCAAAAGCGCCTCTCAGTACGGTAAAGCGCTACAACAACAGAGGTGAGTGTTCTGAAGATATATGAAATCTCAATTAAGCTAGTTATCTAATAAACCCATAGGTGTATATGACTACAAAACAATCCACAATATCATCAACGCCACCGCAGTCCTCCATGTCGCCTTCAACCCTGCCCCATCATCCGAGGCAGACCCCTTCCCCGCCATCCTCCCCATGCTCGGCTGCACCGGCTCCTTCAACTCACCCAACGCCGATCCCGCCGCCGGCCCGCTCGACCTCTACCTGCACGGCTACGTCTCGTCGCGCCTGATGAAGCAGCCCAATGCGCCGGACGCCGCCGCAGAGGGTACGCCCGTGACCGTGGCCGCGACGCTGATGGACGGCCTCGTCCTCGCGCTCACACCGAACCACCACAGCTGCAACTACAGATCCGTGGTCGCGTTCGGGTATGCCGAGGCCGTCACCGACGAGGCCGAGAAGCTGTATGCCATGGAGCTGATCACGGACAACATGCTCCCGGCCCGCTGGGCCAACTCGCGCATCCCGCCGAACAGGGCCGAGATGCAGAGCACGTCCATCCTGCGCGTCAGGATTGCTCATGCGAGCGCGAAGGTGCGGGCGGGCGGACCTGGCGAGGATCGCGGGGATTTGAAGGATGAGGAGTTGAGGAAGAGGGTCTGGACGGGCGTGGTGCCGAGCTGGACGCAGTGGGGCGACCCGATGCCTGCGAGGGAGAACAGGGCGGGCGAGGTCCCGGAGTATGTGGAGCAGTGGCGGAATGTGCAGAATAGGGATGGGAGGGTTGGGGCTTATGAAGCGGCGAAGGAGGCGGAGGAATGATTTCGTGGTCTCGTTTTTGATGGTATGAGGTGTGGAATTGCAATATTTTACGGCTTTGATGGTAATCTTAAGAATTAAAAGTACCTGAAACGAAACGGCGCTCTAAAGAGCCATAAGTTCACCTTTGTGCTTCCATTGCAGTGGCTCGGAAAAAGGAAAACCTAAGCTATGTTTGGAGCACCCAACCGCCATTTAGATACGACACAATCAGGATACCGAAATAAAACTTCAGTGGGAACTTCAGTGGCTTATCGCAAAAAAAATAATTTACAACTGTATAACTTCTTGAATAGTCGACTGCTAGTTACACTCTCAATAGCGCTCTATGATTTCCAAGAAAAACTTCGCAATATTTCTGATTGGAGAAGGACGTCCTCCTTTTTAGTGTCCAAAAGATGGCGTGAGGGTGCTTCTGGATTGACGGAGATGTAATGTCACTGCGTTGAAGGCTGTTATTTGGCCCTTTAAGTCTGAAAAGGCTTGCAGAATTGTTCTGTGAGGCCACAATAGCAGTTCTTAAGTATGCTGGTAATGCGTCTTGGAAAATTATGCAGACTTTCCATGCACCTCCTATATTTGGGGCCAGTTTAACTTCGCAGTCTATTAACCAATGAACCTAGTGCGAGCAGCCCAACAAGAGTAGCAGCTGGAAGAGGTGCAAAAATGGCAGATCTAATGATTATGGCAATGCCAGCGCAGGAAAAAACGATGGGTATCGCCAACGGTGGTCGATAGGGTCGGCGCAATTCAGGCTCACGGAAGCGGAGGATAATTAAGGCTACGGCGGTAGAGACGTAGAATATCCATGTAGCCATACCTATAGAAGCTTATTTAGCATGACAAATCTGATGAAAAGAAAAACGATTAGGATGAAGCACGTGGTCAGCCTTACCAACAAATGTGAGCAAGATCCGAAAACTGCCCGTTGCTATGTAGGCAGCGGTGACGAGCAAGCTTAAGAGCATAGCATTACTGCAATGATTAGCTATAGTGTTCCGATCGAAGTTCCCGTAGCGGAAAGTTGTAACTCACATTGGTGCATCCCATTCAGTGTCTGGAGCTGGAGCTGGATCGTTAGAACCAGCACTGTTCGCACCACCTTCGTCAGAGTGTCCCGATATTAATGGCTCACTCTCATCGTTTTGTGGATTTCGAGGTGCATTCTCCTCGCTGCGAGCCCTTCGATTCGGCCAGGAAGCCCAGCTTGGTAGTCCCATGACACCGAGAAAATTTGGTAGATAGCCTCTATGCGAAGCCGCAACGGTCAATCTTCCTACCGCAAACAGAATACTTGTGGAAGCTCCTGCACAGGAGATTGCTACAAGCACAGAAATTAAAATTCCGGCGGGGTATCCGAGAAAGGATTTAGCAGCCATCTAGAATCCCCGATGAATATTTCAGCATGCCATACTTCAAAAATAAACATTAAGTAGAGCGACTAGGCATACCACAGCTACGGCATTACTAGAGCCTACCATATCCCATGGAAGTAGTATATAGTAGGAGATATTGACAAGCTCAAAACAATTTAAAACCACAGTCATCGCAGTGTGAATTGCGAGGGGAAGTGAGCGACCAGGATTTCGTATTTCACTTGCGACAAAGTTGGCCTTACGGAAGCGTTAGTGATTAGTACCTCTAATCGACTACGTGCAGTATGCGAAAGAGACAGAAGACGGCAGGATTGTGCTCGGTGGAATGTTGTTGCTGATCGAGCAACTCATGACACAGTTTTTGCGCGACATGGCGCCTTCTGGATGGTTCTGCCCAATATTTGGAACCGTGGCAGAACCCACCGTTGTTCGAAAAAAAGACATGATGTTGGAGAGTTATGTAAGATAGACTTACATTATCCCATCCATCGTATGCCCATAGTCCAGCATAAATAGCCTCGGAGTAGTGCCCAAGCAGCTCCCACCAGCCTATATTAGTCCACTCAATGGGGAAACCACCAGAAACGCTAGGCCGCGAGTGAAACCAATTCTTCGAATACCAATCAGTAGTCCCGGAAAGCGACGAAGTAGGGTCAAAAATATGAGCAATAAGAACACAAATGCCTCCGAAAACAATCATGGTTACGGTGGCTAGTTTGAATATCGTAAAGGATTCATTAAGCCGCATCGTGGTCTTGGTACTTATTGAATTGAACAGCACGATCAGAACATGCGCGGATATAGCCAGCAGTTTCAGTTGCCAAGAAGCTAATGGTGTACTGTCTACAGAAGCTGATGCAGAAACTGCAGAATCCACGAGCACAATACATTGGATGGCCATGGCGGATGGTTTGGCAGCAAAGATATATATCCAGGCCATCAGAAAGGCAACTGTATCCCCATAGACATAGCGGAGATACTCTTGCATTCCACCGTTGAGTGGGAGTGCAGCTCCGAATTCTGCAAAAGATGCCGCACCAGCCCATGATAGTAAGCCTCCGACGAGCCATATGAGCAAGGCTGCTCCTGGCGACGGCACGTTGCTATCAACCTGAGCCGGAGAAGCAAAGATTCCAGATCCAATCTGAAGGCTGACTAGTACTGCGAATGCATGGCGTGCGGATAGTCGTTTTGCAGAGTCATTGTGGCTGATACCTTCCGGCGGAGGAGACATCAAGGGGGCGGTTGTTTTCGTGGTATCATGATCTCCGGGTGAAGACTGAATGTCAATATCATCTTCTCTATTCGAGCTGGCGCCTTGCTCATTGCCGTCTCGTCGGGAAGAGGGTGGGTTTTCCTGGTGTCCGACCATTTGCCTAACTGCTTGTGGGTGAGGTAGTTGGACGGATATGTAATTTAGATTTTCGTCACGAAAGGGATTTATTTAAGGCATATGGATAGGCTAGCTTCAGCGGCGAATTGTGACTTCGTTCTAGATGTCTCGGTAATTTCCTTTGGTGTTGTTCAGCAACTCATTGTTAGTGGCAGTCTCGTTTCTCAACTGAGGTTGGGAGCCCCGCCCGCGCCACAAGCAGTGGCTCGTATTCTCTGCAGGTGTCGACGCCATAACGACCAACGAGACCAACTTGAAGAGCCCTACAACCTACTGCATCACCACCAGCAAGACACCACACATCCACCGTGCATCATCTATTACCTTTACACAACCCGTCTAATTGGGGTAGACCGCTACCTAGACCTAGCTACGCCCCTACTAAGCCCTACGACCAAGCCCTGCCCTACCTACCTTATCGCCAACATTCAGGTACGGCGAACACAACTTTGCGCCCAGCTACTACCCCTTGAATCTCAAGAGGCTTTCTGTTTACTAAAATCCACGGAGCACAACTTCTCCGTTCCTCTATTTCTAGGAGCCTTCCTAATCACTTCTCCCGCAAACACCTCAACCCCAGAATAGCAGACCATGGATAGCGCAAATCAAAATGACGAGCTATATCCAATCGCTGTCTTGATTGATGAGCTTAAGCATGACGATGTTTTGTTACGACTGAACGCCATTCATCGCCTTTCTACCATTGCTCTAGCTCTGGGGGCCGACCGAACGAGAGATGAGCTGATACCCTTTCTTGATGGTATGTTATGCATGGTTTCGAACTGCAAATGTGGGCATTGCGCTGATATTTGGATTAGAGTCCGTGGAGGATGAGGATGAGGTCTTGACTGCATTGAGCGAGGAGTTAGGGAATTTTGTTGAGTATGTGGGGGGACCTGAATATGGGCATGTTCTGCTTTCGCCTCTAGAGAATCTGGCAGCGATAGAAGAGCCTTTGGTTCGCGAGAAAGTACGTCTCAGCTGGAAAGAATTTATCTGGCCCTGGGCTAACGAGGGGCAGGCTGTGGAGTCACTGAATAAAATTTGCGAACAACTTTCCCAACAGCAGATCGAAGAATTCTTCATTCCTCTCGTAGTTCGACTTTCAAAAGCAGACTGGTTTACATCGAAAATATCCGCGACGGGCCTATATAACGTTCCATACACTCGTGCTACGCCTCCATCTCAGGAGGGGCTAAGGCAGCAATATGGACAGCTCGTTCACGATGATACACCAATGGTTAGGAGGCAAGCGGCGAACAATTTGGCAAAGTTTATCAAAACTATGCCAGCGGCAATTGTAATTGAGGAAATGATTCCGCTTTTCCAACATTTGGCAAGCGACGATCAAGATAGTGTGAGGCTTTTGACTGTGGATATCCTCATTGCAATAGCCGAGGCAGTTCCAAAGGAACAACAATCGAGCCATGGAGTGTTGCTCACGGCGTTGAGAAGTTTATTTGAGGATAAGAGCTGGCGAGTGCGGTACATGGTAGCAGATCGGTTCGAAAAGGTCAGTCCTCAAAATATTGACACGGAAAAGGCATTTGGCGACTAATACGTACATCTAGATTGCAAAAGCTGTTGATGAAGAGGTAGTAAATAGGGATTTAGTTCCCGCTTTTGTGAAGCTGCTCAAGGACACCGAGGCGGAGGTACGGAGTGCGATCGCGGGGCAGATTCCTGGTAAGCAATCCCACTCATGTGTCAGGTCTTGGCGTTTGGTCGCTTACAGCGAATAGGTTTCTGTGCTTTACTTGAGAGCGAAACTCTACTCCACGATGTTATGCTAAGTATAGAAGAGCTTGTCTCGGATCAATCTCAGCATGTCCGCGCTGCTCTTGGTACCCAGATTAGCGGGCTGGCCCCGATTCTCGGGAAGGACGAGTATGACCTGCAAGCACCCCTTGTCTTATGTTCTATGCTAACATTTGCTTAGAACAATCTCACATCTCCTACCTATGTTCCTCCAAATGCTCAAGGATGAATTCCCTGACGTCCGACTGAACATAATTTCAAAGCTCGAGCTTGTCAATAACGGTACGTTCATTGTCACGCGATCAACTTCCGGAGCCGACTAATTTCCCGCATAGTTATCGGTATCGAGCTCCTTTCTCAATCCCTTCTTCCTGCAATCGTACAGTTGGCAGAAGATAAGCAATGGCGCGTCCGACTGGCCATTATTGAATACGTTCCTCTCCTAGCAAGCCAGCTAGGCGTCAAGTTCTTCGACGAGAAGCTCAGCAGTCTGTGCATGAGCTGGCTTGGTGACACCGTTTTCTCAATCCGAGAAGCTTCCACGCAGAACTTGAAGAAGCTTACTGAGGTTTTTGGGGTGGAGTGGGCAAATGACGCTATCGTTCCTAAGGTCATGGCTATGGGCCACCATCCCAACTACCTCTACCGAATGACAACCTGCTTCGCCGTCTCCGTAAGTTTTTTTAAAACGTATCCCCGGCACAAGGCCAACTCGTTCTCTTATCTTTATAGCGTTTCTATTACGTTTTGAATATTTGTATGGTCAATTCACGGCTGACAAACGAGACAGACGCTCGCTCCGGCCCTTAGCATGGAGGTGATTGAGACATCAATCCTGCCCATGATGGATAAACTAGTTAACGACGACATTCCCAACATCCGATTTAACGTTGCAAAGTCTTATGCCATTCTCATCGAAACTCTCAAGCGGCTTCCTGAACACAGCACGGTTCTTGCGCTCGAAAAGGCTGGACAGCCCGCCACAGGCTGCCAGAAGGGCCAAGATCTCATCACTAAGCAGATCCTACCTAACCTAGAGAAGCTGCAGCAAGATGACGATGTCGATGTCAGGTACTTCGCGACTACGGCGGCACAAGTCTACGCAGACGCTATGCAGACGTAGGATTAGGTATGCGTGAGCGACGAGAAGGTTGGACAGCGGGAATCGCTAAGAAGCATTGAATGACACTAATGAAACGGCCGAGTGGCTTGATAGAGGGAGCGAGAGGAGAGACAGGCATGGCGTGCATAAGGCAGGCAGTTTGAAGGCGAGATCATGGAATACGTGGCGTGCATTCTTCATAATCTTTCGTTCTGAAACCAACTGTCTCGTCCGTGTATGCTCGTTGCCCTTTCGTCTTCTAGCTCCGTGTACGAGGTATTCGACGGCTGCCAAAACTAAGACTACCCCTTTTTAGACATGACCTTTTTGGAATGCATCGTTTTTGGGGTTTTGCAGATCAGATCGTATGAAAGAATGGAGACACGTGAATACCGCAATGCTCTATTGATACCTAATTCCTCACAACCACCATTCCCAGCTAACGTGCCCATATCATCAAATAAAAGGGTACTTCATCTATCATCCCCTGACGGACTTCCCTCTCCCAAATATCCCCGTGACTTCGGGGGTATGAACTCAGACGGCACGAGCCTCCTTCAACAGATCGGGCAGCTGGGCCTTCTGAGCCTGCAGGTCCGAGTTGCCGCCGATATGGTTCTGAGCGATGAAGATGTTCGGGACGGAGCGCTGGGACGTCATTTCCTCAAGCGCATCCTGGATAGCGGCGCCATCGTCTGCGATGCACAAAGAACACATTAGCCTCGGTTCAACCTCCACCAATCACAAAAACTCATCCCCCAAAATACTCCAGCAAGCTCGTAGAACGAGAATCGGATGGAGTCTGTAGGGTTCCACGTACCGACTTGATCCAGCTCGATGGTGTAGAACTTTGCGCCCAGTTCAGTCAGCAGTGACTTGGTGGCCTTGCAGTAAGGGCAGTAGCTCTTGCTGAAGACGGCGACGGCGTTGTCGTCGATGATGCCTTGGGCCTTCGTCTTTGCGGCGGACATGGTGGCGGGGCTGGGGGCGCGTGTGAAGAGGGCACGCAGGAAGGAAATGGTTGCGGTTTGAGCCTTTTGGGCTAGTTTCCTTTGTAGTAGGAGTGTTGGTGTTTGTTTGTAGAGATGCGAAAGAGGGGTGGTGGAGTGAGTGGTTTATGTAGCTGAGAGGCAGGGATGTGTAATATAGATCTGGAAGGTGGATTTGGAATTTGAATCGCCTTTTTGGGGTGATTATTGATACGCCACGCCCCCGCAAAGAGAAAAGAAGATGCGATGATGCAATAACGAGGGCTGTAATGCTTGCGAAGATTACCCGGTTTTAGCTGCCGCCCTGCTGCCATCGACAGGGGGGTTGATTGGGCTGGCGCTCGGGATGGGAATGCGAATTGGGTCTAATGCGATTCATCATCATATCACGAGAGTCGCAAGTCCAGTAGTTCCGATATCCGTGGACCCTTAGTACTTACTAAACTCTGCTCCCTTACGAGGGTTACGACCATCCGCGACTCACAACTCTAATTATTCTCTTTTGCTGATTCTCTCTCCCAGCCCATCACAAATACCAACTCCAATGGGGCCGCTCTGCTCTTCTCCCTAAGCCTCTTTCTATTCTCGTCCTCGACAACCCCATTGTCCTCTCTAGCCATCGACGCCAACACTATGGGGAGCTCTTCTGTAGGCTCCAACATCTTTTTCATTTCCGCCCTCCTCGCAATATGTCTCGTTGTTCTCCTGCTCCTGCGGTATTACCTCCCACTCCGGACGACGCCCGCCTACCTCCTTGTTCCCGTCTTCCTCGCCATCGCACTACCTGCGAGTATAGTGCTGCTCGTACCTATAGATCTTGCGTCTATCCCTGGAACGGATACTGAGGGATCGAGGGGGGTATGGCTTCCGGAAAGGGTGACATTAGTATCGTGGAGGATAACGTACTGGCTGACGTTCGCGCTGACTTGGTGAATTGTGGACCCGATGGCTTCCGCTGCGCTCCTGTCGTAGTGAATGCTCGAATTCATGCTAATGTTAGTTAGGGTGATACTACCCCTTCTTGGAGAGTATTGCGATGCTGGTTATCGCGAGCCCAAGGACTGCTTCATGTACGCCCTCCGCTCTAATGGCCGGTACCAGTTGATAACGCTTGGATCGGGTATCGTGGGCGCCATATACTTCTTCGTGCAATCTGGATTTCACCTTGAGAGTTTCAAGGCCCTGGTGATGGCCCTGGCATACTCATGGGGTTTAATCATGGCCATATACCTCATGGGTCACGGCCTAGTTGCTCTCCCCCGTCAGCTCTTCCGAAATGCGAGTGTCAGTGGCCGTCTCCGACGTCTGCAGTCTCAGGCACCGAAAATCCATGATAGACTCATGGAATCCATCGACAAACTAGACCAATACGAGTGTCAAGTACTACAATTACGACAACGTAAGAACGGCACTGCAAGAGATTTTCAAGAATGGATAGACGAACTCGCCGAGACGTCCGCTCTTCCTGAGTCACGAGCCCCCTCCGCTGCCGCCCGCTCTTCAACTTCTATAGTGCCTCCCGTAATAACAGAACGCTACCTCGCGGACCTCACCCGCAAGCTTAAGCGTGCCCGCCATGCCAAAATGCGCTTCTCCGACTCTTGGGACCGGCTGGTCCGCTCTGCTCTTAATACCCAGGCTATACTCGACTCTGCCGCCTCTAAGCGCCTTGAGTTCCGCAAATCTCCATACGATACCCCTCCCTCGAACTTCTTATCTCGTATCTCATTTCTAACGCCATATACTCGCTACCATCTACATGCACATCTCATCCCACTCCTCTGCTATGTCTCCTCAGCAATCTTTGCCCTAGCCTCAGCCGCCATAATCTGGTCCGAAGTCGTCAAATCGCTCGAAGCAAAACTCTCGCTCGTCGGACTCACCGTCGTACACCACCCGCGCTCGGGCCGAAGCCAGATCGGCTTCACAGGCCAGCTGATCGCGGGCGCCTGGCTCAGCTACATGTGCGCCTGCACCTTCTACTCGCTGACCGAAGTCAAGATCTGGGGTAACCGCGCGCTGGTGCGGCGTGGCACGTATCCGGAAAGCGCGACGTGGTACAGCCTGCAAGTCGCCAAGCTGACCGTCCCGCTCGCGTACAACTTCATCACCTTCCTGCCGCTGAGCGTCTACCACAAAGCCAGCTTCTATGTCTTCCTGGGCCGCCCGATCGACTTGACACAGGCCTGGGCCGGCTTCTCGGCCTACTTCCCCATCCTCATCCTCGTCCCCGTCCTCGCTACCTCCTTCAACCTCTACGGCAAGGTCAAGAACGTCTGCGGCTTCGGCGACCTGCTCGAGGACGAGGAGGACGCGGCGGACGGCGCCGTCTCTGGTTCGGGCTCTTGGCGCGAGGGCCGCGCCCTCATCGAGCGCGAGGTCCAGGCCGCTGCCGGGGATGCCCTCGGTCTGGCGCGGCGGCCGGGCGCGGGCGGCCCGTTGGCGTCGTTGGCGTCGGCGGCAGCGGGTGCGTACAGAGATGACCCTGTGGCGGAGGCGTCGGCGCCTGCGGCGGGGCGGCCCAGGCCGAGGCCCGAGAGGAGGCCCAGGGTTGTGGTGGAGGAGGAAGAGGAGGCCGGTGGGTTTTTCGCGGATTTCGCGGATAGGGTCCGGAATACGTTTGATTCGGCGGAGTTCCGAAGACCGAAGTGGATGGGGGGTGGTGAGGCGGAGGGTGGGAGCGGAGAGAGGCTGAGCGGGGCGGAGAGGAGTGAGGGGCTGGCGAGGTGGTTTGGGGGACGGCCGGCGGAGGGGAGATTGAGGCTTTGAGGGTAAGGGAGGAGAGGGGGCGTTTCGGACTTGCTGCTTGTATTGCATTGCATGGATGGGCTGGGTGGCTGGGTATGTTTTTGCGTGCGAGCAGCGCATTAGTCTTGTATGAATAGACTACATCGAGCCGGCTAAGCTAGATGGGCGTTTTGGGGGTGACTATGGCAGTAATTCGAATGGGGGAAAAAGTTTGAGTAGCATTGATTGATTTTGGTTTGCTCTGCGTAGGTGGTTGCTACGTGACTTGATGCTGAGCTTGATGTTTTCGCCCCTTAATGAGGTCTTCACTGCATCAAAGGTACTCATGTCCTGCTGATCTGCTAAAACGCTTTTCAATGATGTAGGATTGATGCTTGCTAGGGCTTAATCTGGAACATAAATACTTAGACTATTATCTCTAGCCCTACTCAACGGTTTATCTACCACATTCTGTTGACCGCCAATCGGCATCAAAAAGACCTATCCCGTTGGCAGCGCCAATTAGGACCATATCCCTTGGGCCGGTAGCGTTCTACGATAGTTGGACCGTGCGCAGAACACCAAAACACCAGAATCAAAAGTACGCATATTACTTATATAGATTTAGATACTATACATGCCTTCCAATCTTACTTCTAATGATATAGACTTTGTTCCACCAACTTAATATTCAATTCCACCGGCTCGGAAGGCCAAAGAACCCCCGCAGCCATGGCCGTTGCCCTCCTTCGAGCTTTTATATATCGCGAATTTTAACAACTATCCCTTAGGCTGGTAGCGTCCTACAATAATTAGACCGTGCGCAGAACACCAAAACACCAGAATCAAAAGTACGCGTATTACCTATATAGATTCAGATATTATACATACCTTCCAATCGTACTTCTAATGATATAGACTTTGTTCCACCAACTCAATATTCAATTCCACCGACTCGAAAGGCCAAAGAACTCCCGTAGCCGTGGCCGTTGCCCTCCTTCGAGCCTTTGTATATCGCGAATTTTAACAACCATGGCACCTTAATTCTTCCTCTAAACCTCGCTGTTTATAAAATTCCGTTTTACAGAAACGATAAATATTAGTTACCTTATCTTAAGCGACTTAACTCCAAAAATTGGGTGCATTAGCAATTGTATATGGAAATCAGCAGATTCTCATATTTTTCATCACGGAGCCTTGATCCTATTGATCCTATTGGCTAGTTCTTATCGATAACGGTAGGACGAATTGTACCAGCCCAAGGGATATGGCCTCAAATTCCGGTGGACACATTCTCACCATCCATCTCCAACAGGCATCCCATTTCCATGAAGACCGAAAGTTCATACAAACACAACGGTCATGTGTCATAAATGTAGTTATCAGCCCCTTGTTCAGACAACGGTGGACTCAGTATTCTGAGAGCACCCCTCGCTATGAACACCAGATCATTATGGGACAGAGAACGGGTGCGCTACGTTCTGCCGGCAGTGCTTAAATATCTGTTCAGTAGTAAGGGCTAGACGAAAGAAGGCAAAAAGACGTTAACTACAGTTGAGGAATCTGTTCTAAAGGGTAAGGAGGTTGGGTGTAATGTGAAATTATACAATGGGTTCTAGATACAAGTAGAGACCTCGGGCAAACCGCTGCTGGAAGCCCGAACAATGAGACCGTCCCGCGGCGTACACGACCCCGTAGCGTGCACGCCAACCACCCGAGCATCAGTCTTTTAGGTCCGCCGCCCTCACTTATCTAGGCATCCTTAATTCATCAGGGGGAATTCAGGAATTACCACCTGGTTGTTGTTGTCTAGGACGTATACCGAGGAATAATCGGACTTAAAAACCGCTCGCCAAAGCCTCGTTCCTGTTACCCCTGTTACCGTTAGCTGTACGGTCCTTAGGGCAAGAATAAAGCAATCATACGGTATTTCTTAGGACGCGAATGCCTGCAATCCAGTATAATCCAGTCTTTTATCCAATTATTTGCAATCCACCGGTAGTAGGCACCTGTAGGCGAGAACCTATTGCAATGTTCAGCAAGCCGGTCCCCATCCCGTAGTAATTCAATGCCCCATGCAGGGCCCACAATCCTGAAATCGATCCTTCCATCTCTAGATTGTGACCATTTACTTGAGATCGCATGCCCATGGCCGAGTAAGGAGTTAAATGCACGATACCACTCATCCTGAAACTGGGCCTCTGGAGGCCGGGCCCGCGCAGACGCCCCTAATCGTCCTTCACTGCTTAAGAGCAGGCCCGTTCTAGAGAATTTTCGGAGTACAGCTTCACAGAATACCGGGAGAGAGGGGTACTCTTTAAATGGGAATGGGAGAGGGTCACGCAGGCCCAGATGATACTCAATAAATCTAGTAATATGTTAGAATATAATATAAATACAACCTAAGGGGAACTCTATTACTTCTCGTGAAGTTTAGACGGTAGAACACAAACAATATCTTCTGCATATAGATCCATTGCCTCTGCATGAACCCACCCCTCCTCATAGCAAAGCCGAATTCCTGGATCATCAAGTTGACGGCGGATGCTGCCATGTTGTAGAACCTCCCGTAGCACATTGGCTGCTTCAACGGTGAGTTTTTGGCTTGAGGGGAACGATCTTTGCACAGGACTATTTTCTAGCATACAAAAGACCTTAGACTCGTCGTCTAGTGCCTGAATAAGAAGGTCCTTTGTAACACGTTCAATAACGTGATTCTTGAGGTCAGATCGGTAGGTCTATAGTGTTAGTTATAATACTCTAGTAGATGCAGCTTATACATACCGAGAAGATAAACGTAAGTAGTGCAGAAGTGGCACCAGGGTGCCCGTTTGTAATAGAGTAGAGATACTCACAAGCAGCGGGTTCGAGGGTAAATGTTCCAGTCGGGTTTGAGCATGTCCTACTAACCACATCTTCAAACTCTTGTTGACTGTAGAATAGACAAACAGGCCCATTTTTTGCAAAAGAAGAGGGGACAATAGAGATGCGTTGCTGAGCGCCAAAATGGATCGGGGTACTTCCAAGGGGATACTTAGTTGGTCCAGTGGCAGGGCTTCCATATGATGAAAAGAGACAAATCTTTGGCCCGCCACGACCACCACTCTGTGTCTTGATAATTCCAAGCCATAGATCCAAGTCGTTATAGGATTGTTGGGCTTCATCAAATATAAAGACAACGTTTGTGTATAAAAGGGTGTGATCTTCTATTCCAGAATAGCCGAGTGCCTCGCATTTGCTAATAAGATAAGTCGTCGGGTTGCTAACATCATGCCAACCATTAAGGTAAACAACAGGTTCCCTACGTTTCTTATAATAACTCCGTAGCAGATGCGCAAGTGTAGTCTTTCCAGAGGATGGCGTGCCTCTAACATGAACAACCCTTTCCTCATTCAATATCTTGGCAAGCCTCTCAACAGTGTCGGTACGGGGACAAATGTGTAGATCATCCTCGATAGAAAGCTCCTCCAACGGATTTAATGGCTTAGGAGGAAGAGAAGGCGGCACTATAAATAAGTATCAGCATCGACATGTTTTAGCAAAGGCAATGCTTTTACCATAATCGGCATGTATTGACATCCGATGGTCACAGTCTTCGCAGCGTTCTTCGGTTGTATTGGCACCAGTCTTTGAGGTGCAAGACCCAGAAGTGCAAGGGCATATTAACCCATTTTTAAACGTAAACGTGCAACGGCCCATAGTAATTAGAATGGTTCGTGGTTGAGGTACAGTCGAAGGAATAGTAGGGGGAGCTCTAAGAGGGGGAGAAAACCACGAATTAAATATCCCAGGAGTCATATTTTTGTTCGCAGAGTTAAGAAAGCTAAAATGAAGAAGGTTTAATGGTAGGCAACATCCATTACTTGGGCCAAGGTTGCATGGGCTACTGTCCCACGGTACCGGAAAGTTAGACCACAATAGCCTTCACCACCGAATCCTAATTGTGATTGCCTGGAGAGTCACTGTTAGCTGGATGGACGATATGAATGGGAACATGATGCGAGGTGGAGATGGAGTTGGTGGAGATGGAGTTCAAGAAGAGCGCCGAATCATCGCAATGACTATACAGGGCTTCCAATCACCTGCATATTGGAAGAATACGTAGGTTTAAGGGTGTTAAAACATGCGTACAGTGAACGACTTACCTCCCTGGCCAGACGACTTTTAGAGTTTGCTAGAATTTCAGGCCACCTCGTGCACGGTCCCACTCTCGTGCACGGTACTATCACGGAGTCAACGATACAATTTGAAATATGCTTAATTGCTAGCTATTTACTCGTGCTATCGGATAAAGAAGAAGAAAAGAAACTTCGGATACTAGGTGCAAGGGTTAGGAACATAAGAACAGTAAGTCCCGTGACAGTAACCCCCTCTTACTTCCGAGCTCCTGCGAGGTGTGTCATATATAACGTAAGTGATAGGGTTATAATAAATTTCGTCTGTGCGCAGTTTTAGTCATAAGCTATGCCAACCGTCATAACCCTATCACGTACGTTTAAGGGGAAAAAAATAATTTTGTGGATCCTTGCTCCGGCGCTGCTCAGCAAGTTACCTGTTGCCTCAACAAGCGCCGACGTGATTCCGTTGGTGCAGAGTCAATCGGCCCGCAAGCGGGTGACTAACCACGTTCGAGCCTCCGTTCTATATTCCATATCTCTCGTATACGCGCCAAAGTAACGACTTTTTGTGATATGGCGACTCCACACACCCCGATCGCGATACTGCTGTCGCATTTGTAAGCCTTATCTAATGTTATTATTTTGACCTTTGTAATCGTAATGAGCTTGTTTCCGGGGGGTGTTCGTAAGAGTATGGACCATAAAGACTGCATATAGGAAATTTTGCTAGGCGAAAACTTCAAAATTTTAAGTCGTTTTGCGAGGCGTCCTGGTCACATCTGCGTACACAAGGTACCGCCATAGTAGGACTTAGCGAAAATCGCGAAAATCAAAGTTCCCTATGCGGTCTTTATGGCCCATACTCTTACTTAGTATACTGATATACGGCGGGGAACAAAGTGGACGTCGCAGTTGCTCTACGGCCATGAGCAACGACTCGTAAATCTGACTTGTATGAGGCTCGAGGTGTTTAGGCTCTATTACTACACTAAAGTAGGGAGTCGCGATAGAGGCTCACTCGAATTGCTCACCGACATCAATCACGGATTGTGCGAAGCCAAATCTGGAGCCTTATATGGAGGCTTACCGAATGATGCTCATTTACAGATTTAAATGAGCCAGTGCAGTAGCCGCCACTACGTATATATGTATGTATGTATATTTGTAACGGGACTAGCCCAGTTACAGTAGGAATGTCTCGGTGAAACACTCGACAGATAACTGTATGAAACTATTCATAAACTGTTTATAACTGTCTACAACTATCTATAACTATCTATAATTATCCGCCGTAATCCACCATTTTCCACTAAGTTCCGCCAACTTAATTAAATTCCACCAAATTCCACTAATATAATAGAATTTGGTTAAAACTTATTAAAATCCGCATGGGCTTATGCCCACGCGTCTACTGCTAAGACCCTAAATATTTAGTTACAAGTTTCCTATATTCCTTTCTCTTCTTTACGTAATATCTTATTCTCTTTAAGAGCTATATACCCTTAGATTTAGATAGAATTTATATTATTCCTTTAAATATTCCCTAAAGCCTCTTCACGCCCTTATACTACATTGCGTTAAAACAACTATTATTAAAAATGGCAAATGAACCCAAATCCCTTTTAATAACTATAAGTATTATATCCCTAGTTAGGGAACAATTAACTATAATACAATAATCCTTTATAGATGCCCTAACTTAGCAGCGGGCTGCACTAAAAGCCCAACATTAGTAATTAATGGAAGCACTCTATAAAGAACTCCGTAATATTAAGGCTCTTTTATTAGAGACCCTAATAATAATACCTATAAATAAAATTAAAATAACTATATCTAAACCTAACCTGTTAAATGCAAACACTAAACTAGTAATAGTAACTTAACCTATATTTATAATAAGTTTAATACCCACTATAAAATCTAAAAAGCTCCCTAATCCTCTAATATTTAATAGAAATTAAAACAACCTATATCCCTTTATAATCAAGCTCCGTCTTAAACTTTTAATAAACTATAACTAATACCCTACTAAAGCTAGCAAGGTTAGCTACAGAATGTCTTATTTAAGTAAAAACACTATATATACTATAGATCCATTCTTCTATAATAGCACCTTTATTAATTTTAAAATCTTTATCTCTCTACTAGAACGAATGTATAATAACACCAGCCGCAAATACATAGCTATTACTAAACTTAAGAACCTATGATAACGGAACCAAGACTTCACTAGCTTCTTTTTAGAATTTTTAGGCCTTATTAGCGAACTAGTGTCACGGCACAGTCCTAACGCGTACTGTCTCGTACTATTTCCTACTGTTGGCTGGCCCACCACTAGCGCCTTGGCGGCTGCCCCTACTATTTGTGTATAATACACCCTTTTACCTCCTTCTCCTCTTTATACCACAATGTAGTTATTCAGCCTATTAGTATTATAGCACTGTAACAGTTTGTGGTATCTCCTCTTGCGCCCTATCGCGATCTTTATTCTCCCTAGTCCACTGTCTCTATTTTCCTAGTATAATCGCGACCTGGCGCGACCAATAACACCATACTACAGTCCTAGATAATCTTAGTATAGTCCTAAATAATTTTAGTACAGTTTTAGACAATCTTAGTATTATTCTAGATAATCTTAGCACTATAGCTAGCCTTATAGATTTTAATTACCCTGCCCATATCCCTTAAAATAGGTAACTAGAATACCCTATTAGCGAATATACGCGAAGCGCTCGCCCGCCTTTTTAATACCTCCTACACCAACATTACCTAGGTAATTAGGAGTGGTCTAGAGTACCCTAAGGACATTAATATGGTAGGAACATTTCAGCACCTCTCTATATATACAACCCTTTTAACTAGCGTTAAGAGCGGTCTCTAAACAGTCTATGATAAAGGCCGGACTGTAAAGTCCTAACTTAAAGAAGCTTAACACAGAATTAACTCCCTTAAGACACTTAAACTACGTATAAAGCAATACAAATAGCAAGCTTTGGCATATACTAAGACTATACAAAGCCTAAGCTCTTAGATTACTATACTTACCCAAACTATTACTAATAAGAATACTGCTACTGGCTCTCCTCCCCTAGCTAAGCCCTATAGAAAAAAGCGTGAAGCAAAAGACCCTACCCTATTTAATGGCAAGGGATCGCCAACTAAAAAGTAAGAAAAATTTAAAATATGGGAAACAAAGATCTAAGGCGTCTTTTATAGAGATGCAAAGTGCTTTAAGACCCTAATGGACGAAGTCCTCTATATATCAGATATGCTGACAGATAAGGCTTATAACTATATTAAGCATGGCCTTAATATGCTATATATACACCCAAACAACCTAAGTAAATGGGCCTTCTCTAACCAAGAGTCTATGTTTGCGTACATAAAGAAGTACTATAAGACTATGGATATAACTGTGACGGTGCTGGAGCGCGTCACCGGCCATATTCAACCAATCAGGATTTTCCATGCCCGGCATGCAAAATCGCTATTGGCCCGCTTACCACTAGCGCCTTAGCGGCCCTCGCGACATGCCTACCTACTGCCCCTAAACGATTCTTCTTCTTC
>Ga0307507_10003484_pt1 | contig 30374 bp, 30 predicted proteins | sample 7_EM_MG_FD_207223 | JGI IMG/M metagenome (GOLD analysis project Ga0307507, IMG submission 207223) | Populus trichocarpa ectomycorrhiza microbial communities from riparian zone in the Pacific Northwest, United States - 7_EM | ecosystem: Host-associated > Plants > Roots > Unclassified | place... | reverse complement strand
AGTTTCTGACATAATTCGAAGTGATTCCGCTCGTCGTTGTTCGTAGACCTTCGTTCCCGCGACTTCTTTGAGGAGGGCGAGTCGTTCGTGGTCTTTAGCATTCGTTAGCGCGGTAATCTTTGCCAGAAAGTCAGCTTGAACTACAAAACGATAGCTGTTTTACTCACACGACCTTGTGGCACAATATAGTATGGATTTGATTTGCTGAAACCTGCGCTCTCCAAGAGATTCATGACGTCGGCTTTGCTGGCGCTCTTCCTGTCCAAACTGTAGTCGTCCTTCTTCACGCCAATAGTACGGCGCAAGATAACCTCTTCGTGTCCCGTCGGAAACCGATTGTCAGAGTTGTCAAATACGATTTCCACTGTACGTTTGATGAGTTTGAAACATGCATTAAAGTGCCACCCAAACGCACCATACGCTGACAAAGTCGTTGTCGTCGAGATACCTTCGTGAAGCAGCGCTTGCCTCTCCGGTCCTGATATTGATGTATATGCGTCCGATAGTACAAAACGGATCGCTGTTTTTTTGCCTGTGAGACCATTATCTCCCAAAACACGAAACCAACGTACCGGCAAAGAAATTACTCTTTCCAGATCCGTTACGCCCGACTACGACATTATGCCTGGGTGAAAATGGTTCTATCTGCGTTTGATCGCGATCTAGAAACAAAATCAGCTTTGAACCGCCTCCAACGTGAACAAAAATCACAAGACTTGAAACCCTGAATCGTCAAGGTCTTGATGTACATCGTGCGAACTGAAATAAAATTAAAGTGCAAAATACTCTCAACTTGCGCCTAGACTTGCGCTGCTGACAGCTCCGTCGTCGTCGTCGTCGTTGTCGATCGTGGTCGTATTGTAGGTTAAGCAAAGCCGTGACGTGTGACCTTGAACGCGTGACTTGACGCGGTTGTCACGACTTCCTGGATCTATACTACACTGAAGCACCATGCCCTCATATTTCACGCCAAGTGTCCTCATGCCAGCCACAGACCCAACACCACCTACAAAACGGCGAAGGGCGTCCAGCGCGCAGGAAACAAATCCGAATCCCACTACGCGATCTGATATCTGGTTTGAAGATGGCAGCGTCATACTCCAAGCAGAGCTCATGCAGTTTCGAGTGCATCGCACCATGCTCGCAAGGCATTCAACCGTCTTCAAGGACATGTTCGGTATGCCTCAACCGCAGGGTGAAGCAGCAATAGAAGGATGCCCCATTGTCCATCTTTCTGACACAGCCGAAGATGTTCGTCACATACTCACGGCTTTGTACGACAAGTAAGCCCAGAAGCCTTTTCGCTCATGAATATGCTAGTAGTCCTAACCAGCGACCTAGGAGCTATAACATACGTGAAGTCTTACCCTTCCCAGTTGTTGCGGCCATGCTCCGTCTGGGCAAGAAATATGAATTCGACCACCTTCGCGACGAAGCCCTCCTTCGTTTGACATCAGAATTTCCAACAAAATTGGAAGAATGGGATGCGCTTCCTAACCGCTTTACCCATATCGTCAATCGCAAAGGTCTTCTTTTCGATATCATCAGTCTCGCTATCGAATGTGGGGTGCAGTCCATTCTTCCCGCAGCTTATTTCTTGGCTGTACCCGACGTGGTAAGCAGACCTAGACGTCCGAAAGTGTTTAATGATCTGAATTTGCTTGCAGTTCTCTCTATTATCTGGCCAGGAGCGCGATGATGGGACCATCGCTCAGCTTCCACTACCCGCCCAAAGAGCCTGTCTTTTCGGTCGGGAAAGAATCATCGTTGCGCTAGCTGATGATACCTACGACTGGCTAAATGGTGAAGTTATCGACGAAGATTGTGAGTCGACTTCATGTGAAGAAGCTTGCCTCAAGATGATACAAAATATCTGGAGACCGAGGCCCGACCCAACTATAGCCCTCAAGAAGTGGTCGGATGTTGAGGTGGTTGGCTTGTGCTATAATTGTCTTCAAGAGGCGGAGTACATCCATAGAACTGGAAGACAAGTCTTGTGGAACAAATTGCCATCTCTCTTCGACCTTCCGTCCTGGTCAGGACTGAAGAATTGCGAAATGTAGTGCCATAATATTCTGTCAGCATCTCTGCTCAAGTTATAAGTTGTATTTTTGGAAATAACAACAGGCTTGTATCTTTGTTACATCTATTTGCAAGAGGCGAGAAGTGGCTAAAGTCTCCTCGGCACACTCTGCAGTCCAAGCACGGATAACACTCCTGTAAGATACTCATTTCTTCATCTGAAACCTCTGAGTGGTGACAAAAGTAAGATATCCGACAGAACAGGGGTGTCCTGCGCACCACTGGCCGAAACCTGCTTGACTAGTGTGTTGCCGCTTGATGGATCCACACATAATACCAAGAGGTCATTTTGGTCGTCGTTCACTCAAAAGAACACCAAACGTAGTGGTGATCAGGACCGCGAGGATAAACGTGATTCCAACGACCAAAGAACGGGCTGCAGGGAAAAGCCCCTTCGGAAGGGCTACCTGCACCATAAAATATCGCACCATGCCTATAATCAAACAATTGGAAACGTGATTATCACAGGAAAAAAATCTCAGAACAAACCAAAAAGTAAAATGATCAGACCAAACAACACCGTCGTCGCCCCCAATGGACGCGCAAACTTTCGGATGCTTCTAAAATGATTCTCTGGTGTGGCCGACATTTCCGAGACGTTAAACAGCTGAACAAGAGCTATCCAAGCATGTCATCATCGGCATGGAAGCACAAAGAAAAATGTGAAACACACCAACGCCCGCCGACGCCATCGCCAAACTCGTTCTTACATACGCCAAAAATGTTCGCTCCGACGCTAGGTGGTCCCGCGCCGTGTTGCCTGAATTCTTCAGAGTCAAAGAGGGGCTAAACCGACTCCGACGTCTTGGCGTTGTGGGAAGCGCACCCGCTTGTTTCGTCGAGCTCCTTTTCTGCTTCCCTTTCGTACCCTTAAAAATGGAATGGGAAACGTTGGGGGATGGAGTTAACACGCCTGAGCGCTGCGGTGATTGATGGAAAGGAGAATGGGAGGGTGCTTGGGGATGATAGCCAGAGACGGGATCATGTCGAGCTTCAGTGGACGGAGTGAGAGTTGGCGTTGGCGGAGGAGATTGAGGGTCTTCCTCTACGTTTTTCACGACCGTTGCCATGTTATGATGAGATGAGAATTTGGGGGGGTGACAAGTTGAGGATTCAAAATGTTCGGTTAATAAAACGTTGGAGAAGCTCCGGGCCGGATGATATTGGCCCTCCTCGTTAACATCCTTTCCCTGAACCTCATGTCCCAAAGTACCTTACTCACGTAAAAGATGGAGAGGAAAAAAAAACTTACATGAATTCAGGAACACCTCCGTATAGAGAACAATATTATGGTCGGTAACTAGATCCCCAACCGTTTTGCAACGCGCGTCGGCGTCGAAAACCGCTTGGAGTGCATCGCTCCGAAGTACAACTCGCCAAGTCGTCATGGGGGCGAATTAAAGGTAAGCGACTAGTATACACCATCACTGGTCCAGAGATAAAATTCGCTGCAAGTTTAGACTGCTATGATACAAATATCATCGTCGAGTTAAGAGAAAGACGTGATGCGTAACAGACAAAGGACAGAGAAGATCATCCACATACAGAAAGTACTGGGAGAGTTATATTTAATCCATGAACAGCATCTATTCTCAAATATTTAGACCAAATACAATCAGAAATTCAAGACCTCACAAGTCGATATAGATAGATAGATAGATTCCGGAGTGGTCCCAATGAGGAATATGTGTCAGGTCGTTGAATCAGTGAGATTCTCCCAATCAGGGAGACCGAAGCAGGAAGGGAGCTCCGACCAAAACCTTGCCGACCCGTTCTATAGCCCATTTCAGCTTCCTTCGCGCACGTATCACAGAGGTCGGTCGCATGCCACACTTTATTACATCTATCCAACGCATGGCTTACATCAGGAATTGGAATGCAAACTTTTAAAAGTAGCTTTAGTCGTGCTGCAGCGCAAAGCGTGTGTCTCTTGCAAGAGGCATTTGGAATACACTCGTCATCCACCAGCCATCCATAGGTGTTGGACATGGTGCCTCGAAGCAAGTTCTCCCGTCCAAGGACTAGAACTTTTCGTACATCCGGCGGGGCAGTGGCCGTGGTTCCGTATTCAGTCTCGTATGTTGAATATACTTGTTCCTGTTATGAGTGAGTAACTTGATGTTTGTAGCCTGTCCGTCACAAGATCGTGTGCGCACCATTGGGTCATCAAATCCACAAAAAAGATAATATGTCAAGGGCAAAATAGATTGAAGTCCGGCTTCCCGAGGTAGAATGATAATATCCAGCAGCACTAATTCACCAGACTGCACAATCTTGGAAAATGATTGTCCAGATATCTTGTGCCAGTCGGATAGATTCCTGGGAAATTCATGTTTTAAACGAGCGACCGCCTCCTTCAAGAAGTGCCCCACTGTGTCGTACTTCTTCCCAAGACGGAGGATGACTGCTATCAGGGTAATGGGCATTGGATCATCCGACTGATACGCTCTACAAAATGTAAGTCAAGCACATTTTTCGGCAAAGGGTCAGCGAACCTAAGATTGTCATACATCAAAGTTAGGAGATCCTCCCAATCCCGAGAAGGCTCTGAAACATGAACGATAGAACACCCTTCAATGACTGGCTCCAGATCTCCTGGTGGTTGGGGAATGGAAAACATATCTCGAAAGACGCTCGAATGACGTGAAAGCATGCTTCGATGTACACGAAATTGTGTTTTCTCAGCTTGTATAATGGCGCTTCGAATTCCGTCGTCAAACCAGATCTTCGAGAGGGTGATGAGGTCCTGATCCATGGTCGTCGATAGTATTTGGTTATATTACAGGTTGAGAGTCAATGAGTGAGTTCGAAACTAGCTGTTGCAGCTCTCCCCCCGTCTCACTTTCCTCGATGATGGGTTGTGGCCGGTGGGTTTGCTGTTCAAGTCTTGGTCCTCCACATTTTTTTGTATCCTTTACTTGCTATATTGGTTAGGTTAGGGTGTTAGTGGTTAGTGGTTAGATTTAATGGTTAGGGTTGGGAATATTTTTATTCCCGCGCGGTAGCTGGTAAGATTAGGTTAGGCGGTTAGGGTAGGTTAGGCGCTCAAGAACGCGCGGTAGCGTTCTTGAGCCGACTAGTTTATACCATCACTGGTCCAGAGATAAAATTCGCTGCAAGTTTAGATTGCTATGATACAAATATCATCGTTGAGTTTAGAGAAAGATGCGTAGTGGACAAAGGTCAGAGAAGATCATTCACATACAGGAGGTACTGGGAGAGTCATAATCCATGAACGGCATCTATTCTCAAATATTAGACCAAATACAATCCGAAATTCAAGACCTCACAAGTCGATATGGATCAGGTCGCCGAATCGGTAAGATTCTCCCAATCAGGAAGGCCGAAGCAGGAAGGGAGCTCCGACCAAAAAATTTGCCGACCCATTCTATAGCACATTTCAGCTTCATCCGCGCATGTACCACAGAGGCCGGTCGCATGCCGCGCTTTATTCCATTTATCCAACGCATGGTTTACATCAGGAATTGGAATGCAAACTTTTAAAAGTAGCTTTAGTCGTGCTGCAGTGCAACTCTTGGGTTTGCTGCAAGAGTCATGTGGAATACACTTGTCATCCGCCAGCCATCCATAGGTATTGCACATGATGCCCCGAAGCAATTTCTCCCGTCCAAGGACTAGAATTTTTTGTACATCCGGCGGGGCAGTGGCCGTGGTGCCATATTCAGTCTCGTATGTTGAAAATAGTTGTTCCTGTCATGAGTAAGATGTATGTAGCGTGTCCATCACAAGATCGCGTACCATTGGGTCATCCTTTATAAAAAAAAGATAACATGCCAAGGGCAAGACAGATTGAAGTCCGGCTTCCCGAGCCAGAATGATAATATCCAGCATTGCCACGTCACCAGATTCCACAATCTTGGAGGATGACTGACCAGATATCTTGTCCCAGTCGGATAGATTCCTGGGAAATTCATATTGTAAACGAGCGACCGCCTCGTCAAAGAAGTGCTCCATGTCGTACTTCTTCCCAAGACGGAGCATGACTGCTATAAGGGATATGGGCATTGGATCTTCTGACCGATACGCTCTACAAATAAACATAAGTCAAGCACATTTGTCGGCAAAAAGTCAGCGAACCTAAGATTGTCATACATCAAAGTTAGGAGATCCTCGCAATCCTGAGAAGACTCTGAAACATGAACGATAGAACATCCTTCAATGACCGGCTCCAGATCTCCTGGCGGTTGGGGAATGGAAAACATATCTCGAAAGACGCTCGAATGACGCGAAAGCATGCTTCGATGTACACGAAATTGCATTTGCTCAGCTTGTATAACGACACTGCCGTCGTCAAACCAGACCTTCGAGCGGGTGATGAGGTCCTGATCCATGGTCGTTTGGTTATATTACAGGTTGAGAGAATGAGTTCAAAACTGAATTGAGATTACATAAATCTTTGAAGTCCGCCACTGATTTCGTTCTTATGTAAAACTGGGGTTGGTACCTACACACACATACGTCACACTGTGAAGAGGTCGGATAATTTCTGGGTGGCTGTACGTTCCCTTGATAGCCATATAGGAACATTTTCAACTTGTTCCCGAGCCAGCGGGCACTGCTGCATTCGATAGGCAACGTCGATTATTACTGTGGATGTGCCAATTGTGTCCTTAGCACATAAGTAAGAAAATATCCAGAGGTGTCATGCCCTCACCAACATATCCTACCGCGATGCATGTTTTTCTAAGCGTCGCTTTTCTACCTGTGGAGCGGGGAAGGAAACTGTCTGTGCCCTTGGGGGTAAACCAGGCGGTGGATTCTCCAATCCGGGCATTTGTTCAAACACCCGTGCGTCAAGCGTGCGACACAGCGCCTCAAACAGCTTTCGCGCATCGTCCGCTGCAAACCCTCCTAACGTCATGGCCTTAATGAGAGACTTCATCTTTGGGGCGATTTGTGGAACCTAGGGGAAGATTAGTAAACTGATTAAAAAGCAAGAGTCAGAAACTAGCGTTGATGAGCATGTTATCAATCATCGTTCCACATTCCTGTACGTCTTTCTTAAATGGGCAAGAGAACAACGAGTTCCCATCGGCGGGTGAAGACGAGTAATCCTTTCTCGAAGACACACGTTGGGCATTGGTAAAGTTCACAAAATAGTACCGGACTGGAAATGCGGTTCGGTCAAAATATGTGACCAGACTTTCATGCAACTCGGAGGCTGGGGTTGATGGTGAGGTTGTGGTACGTCCGCTGCTGAGATCGACCATATAGGACGATGGCTCGGAGCATGAAAGACCAGCAATGCGATGTTCGTGGAAGAAGGTGAGCCCCTGCTCGACAGAGAATGGGTAAGACGTCAAGCATATCCTCGTAAAGGACTTATACCTCAAGGATTTGTCTAAAAAAGTCGATATAGTTCGCGATGGTCCGCATTGGGGGTTGATTAAATTCCACGAGCGGGTCCATGCACAAGTACACGTCCTCGTCGCGCTCAACTGCGCGGAGGATGTGGGGGGCTGCGTTCCATGGGTCTTGTCTCAATTCTGGGTGGTTAATCTCAAGAAGAACGAGGAGTTCTTTGGACGAGCGTGGAAGGCATTTGATCAAGAGCCGCTGGGCAAGAGAGCCATTGGATATAGGTGCAGGATTCTCAAGCGGGTTATACACAACCTAGAACAGGGTCAGCGCGACACTAGACGCTTAAGCGTGGCCAAGTCTGCGTACTAAATTTCGACGTCCGGCGTGTTGGAAAGGATTGACCTTACTTTGCAGAAAGAATTCTACGATCTGATCGTAGTCTCTAAAGCCAATATTATCGGTATTGACAGTTCACGAAAGTGCAGTGACGACTCACACAAATTCAGCCAAGAACCTTGCTGACGTCACGGATGATGTCGAGTGGGTTCGTGAGGAGTATGACGAGGACGCAGTACCTTTCACAAGGATCACGAGATCGTTCTCCGTGCATCCAGCGATTTCGCAGTCGACGCTTTCACACCTCTGCATGCGTTGGAGGGGGTGTCCAATCTGACATGCTATATGTTCTTCCTCTAGGGTAGAGTCACTTTTATCTGTGTCCGACTTTCCTTCGTCACTATCATGATCGCTGACAGCTTCATCATCGGAATGGTTCGCTGACTCCGAGTCGTAAAGCGCAGCGTCTCCGAAGTACCTAGAGCTTAGTGGCGGTGGTGGGGTGGGTGACTCGGAAGAATCTGAGGAGGAGGACCGTGCTTTATCGGATAAAGGTAGAACATACTGGACGTTCATGGCTGTCAAGAGAACCGTTATTTGTGGCTATCTCAGTTATAGTTCCGTTGATAATGATGTTGTCATACTAATTAGTTTCAGGCGGATCCATTCTATCATCCACCCTTTTTGGAAGAATAGATACCTCATCATTGAGTCAACATTCCTGTTGTCAAAAGAATAGGAGAAATGTGAGATCGTAACGTACCGGACCAATTTCAAGTATTTCTTTTGGGTGAACGGTTGAACTTGAAAATGAAGCAAGCAAAGACGTCAGAGTCTAGACCAATCACGTGGTGCTCGCTATTTTCTTTCGAGCACCACCACCAACGACGACGAGCAGTAATGGAAACATCGTCCGGCGTTGAATCATCTTCATTCGATGTTTTCAACAGCAAACTTCAGGCTTCTGCACTAAAGGCAACCCGAAGTGCTGTAGGATTACCTGTCGACATCGCCTTCCACCGCTCCATCGACCCCGCCTTCGCTAAGGACATCGATGCCTTCTCCTCACGGGTATTATCGTTGGCGAACAAGTTGTTGAATTTTGTTGCTACTGCAGACGAGTTGCAGAACAGCAAGGGAAAAGGGAAAGCAAAGCTTCAAAGCCAGGACGATGTTATTGACAATTTTCACTCGCTTGTCGTGGACTCCATGGACCAACTACTGGAACGTACAGTGAGCGACCTGCGAGGCTTATTATATCTCAAGTTTACAATTTATAGGACATCTGCTTGGACGACTTCCTTGGTCGGCACAAACCTCCCGCCATCGCTATCAACCCTTCAATAGAAAAGCCTAAGGTATGATTTTTTTTTTGAGATCCACGAGTGAAGCCCACATGATACATAGAGGGAACCAAAACAACACACCTCCCGGGGCTATTTGGACCCGGCTCTTCAACATGCATCGCACCTCACCAAACCACAAGTTAATTTTAAACGGAAGCCCGACAACAGCGATGCACCGTGGTATCCGACCATTTCCCACAAATTCAACGCTAAGGTTCCTCTGGGGCACGTCTATCATGACCTTGGATTGAATGATGTCGTGTGAGTCCCATTTTCAAGTATCCTTTAGCCTACTTACATCTTTGGATCAGTGGGAATCATCCTTACCGTTACGAAATCTCCCATCTGAGCTACCCTCCATATCTTTTCAAATCGTGCACGCCGCAACAGCCACCCTCTTTGGAAGAAACCAGCGCCATGTGGATATCCACTCCGGAGGAACTGCAAGCCATGCTTGCGAAACTTAAAAAAGCGACTGAGATAGGGGTGGACCTTGAGCACCACAGCTATCGCTCGTACAACGGCTTCCTATGCCTGATGCAAATAAGTGATCGGGAAAACGATTGGATTGTGGACCTGTTGGCGTTGAGAGATGAGATTGAGCAGCTGAACGAAATTTTTACCGATCCGAAGATCGTCAAGGTGAGTCGCTAGCTTATCCGTCAAATATCACAACTAACGGTTTGCAGGTTCTTCACGGCGCTGAGAGTGACGTAGTATGGCTTCAGCAAGACTTCAACGTCTACATCGTTAACCTATTCGATACATTCCATGCATCCAAACTCCTCGACTTCCCACGCCATGGGCTAGCTAACCTCCTCGAGATGTACTGCGATTACGTGCCGGACAAACGATATCAACTAGCGGACTGGCGGATACGACCTTTGCCCCAGGAAATGCTCGAGTATGCGCGATCAGATACACACTTCCTCCTGTTCATCTACGACAACCTCCGCAATGCTCTCCTTGACCGTTCTCGGTCTCGATCGTCATCACCCTCGAGCTCCTCTCAGAACCCACAGCATGCACTCCTCACTCAAGTGCTGACACGTTCTGCGGAGACCTCTTTGCGTGTGTATGTCAAAGAGCCGTACGATGCTGCTGACGGATCAGGGCCTGGGGGATGGGATACCCTAGCCAAAAAGTGGAATAAAGGGGCACTTATGGCCGGTGGGCCTGGAGTGGGTATCGGTGCCATGCAGAGGGAGGTCTATGTTCGTGTTCACGGTTGGAGGGAGCGTGTGGCGAGAGAAGAGGACGAAAGCACGCGGTATGTCGTTCTCCGTCATGTTCACTCCATTCTAAACTAACCTTTTATGGTCTAGATACACGATGCCCAACCAATACCTTTTCCAACTTACCGAGCAGCCTCCCGCTGATATGGCGGCGCTATTGGGTGTCTTCAAATCCTCTGTGCCTGCCCTTGTGAGAAGGAGAGCGAAGGAGTTGTTGGAGGTGATCAGGGAGGGCGTAAGACGGGGATTGGAGGGTAAGCAAGTTGCGAAGGTGGAAGAAGAAGCAAATAAGACAGGGAGCGAGGTCGTCGCACAAGACGCTGCGAGCAAGGAGAAGATGGACGTAGATTCGATGCCTCCACAAGCTTCCTCGTCCCAATCGTTCTGGGGAAAGGGTAAGTCCTTTGGCGTCATGAGGTATGGGACACCTTTCAACTTTCTTTCACTATGGTAGGTCAATCTTCAACACCATCAATATCTGTTCCCTTGGCTCCCAAGTCCTCCCTGTTTGGCTCCACGGTATCTACCTCTCGTGGATGCCAGGCTTCTTCATACACAACGTCAACAAGCGCCTTGTTTGGCAATATGCTTTTAAGGTCAGGTTCTGGGGTGAGCAGTTTGCATTCTCAATGGCGTTCGTTTATCTGATGATCACTTAGCCTTCGTCACTGAAACAATCTTACTCTGAGTCGCCTCAATTCAAACAGCTTGTCGCAAGGATCAGCAGTACCATGGTCATTGTACCTTCTATGCCTACCGTAAGTTCTCGTTGTTCCTTGTTGATTACATGCTAACGGCCACTCTTTCCTACTCACAGATTGCGGCTGATCCTACCCCATTAAGTAGGACGGGAGAAACCCAGGTCGAAGACATCAACACCCATGCGGCTTCGGGAATGCAGGTCGAGATTCCCTACGTTCCTGCAGCACAGCGCCAGACGACGATAGCGCGGGCCAAGGTGGAAGAGAAGGACACCATTGTCATGGTCGGCCAGAAGAAGCGGAAGCGGGTGAAGGGCGGTGGGAAAGCCAAGATGGAAGGGGAGGACTCGCCATCGCCATCTATCAATGGGAGCAAGGAGGAAAGCAGGGGAGTTTCAGAGACCAATGCGGAGCAAGCTTCCTTTGATTTCTCTGCGGTCCCGAACATATTGGACGATAATCCCGATACAGAGGATATGAATAGGAAGAAGAAGAGGCAGAAGAAGCAAAATAAAGGTATGTTGTGAACGCTTTGTCTCAATCTTCTTGCTGACGGTAATATAGGCGGGGCATTCTATGGCGACTTCCCAGCGCCTCCTAAAGCGCACAGTGAACTGAAGAGTGGGAATCAGTCGTATACTTTCAAGTAGAATCCTCTGCCACCTTCTTGCTTAATCGGTCTTTTCCGTAAACAGGATTTCTTTGTGAGTCCGATAGTTTACAGGCTCTGAACGGTGTTCACGCACTTGAGAATGTGAACAGCGCTGGATGGAAGATTCTCCCTTGGAACGCTTCAAAAATAGCTAAGTTCTAGTTCGCGATGTTGGTCGCGGGGCTCAAAGGTCTTTCCATTGGACTCTGTGATTTGGCCAATTTTAAAAGTGTCAATCTACAAAGTTTGGCAACGTTATGCCCCGCTTAACGATCTTCCGTTGCCGTTGTGATATAATTCGTGAACCAGGAAGCAGCCACTAGGAGCCATCAGTATGGACATTCCCCGCCAGCCTCCACCTACGCACTAACGACGATCTGACCGGCAGACATATGTTATCAAGGCTTTACATCTGTAGCTACAGGGAAAGCCAACCCTCGTCTTTCGCGCACCTACAGCTTCCACAATCTACAATCCGAACCAGCTGCGTGTCCTAGGTTTATAAAGCGTGAAAAATCTGTCAAAAATCTAACCCTTAAGTTCTTCCCAGTCCGGAAGGTCAAAGAAAGATGGAAGCAGCTCCCACATCTTCTGCCTCCCATCTTGATGTATTTCTTCCGCATCCTCGCGACAATTCCAACACAATCCATCGGTCTTGGCATCTGACCACTTTTCGAGGCCCCGAGATACGTCAGGCATTGGCTTCCAGATACATTGACTTATTTCCAAGCAAGCTCTGGCGCACGCGCTAGGATTTTCGCAGCGATCACTGATTTCTTCATCGTCCAGCCAACTCAACGTGTGCTCAGCCTGCGCAATCAGCATCTTTTCTCTGCCCAGAATACAAGCTTTTTGAATGGAAAACGGCAGCCTTGCGACAGTACCGCCATCTCGTTGTTCACCGGACAACAGAGGGTCCTAAAATCAAAGGTATACGACCAACGAGTTTGGGATAGGTGAATTGACTGACCAAATCTTGAACACATAGGTAATAAGCAGCTGGAAAAATAGACCGGACTCCACATTCCGTCGCGAGGTTTACGATATCAAAGAGAATTCCTTTCTGGAAAATGATGTGGGTATATTCAGGCGACATTACTTCCCATTCCTCAAGTGTGCTTGGAAATTCTGATTGCAATCGAATAATAGCTTCATCGTGGAGATGGTTGAGCTTATATTTCTTTCCGATACGCAGCATAGCCGCTACAACTGGAAAGGGCAATGCTTGACGCGCGTGATAGCTTCCTCTTTTGATTTTTAGTAACGGTTTACGACACTACGAGATTAGGACCCACCCGTCGTACAAGGCTATGAGCGCCAACCGAATATCCTCCGCAGAGTCGGAAAGGCGAATGATAGGGCATCCTTCTATCAAAGATTCATCGTGAGGCTGATCCTCGTAAAAAATATCCCTGAAGACTGGAGAATGCCTAGCAAGCATGGTGCGGTGCACCCTGAACTGTGTAGACTCTGCCTGAAGAATGACGCTTCCATCGTCGAACCAGATATCTGATCGGATTGGGGATATAACTTCGTTTGCTTCCTCTTCGTTGGAGGTCTTCCGCCGTTTTGTTGGTGGGGCGAGGTCGTCCATGAGCGCCCTTAGATCTGGAGAAAATTAAAAGGGCTCGAAGGGAATGAACACAAGACAGAATGATTGGCTGCTGGATGACACGCGCATCCCTGGGCCTCGAGCTTGCAGCCTTGACCCATAAGCGTGACCAAGACATGTGAAGAACCGGACCCTGAACTAAATAAAAAAAACGAGTACTGGCAATGTGGCAGACCTTGATTTCTGAATAGTCACGCGGCATCCTCGAAAAAAAAAGAAATATGTCTTGTGAGTAAAAAAAATTGACTAACGAAATAGAGCTCGGCGAGATTAAAATCCTCTTCTAATGTATGGTTATGATAGGGGGAGCGTGAGGTAACAAGCGGAGTACGGTTGGTGAATGATGACCAGAACTATCCATTGCATCCTTAGGTGGAGTCAAGGTGGAGTTGAAGAGTAAGGTGAGGGCCGTGACTGGGGACTAATGAATGAGAAAGAATGAGTAAAAGAGAGGAGAAACAATAAAAGAAAACGAGTGCGCATGACATTGCGGCTTTAAATTTCAACATGAAAATGAGAGTGTCAAAGGCAACGTTGACTCACAACCTGATGATTAGGAGTACACATTTAAAGCCTGGGAGGATTACAGTCCTTAGTCAAGTTGCAAAAATGAGATCAAGAAAAATAGGTGGGCTCACCGGAGTCGAAATGTCTGCATGCGATGTAGTACCCAATTCAAAAGGAGAAAAAACCATCCGTCGCTTCACCGTTGTCAGCGGTGCCACGTCCGGTGAGACGATGCCCGAGACCTTCGAGAAGGCCCCCAACAATCATCCAGGTGTGCAATCACGCATCTGCCTGCCCACGTTCTGTAATGGAGCGACTTTCCACACCCGGATAACACCAGTACCCAGGATGCTTTAGGACATATGTGTGGCGCAGCGATTGATTGTTCTGCGAGTGAAAGGGTGCCCGGTAAATGCGTCTGTGAAGGTACAAGCTGATGGTCCCGAAGGGTGCTTGTGAGGTGACTGACAAAAGGATAATAAGGATATAGCTTACAATAACGGAATCAACCCGCCCCGTCAAAACTCCACGCTCAGAGGAAAAAATCGCTGTCGGGACGATGTCGCTGGGATGAATGGTAAGGTAGCGGTCCAGGGGAAAAAGAATTGACAGATCGGACTCACCTGTATTTGAAAGCACTGCGTGGTCCAACCCGCCGCAAGACAGACAAAGCCACTTATGCACCATGTTGAAACCATGTCAACCTTCATCCAGTGGCAGTCCTGGCAGATGGTGTGTCACTCCGGCCCCCCTGACGGGAGGGGCCACGCCAGCACCCCAATACCTAGGTCGATTACACACCCAGGCAAGGGATGCGGCTACTTTACTACGCTTAGGCTCGAGGCCACCACGCAATAGGAGATGTGACCATGGCGATACCTGACTTGGGGAACGGGAATAGATGCCTCGCCTAGGCTGAAATGCGCTGAGGGCTTGAATGTCCGAGTAAGCGATGATGCATGATGTTGCGGTCGGCGAGATGACTTGGAGACTATCGAGATCACATAGGGTTAGGCGTGAGTGGCTGACATAAAGAATTAGCGTGCGTGGAAGCTGGCGAGATAGCGTGGCGTACTAGGCGTGAGCAGTGGCACGAGGAGGCGAACATCGGAAGGGCTAGATAAAAAAGAGAAATTAAGGGTACCGGTGTTCGCTAGAGGAAGACAATCCAAGAAATACGAGAGCCAGTCCGGAGAGGTGGTGGTGGTGGTTTGAGTACAGACAATGGTTGGGCAATGGATTAGATTGCTCAAAAGCCATATTTATAGCAGCGTGCGTATTTGGTCGAATGTGTACCAGTTTTGGTCGTCAAACATACCCCTCTGAAAGGAGATATCAAGCGCAAAACTTCAAATACTGCGTATATTTCGCCACTACATTAGCCACTATTACTCGAATCCTCGGAAAAAATATTTGAAGCACGTGGTCGAAATACTAGTACGTTTACATAAATTGTACCTCTGACACTCGTCACTACAGGTTCCTTTTTCCTTTACAACCCTTTGGTCCAGTTGCAAAGATTATGGTATGGTGGTATGGTATGTATGATGTCTAAAGACAAGAATATATTCCGTAATCATGGCTTATCCCCGTCCCTCTCTAAGTCTTCCCCTTTTTGCTCTTCATGGTCTGAACTGGAGCCATTTTCTTTTGTGTCTGACTGAAGCTTCAATCTCTCCCTCTCCTCGACAGCACCCTTCCGTGACTCAAGGCCACCTTCATACCCAAACCAAGTATACCTCTGGCAATGGGGACCTCTCACAAGAAGGACGAAGAGTATCCATCCAGTCCAGGCTACTGAGAGCCCAGCCCCAGCTCGCCAGCCGTAGTTCACGAAAACTAGAGTCCCTACGGAAGTGCCCATGACTTGACCAATGAATATCTGCCGGAAGCTTTGTTCTCATCATCGCCAAACCAATTACTGACAGCGTACATACCGATAAAATTGATACGGCATTCAGTCGAGCTCGAGCAGAAATAGAAATTCTGAGAGAGGGGGGTGGTTAAGTGCAAAGGAACGTTAAAAAAAAGAACGACGAACCCAAACACCGCTGTAGTCAAAGAAACCTGCAACATCTGCCGGAATATATCCAACCCAAACGCCGCGATAATGACAGCTGCAACATTTACGCCTCCCGCTCCCAATTGTATGCTTTGGAAGCAAAGAAGCGCAAGGATGCTGAAGAGCGATGCATACCACGGAATCAATCTATCTATGACGTGTCCAACGACCGGCCCCATAGCTACGCCAGCCATCCCCACAAGCCCGAAGAGTCCAATGACCAACCTGAGCGTGATATAGCTGAAAGATATTTTTGTATACGGCAAGAGTCAACTCACGTCGAGTAATTATATGGCGGACCCCCAAGCAAAAATGTTAGAGTGACCCAGAAATTGCTGAAGCAAGCGCTTGAAGCCATGTTGATGAGACACGCCTGTATCAAGATCGGTTCCGTAACGGCGAACTTTGCCATAGTCCACAGGATGCGGAAGTAGGTCAAATCCGTATTTTTCGATGGGTAATCCGGTAGCATGAGGTAACTCCCCAGTAGCACGAGACTTTGGACCCCTATCGAAAAATAATAGACGACCCGCCAGGACGCGAATTCTGCGATGATGCCAGCGAGGACGCGAGCTATTAATATTCCGAAGAGGAGTCCGGAAAGTACCACTGAAATGGCAGATGCACGGCGTTCCACGGGAGCCAAATCCGCTGCGAGTGGGAGAAGGATTTGGGGAGTGACTGAGACGACGCCAACTAAGTAGGAGAGAGCTTCAAAAGCTACAAGACTATTTGTTATTGCGAGGCCGATCGTCAATGTTGTCGAAAGTGTCACTATGCAGAGAATAAGCTGTCTTCGTCGAACCAAGTCGCCAAGAGGAGAAATTAGAAGGAGGCCTGTTGCATATCTGGTGACAGATTTAGTTTATCAAACGCGTGGACTAGAAAATGATCTTACCCAGCCTGAACGAGAGTGGGTACCCTGATGAAGGCATTAGGATCATCCTTAAACGAAAAGCGCGACGCGTTTACCTTGAGACCTCGCTGTACGTAACATTGAAAGATTTTGAAAGTTGAACTTGATCGCGATATCGAGACGTCAACACCCTCCCGGGAACAAAGAGATACAGCACTCACTTAACAGAGGCTGACAGTAATATAAATTTGCGACAACTAGAGTACGGCACCATCAGCACCACATACAAGGGGACGATTCATGAACAGTACTCACCAAACGTACTCGCGAATCCAAACGCGATGTTTAAAGCAATTCCAAATTGAAATGGTTTGGAAGAATCATAGCGGAGCCTCTTGGGTATGGGTATCAAGCCAAAATCTTTCGTGATCATCTCGTCTGCCTCAGTTGCAATGTTCTCCGATAGCTTTTCAGAATTGAGAGTGACAGCCCCTGGAGGAATTCCAGCTATATCGGTTATGGTCGCAGTTTGCGAGCTGGAGTGCCGGAACATCGTGATGGAGGTGAAAAAGCCAAAAGGCGGTCATGAAACGATGGGAGATGGCGTCGGATGGGTTCTGCAAAACATATCCCGACGACCGTCACGACGGTTCATAAGCTGCCGGAACTCGCTGCCGCGATCGGAAACGATCGGATTTATTCCTGGCGCAAGCTTGTCATCCCCACCCCGTGATCAAGGTTCAAGAGAAAAAGTTGACTTACGCGGACTCTACCCCGGCAAAACTTGTGGAAGGAGGCAAGGCCAGGGATGACAAACTCACAAACGTCATCGATGATTCTTCATGATGGCAGTTTTCGGACGTTTGTAAAAATTTGTGATCCGTTGAATTTTCGCCGACACCTTACTAGTACTGATTGTTTGGAGACTCGGAGTCTCGGAACGCGCACCTTTGCTTGCGAGATCACTCATTATCTCGACCGAACAAGGGACTGAAAGGCTGGTCATCCTTCAGCTCTGCTCCAGTCAATACTATAATATTATACACGACCATCGTCCGAGTCACGACCCGGAACTCCTCACAAAAATTTGAAGCGCATGAGTCATTTTTATGGTCCTTGGGTATAGAAAGCATATCTCAACACTTCCTCTTCCACCGGATCAACACGCTTTAAGTTTTTCATCGGAACCCTGTTCACGTACCACTAATCTTGAGCTGACGTAGGTCATCATTATCGTCCTGTGGAACGCAATCAAATCTTCGTACGCGCACCAAAGCATGCGAGGCGCTGTTTCCGACAAGGTATGCTTTACATCCCAAAGGGTTTGCGACTGGAAACGTCTCATGATTGTCGAGGGATGTCACGTTAGTGACGCCGATAAGTATTAGACCGGTGACCGTCTGTATATGAAGGAAATCCTGCGATATACATCGAAGTTATCATATACAGGCTGGTCACGAGCCTAGATAAGTATATTTCGCAACCATTGGCGCGTCGCTTTCAGATCGCAACCAAGAGTGGTAATAAATGAGGAGACACGTTCCAAAGAAAGTTTCTACATCCGAGGGGTTCAGACTCAACTGGGCGATTTAATGGTGCTCCTCGTATGAGACACACATCGCATGCACTAGCGTACAATGGCTGCTTGATCAGTTCTAATTCGTTCTATGAAGAACAAAGCCCACCTGTCTTATAATCCACTCGTTTCGTGCCCCCTTGTGCCTGCATTCAAATCTCAAGGGGGACAAGTAGGCATTGGCGTCCTGCGGTCGATATTGGTTCTAGCTAAGGCCGCTACGTATGGTATTAGTGACTTGGAAAGAAAACAGAAGATGCTTCAATCACCTAGGTGCCTGCATTTACCTTTTCGGCCATTTCTCTTGAGCAACCCCCTTCCACGCGGTCGCATTCCGAGCTTTTTAAAAACCGAAATCGGTCGGAGCCTTCAAAGAGGTAAACATTACGAGGCTCAAGAGCTATCCTGACCTCAAGTTATTAAATCATACGGATTCTGCGTGGAGTTACTGTGGTTGTGGCTTCAAATAACTTTGGATGTTGTTGCAGGCACCTGTGATTCAGACTGCTCAGTGTCGGTCAAGTATGCAAGATTTCGGCCATTAAGTACCTCTACAGATTCGTATGATTGTTAAGGTAGAGTCCAGGCACAGTGAATATAAACATCGTCGATGAGCGCTTGAGCGTCGATGGCGGAAGGAAAAGAAACGTTTCATGGGAATCACGGTCCTGGCCAGTGTACCAAACTCCTCGACGCTGAATACAAGACAAATCGCATGTCTTTGAAGGCGTGCCGACACAAAATGCTCATATTAAACCCCAAGATCAGAAGCATTTTGACGTGTTCGGTGTAGAACCCATACAAGAAACCGTAAAAGTGAAGATCATCCCAGCTCCTGAAGACAGTAAAAACACCCTCCGGGTACTGGATAGCCGCTTTGCTGCCAAATGTGCTCCCAATCCAGAACACGCTAGTCGGGAGTGGTCCATGATTTTAAGGTGGTGAGTCCTATTGTCACTGGAGGGGATGGATGTCTTGCCTCCGAACCTTTATCAAGGATTTGTTTCTCATTTGAGTGGCGGGATCGGTCGCCGGTTTACCTCCATATGACCTGATTCAGAGTGTACTGGGAACATGAGCTGCGAAGATAGCTCCTTGTGAAAATAACATCAGGTTAAAAGAAAATGATGTGAAAGGAGGGAAGGCTCACGAGAGTCAAAGTGTCCCCATGCTGAGTACCCAGTTGAAAAGCAGAAGCAACCAACCGCCGCTTCACCGTTGTCAGCGGTGCCACGTCCGGTGAGATAATGCCCGAAACCTTCAAGAAGGCCCCCAACAATCATCCAGGTTCACGCATCTGCCTGCCCACGCTCCTGTGAAGGAGGGACTTTCCACACCCGGATAACACCAGTACCCGGTATGGTTTAGGACATATGTGGCACGGCGATTGATTGTTCTGCGAATGAAAGGGTGCCCGCTAAATGCGTCTGTAAAGGTACAAGCTGATGGTCCCGAAGGGTGCTTGTGAGGTGGCTGACAAAAGGATATAGCTTACAATAACGAAATCAACCCGCCCAATCAAAACGCCACGCTCGTAGGAGAAAATCGCTGTCGGGACGATGCCACTGGAGATAAATGGTAAGGTAGTGGTCGAGGGAAAAAAGAATTGACAGATCACACTCACCCGTATTTGAAAGCACCACGCGTCGACGAGGTCCAGACGATCTAAGTAAGGCGGGAGCGGTGGTGGTAGTGGTTTGAATCTAAGCGATGGTTTAACAGCTCTACATCTCCCATGTTCCCACGTCTTCCTTGTCGTTGATCCCTGCGCCCTTCTCCACGTTGGTCGCTCTCCGCAAGTTGCTGTTAGAAACCGTTAGTGCCGACGGATTCCCCATCGTCGCTGAAGCCGTCCGTGCCGATAAAAGGTTGATACACGTGTCAAGATGTGATCTTACATATCAATCGTGCCTCCGACAACCTGAGCATTTTCACCTACCACCTCGAACCTCCCAGACAGAATGCTGGACCGATTTCGTTCAAGAAAGATGCCTTCTTCCGCATCCCTCCTCCAACGATTTCACACAATATTCAAGCGCAGAGGACAACCCACTACCCAGAGCGAACAAAACCCGCATTCCTCAGACCTAGCTATCCAATCAAATGAGTGGAATATACCACTTCCCCCAGATCTAATGTATCACATCATTGACACCTACCTTGCCACATCCACAATCATACCTTTGTACGTCGCCTTCCCGGTTCTCCGGTCATATTGTCACCCCCAACGATACCGACACATCATTGTCTACATTGAAAAAGGCTGGGAACCCTCTCAAAAGCTTTTCATGGAAAAAGCGCGCGGCGTCCTGTCCCTGGTTAGCGATCTAACGCATGATCTAACATCAATCCATCTGGACATCAGAGTAAGATGGAGTGAGCTTGATGAATACGCGAAAGTCTACATCTGCGCTCTTCTGCAACGCAGCGGCTTACGCTCAGTCACGCTGAAAAACTGCGACATTCCCGTAAACCTATTGGGTGTGGTGCAGAATCTCAAAACTCTTGACGTGGATGCGTCTCTGGGGCGTCCCGACAATGTTTCTTTGTCGGAAAATAGAGGAAAGGTGTACGTCGAAGAAGTTTGTCTCGATGGCGACCTCCAGTATTGCCTCATCGGCCCCGGAACGCCGTTTAATTGGTCCAGATTGAGGGCGATTAAGTATACCAGCTGTGATGGTGGTCCACGATGGTTACTTGAGTTGTGTTCCTCCTCCGTTCAAGTGTTAGAACTTGAAATTTATGGTGAAGATGGTGAGCAGTTATTTATCCCCAATTCACCCTAAACTCACATGGACTTTTCATACTGCCAGGATATATAGACCTCGACCTCGGCATTCTCACCGACCTCCGTCATCTCACATTATCTATCAGTCTTCACCATGCTCTTGAACGGACAACGTATAGCGCTTTTGAAATCATCTCCTCAATCCTGCCGTTCCGGTGGGTCCGCTACATATTGGCGTCCTGCAACGGGAACAACACTGTGGAGAAGATTGTCCTTGTACTGAGTACGGTAGACCGTCAAGATTTGAGACGGTGTAACTGGCTCTCCGTGGATAAAATATTCGAGAGGGAGGGATCATGGATGTCGCTGAAGGAGGTTCTGGTCGTGAATTGTACGTACCATGAATGTCGCACCTATGATCGCAAACTGCAACCCAATCAGTTGGAGTATATTGAAGCTAGTCCGACGCCTTGTCTTCAGGCAAGGGAGGTAATAAAGTGGCGGCAGTACGTTAAAAATAGTACGTAACCCTTTCCATGAAGTGCTACAATTCCTTTCCACTGGTTCATCATCAAATACCATGTAAAGACCTCTGATTTCTTTATGGATTGATTCTGTTAACGAGATAACCAATAGCCCCCGCGTGACCAAGACATGTGAAGAACCGGACCCTGAACTAAAAAAAAAAAACCAGTACTGGCAATGTGGCAGACGTTGATTTCTGAATAGTCACGCCGCGCATTCTCGGGGGAAAAAAAATGGTCAAGTATGTCTTGCGAGAGTAAAAAAAAATTGACTAAGGAAATAGAGCTCAGCGGGATTAAAATTCTCTTCTACTGTATGGTTATGATATTTCGTCATAAGGGGAGCATGAGGTAACAAGCGGAGTACGGTTGATGAATGATGACTAGAACTACTCATTGCATCCTTAAGTGGAGTTGAAGAGTAAGGTGAGGGCCGTGACTGGGGACTAATGAATGAGAAAGAATGAGTAAAAGAGAGGAGAAGCAATAAAAGAAAACGAGTGCGCATGACATTGCGCCTTTAAATTTCAACATGAAAATGGGAGAGTCAAAGGCAACGTTGACTCACAACCCTGCTGATTACGAGTACACATTTAAAGCCTGGGAGGATTACAGTCCTTAGTTAAGTTGCAAAAATGAGATCAAGAAAAATAAGGTGCGCTCACCGGAGTCGAAATGTCCGCATGCGATGTACCCAATTCAAAAGCAGAAACAACCAACCGTCGCTTCACCGTTGTCAGTGGTGCCACGTCCGGTGAGACGATGCCCGAGACCTTCGAGAAGGCCCCCAACAATCATCCAGGTGTGCAATCACGCATCTGCCTGCCCACGCTCTGTAAAGGAGCGACTTTCCACACCCGGATAACACCAGTACCCAGGATGTTTTAGGACATATGTGTGGCGCAGCGATTGGTTGTTCCGCCAATGAAAGGGTACCCGCCGATCGTAATGTGCTTGCAAAGGTATGACCTGATGGCCCCAAAGGGTGTATGTGAGGTGGCTGACAAAAGGATAATAGAAATAGTGCTTACAGTGCCCATCCAGTAAAAAATGCCACGCTCGGAGGAAAAATCGCCGTCGTAAAAATGCCGCTGTAGATAGATGGTAAGGTAGCGGTCGAGGGAAAAAAGAATTGACAGATCGGACTCACCCGTATTTGAGAGCACCGCGCGTCGACGAGGTCCAACCCGCCGCAAGACAGACGAAGCCACTTATGCACCATGTTGAAACCATGTCAACCTTCATCCAGTGGCAGTCCTGGCAGATGGTGTGTCACTCCGGCCCCCCTGACAGGAGGGGCCACGCCAGCACCCCAATACCTAGGTCGATTACACACCCAGGCAAGGGATGCGGCTACTTTACTACGCTTAGGCTCGAGGCCACCACGCAATAGGAGATGTGACCGTGGCGACACCTGACTTGGGGAACGAGAAGAGATGGCTCGCCTAGGCTGTCACGGTAATGCGCTCGCCGCTGAGGGCTTGAATGTCGGAGTAAGCGATGATGTTGCGGTTGGCGAGATGACTGAAAGCTGTTGGGGTAGCATAGCGTTAGGCGTGAGTGGCTGACAAAATAAATTAGCGTGCGTGGAAGCTGGCGAGATAGCGTGGCGTACTAGGCGTGAGCAGTGGCACGGTGAGGCGAACGTCGTAAAGGCGAGATTGGATAGATCAAGGGATAGATAAAAAGAAAAATTAAGAGTGCCGGTGTTCGCTAGGGGAAGACGATACAAGCAAGGCGAGAGCCAGTCAGGAGAGGTGGTGGTGGTGGTTTGAATCTGAGCGATGCTCATACGCTCTACATTGCCTCCACAGCTTCTTTATAGCCGCGTGCGTATTTGGTCGGGTGTGTACCAGTTTTGGTTGCCAAACATACGCCTTCCCTGGGCTTCGGATGCCCTGGCGTTGTGAGAGGAAATATCAAGTCAAATACTGTTTACATGCCACCACTACATTAGCCACTATCACTCGAACGCTGGGAAAAAATATTGGAAGTGCGTGGTCGAAAAACTAGTACGTCGATGTCCACCAGTGCTCCTAATGACAAGCCCATCTCGCTGCAAAACCAAGTTCGCATTTATAAGAAAGAAAGGGGTATTTTTTTTCTTCTTTGTAGTCCACCCTCGTGTAGCCGTATAAAGAGCGGGACCCAGAACTATAAAACCGAGTAAACCTTGATTTCTGGATAGTCATATCGTTCACTCTGGGAGATTAGCGGAGCGTAAAAGATTTGAGCAGGGAATGGAAAAAATGGGAAAAAAGAGACAGAGATCGGCAGATTTGAATTTCTTTCCAACTTTGTATGATTATGATAAGTATTTCGTCATAAGGGGGATGCGGTTGATAGAAGCCGACGAGAATTATTTATTGCGTTATTAAAGTGAAGTTCAAGTGATGAACGAAAAGAGAAAAAAACTATGTATAAGGTGAGGGCAGTGACTCAGGATTCATGGCTGGAAAAGAAAGAGAGAGACTGATGGAGAAGGAATAAAAGAAACAGAGACACATGTCATTGTGACTGTCAATTTAGGTTTTTAAATGTGAGAATGGGGGTCAAAGGCAATGTTGACTCACAGAGCACTGATTCAGAATATACTGGGAACATGAGCTGAAGTCCAGAGCTGGGTTGTGAAGATAACTCCTTGTGAAAATAGCATCACATTCATTGAAGAAAACGATGTGAAACGAAGGTGGGCACGCCCCCGTGAAGGAGCGACTTTCCACACCCAGATAACACCAGTACCCAGGATGCTTTAGAACATATGTGGTGCATTGGTTGGCTGTTCTGCGAATGGAAGGGTACCCGCTAAACGTGTCTGAAGGCACAAGCTGATGGCCCTGAAGAATGCTTGTGATGTGGCTAACAAAAGGATAATAAGGATATAGCTTACAATAATGGAATCAACCCGCCCAGTCAAAACGCCACGCTCGGAGGAGAAAATCATCGTCGGGATGCTGCCACTAAAGATAAATGGCAAGGTAGTGGTTGAGGGAAGAAAAAGAATTGACCGATTGGACTCACCCATATTTGAAAGCACTGCGTGTCGACGAGGTCAAACCCACTGCAAGACAGACAAAGCCACTTATGCACCATGTTGAAACCATGTCAACCTTCATCCAGTGGCAGTCCTGGCAGATGGTGTGTCACTCCAGCCCCCCTGATGGGAGGGGCCACGCCAGCACCCCAATACCTAGGTCAATTACACATAGGGCTGCGCACCGTACCCGTCTAAGATGGGCTGGACAGGACATCTGGATGGGTGCCGTACCCATCGCCGTTTCAACTTGTGATAAGATCCTGATGGGACGGATAGCACCTGTCTATTCCCATCAGCTGGACGGCCATCTGGACAGTACAGTGATGCTGTGGGAAAATTTTGAACATCGACATCAACCTACATCAACCTCAGGCCTCAACGTCGACATTGACCGTGTACATTCACCTTCGTCAAGTTAGGCAACTTATTACTCTACAGTCCACTTCACCTAATACCCAGTTCACAGACCACTCAGGCAATGAAAGCATCATCTGTGAAGTCAGAGCTGTGGAGTGCAGCAGCTTTGGTGGCCTTTTGGCGAAAGATGGTGTAAGCGCCGTCGAGAGCTGCGATATTATTACCTCTTACAAGTGAGTACTTCCATGTATATAAGGGTGTCAAGGATGTCAGAAATCCTCACTGCAGTCTCCTCAATGATCACAACATTTACAGCCCTACAATGAACCTTCAACAGAATGGCCATCACTTTGAAAGTACACCATGGGGCTAGGCCAAGAGTACATGGCATGGCATGGCCAGATGACTGCGAAGATACCAACTCGTTTCAAACGCTAAACACTGAAGCACCTCTCTATCTATCACAACCTCATTTTTCGGTACACACTGAGGGTGCTGCTCACCCTGCTGATGGTGCTGGCTGTGTTGCTATTCTCATTGGTCCCAACGCACCAGTGGTCTTTTTGAACGTGAGGTCACTTTTTTCTGTGTAATACTTTATTCCTCAATACATACTTTCATCCAGCCATACACAGAAGCTACATGTGCAACACATATGACTTTTAAAAGCCCAACCTCACCTCTGAATACCCTGTCATGGACAGCCCCATGTGGCCATACAAATTCCTGTTCTGACTGCCATTCTTGTCATTAACCATTATAGTTACTAGTTGTTGTCCACACTAAGTATATTATCACACAGCCATTGACAACCATCACCCATATGATGGCTGTCTCCATCTCCGTCCCCATCCCGTCCTCATCGAGGTCCCAAAGGTAACTCTGACAGGACGGTGGATGTCTAAGATTTACCCGTTCACCACCCGTCCAGTAGACAGCCATTCCCATCTAGATGGACGGTGCGCAGCCCTAATTACACACCCAAGCAAGGAATGCAGCTACTTTACTATGCTTAGGTTCGAAGCCACCACACAATAGGAGATGTAACCATGGCGATACCTGACTTGGCAATGGGGGTGGGTGACTCATCTACGCTGTAATGCGCTAAGGGCTTGAATGTCCAAGTAAGGGATGATGTTGCAGATGGCAAGATGACTTAAAGACTATTGAGATTGCATAGCATTAGGCGTGAGTGGCTGACATAAAGAATTAGTGTGCGTGGAAGCTGGCGAGATAGTGTGGCATACTTGGCTTGAGCAGTTGACTGTTGCACGTTGGTTGCACGATGAGGTGGACATCGAAAAGGCGAGATGAAATTTTTTTTTAAGAGTACCTCTGTTCGCTAGAGGAACTTGAAGATGATCCAAGCAAGGTGAGAGCCAGTAAGGAGAGGTGGTTGTGGTAGTGTTTTGAGTCTGAGCGATGGTTTAACAGCTTATTTATAACTGCGTGCGTATTATTTGGTCAGATGTGTACCAGTCTTTGTGTTCGCTGTGTCTCCACGGGTCAAGGGAAATGATTCTATGAATCATTGGATGGTATTGATGGAGGGAGTAAACTACTGTGGTATTATCTATATGTAGGCCGAAGTCTAATGACTTGCTAGGGTAATCTAATGATGGGATAAGTATGTTGTATGCAATGTATATGAAGTGTGGGCGAAAGCCTATGTGGCTTCCCTGTCCGCTGGACATCCTGATTCTGGAAAAAACTGAGATGAGCCACGATTCCCAGAGGGTAGGAGTTCCATGACATGTTGAGCAAGTCTCGGATGCCCAGGGTTGTAGGAGGGGAAGGAGTACATGACTCACCATTTTAGTTTCACCTGATGTGGGGCATCGTTAGGCGAATGAATTCGGCATGCACTTCGGGTTGGGCTTGCATGTATGGTGCTAGTATTTGTGCATGTTTTGTAAGGTAAATTAGGAAGGCGTCGCTTGCCCATCTTCCCTTGACTTTGACAACTTCAAATGGGACTCCTCGCAGGAGGTATTTGAGGGTTGATCCGATGCAGATGCTGTGTCCCTGCAAGGGTTCCAGGCCTGCTTTGGTGGCTGCAGTTGCGAGGGCTTTGATGAAGGCTGGTTTGGTGAGGGGGCGGTGTGTGTTTTTGTATCGGTATGCAAAGAGTGGTCCGTTTCGTGGTGGTTGGTTGACCAGAAGATGGTGGGCGAGAGCTTTCTCCAGGTCTGTGTCGCCATTTTGTTTTGACCATGACACACTTTCACCGTGGATGGAAGTTTTGGTCTGAGGGAGCTGGAAGGCTGTGCTCTGAAGGCCATTTCTGTTGCACTCTGATGTGACATCTGAGGGTTTGACATGAGAGTTTGCTTTGAAGGCTGTGAGAGTGGGTACTGTGAACTCTCCCACTCGCGTGCATGCATAAAATGTTGTGGTTAGGCATGCGTATACAGCGGCTTCGAAGGGGTTATCGAGATTGAGTTGGGCTTGGATGGCTGAAACAAATGGTGGGGTGTAGGGTGCTCTTTTCTTTTGTTTGGAGGATTCTGGGGTGGCCTTTTCAGCTGCTTTGAGCAGGGCCTCCATCTCAGGCTTGTTCATCTCCCATTTAACTCCGTGGAAGATGTGCCATGCCCGGATGCTGAAAAGGTAGTTTTGGATTGTTTTCCATGAATAGGCACCGGCGAGGGTGGATACAAAAGCAGCAGCCACAATGGGGCTAAGGGGGGCTCGTTGTTCCTCTGGTATCACTCTTACGTCGCACCAAACGTGGTATGTGAGTAGGCCAGATCCATAGCTTTCCAGTGTTGATGGCTCCCAGACTAATTCCATGACATCTCCTATTCTTTTAAGGTCGGTTTCACTAAGGTTCGTAGGCTTGCCTCTTGAGTCAAGGTTGTTCCAGCTTGCTATGGGTTTCCAGAGTCGAATGCGGTCTCGTGCCAGTACATGTGGGTGGAGCAATGATGGGAGTGGGCGCAGGTTGTCTGAATATGGTGCTGGTCGAGTGTTTCTTGGGGGTGGGACTGGCAAGGCAGCAGGGTGGCGAATGGTCTCAGAGCCAGCTTTGCATTTGAGCAAAGAGCTCCTCGGCCTGATGTTTGAAGGTGCGGTTGAGCTCTGCTCTTGCTCATTGTTGTGCTTCTCTGTTGGGTTTTGGACTTGGCTTTGGAGCTGTTCCATCACGGATCTGGCGTAACTCGATTGGGTGAGGTTCTTTGTCAAAGTTGACAACCAGCTGTTGGTATGCATGTGGGATGGTGATGGGTGGTAGGAGGAGGTTTCTGGGATAGTAGATTCCATGGGATGGGTCGTCGGCAGGGTTGTCCTTGCTTGGGATATACTGGGTGTGGAATTTAACACCTGTCCACTCACTTTCGTTGTGTACCAGTTTGAAGACCTCATTTGTGGCGACGTTGCAGCTCCTTCCTTTCCACCAGCCTTCGACGACACCTTTGTTGTCGCCAAAGATCTTGACAATTGTGCCTGAAGGGCTGCTTGGAAGTATGGTGAGGACGAGGAAGAGGAAGCCAATGGCTTCTGCCCAGCCGATGTCTCGTCCATTTTCTTTCCACCCTGGTAGAAGGCGCCAGGCTCTCCAGCAGCTTCCGATGGTAATGCCGATACCAACTTCTGAGCTAGCGTCTGAGTAAGCAGCGATGTCGAGGATGATTTGGGGCCCTGGGATGGAGCGCAAGAGGTGGGAGCAGGAGAGAGTTTGCTTCCACCAGTGTAAATCGTTGCGAGTGCTGCGAGGGGGGGTGTGTGGCATGAAAGGATTGTTACCGAAGATGGCCATAAATTTTTCGAGGCTGGTGAGGTATGCTCACCCAGTTGGGACCACAGCGCAAGCATGGAGGAGCTTTCCATATAGTTTTTGTACCTCCTCAAGGTTGTGAGTCTCTTTGGATTCCCATGCGAAAATCGCGTGAAGGTATTTCGTCTTCTTAGATTCTGGGATGGAGACCGTTTGCTTTTCAAGGCTCCAGAGGAAGCCGATGAAAGGAGCCTCTGTTCCAAAAGGGATGTCCTTATCGCACTCCCAGGGGATGCCCAGTTCGTCTGAGAAATCGTCGATGTCAGCGAGGGTGTAGGTGTAACGCGAGTCTTCGACAGATCATGGTGTTTGATTTGAGAGGTCACAGATTGGTGTTGAGCAATCCTCGTCGAATTCCTCTGTGCAGCCGTTTGGCATGGTGGCTCCTCTGAACCATAGTTTGCCTCCATCATGGTGTTCGCCCCCATTTTTTGAGATGTCGTCTGCCCAGTGTTTTTGCATCTTGTTGTAACGTTCCAGGTGTTCTCTGAGTATGTGGATGAATACGTGGTCATCAACCCACTTTGAAATGGGACCGATTCCATGGGAATGGGCAAGCTGCGCTCCTGCATCACCAATTGTTCCATAACACCCACTGCTGGAGGCAAGGCCAAAGCAATTCTGGGTGTCAATTGCAAAGGAGTCGTCTTCATGGAGACGGACAACTGTTCCAGGCCATTGTGAGGGAGCAAGTGGTACTGTGCAGTATGCTTCTTTGACATCATGTACTGCGAGTTGTGATCCAGGTGGTAGCTGCCAGATGAGGAGGCAAATGACCAAGAACGTACCCCAGGTACTTGGAAAGAGGTCTGAGTTGATGGAGCTGTTGATGGATGAGATGCTGTTGCAAGGTATGTGTGGGTGTGACAGGTTTTGAATGATACGAAATTTGCCTGGTTTTCCAGGCTTGGGTATGATGCTGAGTGGGGAGGTCTGGAAGGGTCCGATGAGGGTTTCAACTTCAGATTTCGAAAAAGGGCCAACATAACGTTGCTTTTTGAACTCAAGTTGTATAATGCGGTTGAATTCGGGAAGGTGTTCGGTGATGGATGGTTTGTTGGGAGGGGTGAAAGTCCTGGAAATGAGTGGGATACTGGCATGGAAACCATGTTGAAGTTGATGGGGGAGGTTGGGATAACATGTGATGAGTCCACTGCTTTCGAGGAGTCGCTTCCAGGCATCTGGTTTGTATGGTGATTCTGTGTTATGCTTTCTCTGCTCGAGGGCATTTTTGTGCTCCATGATCCATTTTTCCACAGCCTGAGCATTCGTGGCGGGAGTCGTGGGTGGTGCTGGTGCATCCATTCAGTCGCTGCCAATTTGAGCAGAGGATGAATCCTTTGGGGTTGACGAGGCAGTTGGTGTCATTGCGGGAACAGTATGTTGGGGTCTTTTGGTCCCAGAGAGTTGACGTTGAACAGATCATGATGTTGTGTTGGTGACGACCGAGGCAGAGTGTGCAGGCCGAAAAGGTCGTTGTTGCTTGGCCTGCACCTGACTGAAAAAACTCATCGGATTTTTGATGTGATGGTTTGTGCCGTCTGCTTCCACACATTGGTGAGTCATGTTGACTGTAAGGGGGGGGGGGAAGTTGGTTGTCAACGGCTCGGGGAGGGAGACCTGCCACGTTTTTCAGCCTTTGGGTAAGGTGAGAACTTGTGGG
>Ga0307507_10003483_pt1 | contig 30402 bp, 24 predicted proteins | sample 7_EM_MG_FD_207223 | JGI IMG/M metagenome (GOLD analysis project Ga0307507, IMG submission 207223) | Populus trichocarpa ectomycorrhiza microbial communities from riparian zone in the Pacific Northwest, United States - 7_EM | ecosystem: Host-associated > Plants > Roots > Unclassified | place... | reverse complement strand
CTAAGAAACCTTGCGAAAGTCTCTCAGACCATAGAATTAACTTTTTGACAAAAAAGGTTAGCGATATCCGCTTGCGGATATACGTATGTCCGCTAATTGATTCTATGGTCTGAGCTTGCTGAGGTAACCCATACATCCCGAATTACGCCATCCCGGCCGTTTTGGCTCCTCCCTCCGGCTGGGGTTCGAAAGACGAAATCGTTCTGCCTAAGGTTCAACCGAGTTGCTTTGGTTCGTCAGACCTGTTGTCTTATTTAAGAGCAAGGGGCATCAAACACGTTATCTTAGTAGGCTTAACGACCATGGGCAGCATCCTAGGGACTGCGAGAGCAGGGGCAGATCTCGATTTCCACATCATCTGCGTAAGAGAAGGATCATTGATGACGAAAAGGAAGTTAACAATTTCTTGATGGAGAGGATTTTGCCCAAGTTCGTAGATGTAGTTAGTATGGAAGATGTGCTTGCGCTATCTAGATAGGGATCAGATGCCGGACCTCAAGCAAGCGAAAGCAGCCCAAGCAGCAAAATAATGGAAATAGAAATAGGTTCGAAAACCACTTGTTTCAATAGACGTGAAGTATGTGAAAAAGAGAAACTGCAACCCAGGTGCTGCATGACTGTTTGATCACTTCACAAGGTGGACGCCATTTATCTAGAAATATCATAAATTACCCGCATCTAAGTATAATAAAAGCAATGAAAATAGATACATTGAAAGGAAATTGCCCTCGCCACGCCAACCTTGCATATACGCCAAAACACGCAGCGCGAGGTATGGTACAGGTGAAGGAATTAAGGCAAGGGAAAAAAATGACTTTTAGTAACCATCCAAACCGTAAGAATATGAAAGTGCAGATGTGTCGTATCATCGTATCCAAGGGTAAGAAACCCTATGTACCGTATACAGACACAAACGCGGATGTACCATTACCTACCGTATCTCATATGATGAATTAACATATGAGATAAGACAGACGCATGGTGCATTTATACATGGTGAAAACCTAGAAGGTCATCTTGGTGCCTTTAAAGTCTCCGAAACCGCCGCGGTTGTACGAGGACCCACCGCGACCTCCACGGCCACCGCCACGACCGCCACGATCACCGAAGCCACCCCGGCCCCGACCGCCACGTCCGCCACGATCTCCGAAACCGCCACGGCCTCTGCCACCACCTCGTCCGAAGCTGCCGCCACGGAAAGAGCCGCCGTCATTGGAGCGTGGGGTAGCAAAATCAAGCCGAATGGCACGACCAGCAATGTCAGCTCCATTCAGAGCTTCTAGAGCGGCCTGGGCCTCGTCAACAGAGCTGAAGCCGACATATCCGAAGCCCTTGGGTGCGCCGGTCTCTTGATCAGTTGGGAGAGAAACGCGAGTGATGGTACCATACTCCTGGAAAGCCTCGGAGATCATGTCATTGGTAGCGTCGAAGGAGATGTTACCAACAAAGATGGTATCGCTTGGTGTACTCTTCTGGTCACCAAAGCGTTTGGCACGGTCGTTGGTGCGCTCTTTGAAGCCAGCGTTGTCATTGCTGCGAGGAGTGCTAAAGTCAATATTCATGGCACGTCCGTCAAGTTCGACGCCATTCTTGGCTTCCAAAGCAGCTTTAGCAGCTGCGGCAGTAGCAAATTCGACATAACCAAATCTTGACAAGTTAGCAAACGAACACGGAAGTATGGGAAACAAATGGCTAACCCTTTAGCTTTGCCGGTATTCTTGTCCGTAATAATTCGACATCCAGTGATCTCCCCGAATTCCGTGAATTCACGGCTGAGCCATTCCTCATCAATATTCCAGCTCAGGTTACCGACGAACAAGTTTTTGATTCCTTCATCTTCGGTCTTAGTTTTCTTGGCGGAGGGGGTTGGCTCAGCTTCAGCCTTGCGCTTCTTCGTGAGAGCTTCATCTTCTGCCTCGTCAGAGTCGCTGACATCCGAGTCATCAGAATCAGAATCATTGGAATCGGCGTTAGATTCAGTTGCCGAGTCATCGGAGTCTTCGTCAGAGGAATCCTAGGGTTTTCGGTTATTCATGCCTGATTGAACTCTACAAATAGGTTACTGACATTGTCTTCGACCTTCCTAAAAGTGCCATTGAGCTTAGTCGCATCAACAGGTCCCTTAGCCTTGACAGCCGGCTTCTCATCCTCAGATTCATCTTCACTGCTCTCGCTCTCGTCTGAAGAACCGTCTTCTGACTCAGATTCGTCTTTAGCGGCTGTTTTAGAGACACCATTGGCCTTCGCTGGAGTTACTTTGGCCTCGCCCTCACTGTCATCCTCACTGCTGTCACTATCGGCGTCGCTCGATTCGTCGGAGTCGGCCTTGGAAACGGCCTTTGCGACACCATTAGTCTTCGCGGGAGTCTTTGTCTCGACCTCCTCATCGCTACTAGCAGAGCTAGAGCTTGTCTCATCGTCTTCACTGTCGCTGGCATCGCTGGAGCTCGATTCAGGTTCAGGAGTTGGTACCTTTTTGGCTTTCTTGCTTAGTTTCTCCTTAACCGAGTGACTCGCGACTGCAGATTTGGCAATCTCTTTGCTCTTTGCCTTTGGAGTCTGAGCGGGTTTTTTCACACGCCCATCCTTGACAGCCGAGAGTTCCGATTTCTTTGAATCCTTCTTTGAGGACTTGGCGATATCGCCTTTTCCTGATTTAACCTTGGGCATAATGAGGTATTTCTATCTCTAATCCAAGACAAATTAGTATGAGCTATAAGACATGAGTTATCAGTGATAAGGAATGGGGTTGGTAAGAATCAACTAGAACGAATGATATCTCGTCTCTGAGTTGAATATCTCGACTGAAGATCGAGCGCAAGATTGGTTTTGAGGAGTTTGCCTCCTCAAAATGGTTATCTCAACGTGCGGTAAGCCCACTGTTTCTCTCGAGTCCGCGCGAAGCGGGAAGCCCTCAAGCCCACAAGTAGCCCACAAGCCCACAGAAGATTGCTTCAAGGCGAAGTGTTCCCACAAAAGCCGAGAAGGTAAATGGAAAAACCCACAGTAGCCCAAAAGCCCACTGAATCTCGCTCACGCTCTTCGGCGTGATGAAAGCCCACAGAAATGATTTTGACCCACGAGTGTATAAAGGAAGATTTTGCGTCTCTGATGCCCACTGACTTATGCTCTGGTTATGACGATATTGTCGACAATGCCCACAAGAATGCCCTCAATGTATGACTCGAGCTGTATTGCCTCTGCAAAGAAGTGATGTGCGGCGGAAGGTGTGGTTGAAGAAAATGGAGAGGCGGGAAGTCGAGTTTTTCAGTGCGAGCAAAATGTTTCGGAGCTTGGACCATTTAAGATAAAGTTGGGCAGGCGGTGAAGGGGTTCAAGTCCGCGCTTATCTCAGTTTAGTGCTAGTGCTCCGCGTGAATTTGAGCTCCAGCTCACAGAGTCCTAAGCTTGCAATACTCCAGACAACACTTCTCCAATTACAACCCCATATTTACCTCCGGCTTTCCCAGCGTACGATGCACCCTCCTACCACGAAGCTTATCTCTCTTATCTCGTAATTATGGCCTTTCCGCAGCAGTCCCATAAACCGAGAAGGAGAAGAAAAATTGAAGAAGGCTCCCTCGCACATATTACTCACGGTACTATTGATATAGATTTGAATTCAAATACTCGAAAACCAGCATTTCCCCTTGTCGCTTTTCTTTGGCCTGCGAAGGGAACGGTATCACAATGGGTTACTCTTCCGTTAATTCTGATGGTTGTGGGACTTTTCCGCTGGACAACGGGATTCTGGGGATACTCAGGTATCTCTATGGTGCTGCAGGTTATGAGGATGCTGGACTGACTTAGCTAGGCTATGAATCGCCACCTATGCATGGAGACTTTGAAGCTCAGCGCCACTGGATGGAGATCACAACACGTCTACCCGTTTCACAATGGTACTTTCATGGCTTAGAATGGTGGGGATTGGATTATCCTCCTCTTACAGCCTATCACAGCTGGGTACTGGGTATAATGTAGAGTATCTTAATGCCATAGTTCATTCACTCATAACTTACCGTTAACAGAGGTACCTGCATCAAGCCAGAGTGGTTTGCTCTCTTCACTTCTCGGGGCCTTGATGACCCTTCGTTAAAAGTTTATATGCGAGCTACTGTCTTCATCTCCGAATATCTCGTATACATACCAGCCGCCATCATCTTCCTACGCCGATACTCCCGTCTCCAGGGTGTCAATGTATGGGAAGCATCAATTGCGCTTGTAGCAATCCTGATGCAACCCGCAACTATCCTCATCGACCATGGTCATTTCCAATACAACACTGTCATGCTTGGCCTGGTTCTTGCTAGTATGTCTAGCATGGTTGCAGGAAGGCCGTTGTGGAGCTGCGTATTTTTTGTGGGCGCCCTAGGATTCAAACAGATGGCGCTGTTCTATGCGCCTGCTGTTTTCGTATATTTACTTGGGATCTGCATCGTCCCTCGCATCAATCCTGCACGCTTTATAGGCATAGCTATAAGCACAGTGCTATCGTTCGCTATCCTTTTCGCTCCATTCCTCCTCGGAGTTGCGTACGATACTTACAGAGGAGTACAGATGGAGGACCTTCCTGTTCCTCCTATCTTGGCAACTCTACCTGTTCCAATAAATGAAAAGGCATGGTACTACCCCACAGTATTACAATTTGCGCAGTCGATCCACCGAATATTTCCCTTTGCTCGTGGCTTATTCGAGGACAAAGTCGCCAATGTCTGGTGCGCAATTCATACCTTCCATAAGCTGCACAAATATTCCAGCATCCTAGTTCAACGCGCTGCTCTTTTGGCCACCACCGCTGCTATAACGCCCCCTTGCCTTATCCTATTGCTGAATCCGCGAAAAGAACTTCTTCCTTTAGCGCTGGCAGCTACATCGTGGGGCTTCTTCCTATGTTCCTACCAGGTACACGAGAAAAATGTTCTTCTGCCTCTCTTGCCCATGACAGTTCTTCTTAGTGGCACTGGAGGATTGCTCCCTTCAGTACGGGCCTGGGTTGGACTTGCAAATATGTTAGGAGTTTGGACCATGTTCCCCCTACTCAAGAGAGATGAATTGAGGGTTCCCTATTTCGCCCTGTCCCTACTTTGGGCATACCTTCTTGGACTACCGCCAGCCTCACTCTCTGCCTATCATGAAGGAACTTCTGGTGGCTTAAGCTTACCGACAAAGATACTGCATCTAAACTTCTACTTAGCTATGATCGGATGGCATGTCATTGAAGCTTTTATTCCCCCACCAGTAAATAAACCAGACCTCTGGATTGTGGCGAACGTTCTTGTTGGTGCCGCAGGCTTTGTAGTCTGTTATCTCTGGTGCTTGTGGGTGCTGCTCATGAAGAGTGATCTTCTAGGGTCAAAAACTGTTGGAAAAGAAAGAGAAAAGGAACAGTAAAAGATTTCTATTCGATCTCAAGAACGTCTGCAAGATACCCATTTTGAATATTCACGAGTGGAATTTAATTCATCCCGTACTGCATGTAATATACATCCTTCCGTGCCTGAAAAAACTTATCCGCCTGCATATGCTTGACGCCGTGACCATGCCCGATTCAAATGTTCCATGCCTAGCCCACATTGGTTTATAGTACATCGTCCCCACTCATTGAGGCCTCTCCTGCTCACGGAAGCGAGAACCCGTATCCAGCCATGCAACTCCGGTACTTCGAGACGAGATCCTGGCATTCTTGCTGGGCGTTGTTGGAGGTGGAGAAGAGCATGCACTCGTCGCGGGCGGCCTTCTCATCCTTGCAGACGCAGCAGGGCTATCCAGAAACCTAGTCGGCATCTATCCTTAGAAGCAACTGGGGCATTTAGAGTTGTACCTTAACTTTTGCCGCGGCGTTTCTGGCGGGCTTTAGGTCTGCGCCTAGGTTGCTTGTGGTGGCGGGAGATGCTGGAGGGGTTCATCAGCAATAATTAAGTTCTAGAGAGGCTGGTAGAAGCTTACTGGCTTGCATTGAACTCATCGTGACTGCGGATAAGTAGGAGATTGACGTGTATGAATACAATCTTGAGCTTTCAAAGTCGCTCATGTCATCCATCCGGTCTTGGCATCCCCGAGAAACGATACCGAACAGGGGTCTCGCCGAATCGCTGGCAAAAAAGCCCCGCCAACACCAAAACAACAATCACACTACCATACAGTCTTCCTTCTCTCGCACAAACCTCTACCTAAAGACTATTTCCTTTGCTTTTAGATACCTTCTCTTGCTTTTTGGTTAGTTTTGATATCATGGCTTCCAACAAAATCTTCTCTCTTGAGGGCAAAGGGCTTAAGCTCGACACCACCCAGGCCATTGAACCACATATCAAGGATCTGAAAGAGAATAACGATGTGGAAGAAGTCCGGCTTCTGGGAAACACACTGGGCATAGGAGCATCTGAGGCGCTAGCGAAGGTTTTAGAGACGAAAAAGAAGCTACAAGTATGATCATCTTCCTGTTTGAAGTACCCCACACAACATCCCGTCCATCAATTCCGGATTTTACCCCTCTATAACTTACCTCTGATTTCCTCCACACACACACATATATATATGTATCCATTTATCCATTCGAACTAAACGCTAACTTTCGTATCATAGATCGCCAACCTCGCCGACATCTTCACAGCACGCCTACTTTCCGAAATCCCACCGGCCCTCTCCCACCTTCTGACATCCCTCCTCACCCTCCCGAACCTCCACACCATCAACCTTTCCGACAACGCCTTCGGGCTCAATACCCAAGCTCCTCTCGTTGCTTTCCTCTCCTCCCACACCCCCCTCCGCCACCTCATCCTCAACAACAACGGTCTAGGCCCCGCCGCCGGCGTCCTTATCGCCGATGCGCTCACCACGCTCGCCGCAAAGAAAGAAGCCGCACGTAAGGAGGGCAAGGAGGTCGCAAACCTCGAGACCGTGATCTGCGGACGCAACAGGCTAGAAAACGGGAGCATGGGCGCATGGGCCAAGGCGTACGCCGCGCACCGCGGCGTGCGCAAGGTCAAGATGGTCCAGAACGGCATCCGGCAGGAGGGTATCACCCACCTGCTGAAGGACGGCCTGTCGCATGCGAGCCAGCTGCGCGTGTTGGATCTGCAGGACAACACTTTTACGGCGCTGGGCGCGCGCGCGCTGAGCGATGTTGTGGGCGGCTGGACTCAGCTGCAGGAGCTCGGCGTCGGGGATTGTTTGCTTAGTGGGCGTGGCGGTGTCATGCTGGGCAAGGCGTTGCGGGAAGGGAATAATGCGAAGTTAGAGGTGCTGAGGTTGCAATTTAATGAGATTGGCGCCAAGGGAGTAAAGGGGCTTGCTGATGCTCATGAAAAACTTCCTGCGCTTCGGCGTGTGGAGCTGAATGGGAACCGTTTCAGTGAGGATGATGAGGGTGTAGAGAATCTAAGGGAGGTATTGGAAGCACGGAAACAGAAAGCGGATGGAGTTGGTGAAGATGACGAGTATTGGGGGCTTGACGAATTAGATGAGTTAGAGGATGAGAGCGATGAGGAAGAGGAAGAAGGCGCGGAGAGTGGAGGTGAGGAAGAGGGCGTTGAGGTTGAGGAGAAGGCAGCAAGGGAAGTAGCCGCAGCACAGCAGGCGGAGGAGGAAAATGTGCCATTGGAGAACGATAAGAGCGTCAATGATTTAGCAGATGCGCTGAGAAAAACTCAGATTAAATAGAGATATAGCAAAGATTGGACGAGTTTGGGATTGGGTGGCGGTGGATGTAGATACCATTGATAGAAGACAGCGCCTCATAGAAGATAATTCAGTTCCCAGTCCTCGCTGGTGACCAACTATTTCTTACTTGTGCTATATAGCACATATTGAAGATATAGCTTTTAAGCTACATTATTTCGAGTAAAAAGACGATTGATGTCAAATAACGTAAACTGATACCCTCTGAAGTCCTGAATTGAATGCTCCTAATACATATTTCTTCGTTCGGCCGGGTGATTAAAAGCCAAACCCACTACATTTATCTGTATTTTACCTTCTTATTCCGGACGTACAGCTGACACAAGAAATGTAGGATAGCCCCGAGACGGGCTACACAGACGTCAGCGCATCTCTAACGCTTCGTTACTATTATTGATTATTCGGCCTAGCCAGGGGCGAGAGACTCCCTTGCTTTAAGCGCCACAAAATCACGTCCTTTCCGCAGCAACAACCCTACTTGACCATACATTACACCTTCTGGCGCGTCCATCTCCTTCCACTCTGACGCTAGATCTATGGCTTGTGTGGACGTCGTGACCATCGCCAATTTAGTAGGCACTAGCCACTCTACTTCAATCGTAAGTATTGGTTCTTCATTTAGGTTACTGTATAGATCCTCTGCACTCTGGGCCATAATACCCCGCGCGTGAGCATAGGAAAGCTCGATGTGGATGCGTGGAGTATGAAGGCGGAGAGGGGGGGAAGCTTGGGTAAAGGTGTGATGGGACGGTGCACCCTGCTGAAGGATTATTTCTGGGATTATTAATTTGTGTCGCTTAGGTGGTTCGGGTGTCGTTTTGTTGCTCGGGAGTGGCAGCAGTGACGCCATTTGAGTTGTCGGCGTTGTTGGCGTAATTGGAGATGCTGCAAGTTCTGGCGGTTGCGAGGAACTTTCTTCAGAGTTACGCCGGCCATCTACTGGTATACTGAACACTGAGGCAGGCTTCGAGGAAGATGAAGCAGATGAAGCGATGACTAGATCGGGGTCTGATGAGATTTCAGGAGCGGTTGGACCGTGTAAGGTATCTTGTTGTGCTATAGGCGAATGTTGAATAGTTTCAATATCTAGATATGTTGGAGAGGAATTCCTCAGGATCGATGCCGGGGCGTGTGTATCCGCGCCTCGAGACAGCATACTTCGAGCGATTGAAGCTGTGTTTCCAGGAGTTACAGTTCTGGTAGAGACGGCTGATACTGCTGAAGGAGTGAAAGGAGCTATCGAAAAGACATCGCTCTCATTTGGACAGAGCCTTGGAACCGCTCCTATCTCAATGCTATTGATGAGGGTTTGCTCGATTCCGATATTAAACTCTTGAACAACAGCCCTCAACTCGGTCCGCTGCCCCCCAGAGACTTGTAGCGCAGCAAGATTTGGTAGCGTCCATGTATCGTATAACTTACCATGAGTTCTCGGGGTATAAAAGCCGCCATGTTGCTTGAGAAAAAGGTTGCAGAGAAAACATGCACTTTTGTTAGAAACAATTACACGAGGCTTGAGCTGTGTATTGCCATGTTCCTCGTAATAAAAAAGGAGCTGGATCTCAGCATGAACTTTGTGTTCGATTCGGCACACTCGATTCCGGACCTCAGATTGTAGCGCTGGCAAGCTGCATTGGTTTAGCTGCTGTAATTTCGTCATCGTGGCTTTTAATTTGCGAGATCCATAGCCTTTGAGGTACCGATTTAGTAGGCCAGTTGAGGGTAATGTTATAGGACGCTGTAGATGGGTAGCAAGCGACAAGGGGGCAACGGAAACCCCGCGGACTTCGATAGATTTGAGAATCGGGAAGGTGCGGGCTGCTTTAAGTAAGTGTTTGGCGGTGGAAATATAATGTGCAAGCTTTCTGAGCCGTAGCATGAACTTTTCCTTGTCGTTCTGAATCCAGGAGTTCTCACAAGGAATTTGTTCCATCACCTCAGCCAAGTCTTCCTTATGTTCCGTCCAAATGGAATTTGCAGTTGTAAGCATGGATGTCAGTAGTTGTTCACCAGTACTTGACTGAGTATCGCCAGCTGGCATTTGCTCAAGCTGGTTGAACTGATCTTGGAGTTTCTCAGACAAAGTCGTTAAGCCCTGATTGGCCTTAGCAACATTTCCACAGGTTTTATAAAATGTAGTAAGGGCGTCTTTGAGGCGGGTTGCTACTGGGGCTTTGAGCGCCTTCACCGAAGGTGTGTGACTTGAGCTCAAACGACGTAGCAATCGGGACCGGCCGTGTACAACTATCTGCCGCAAAAGGGCAGGGTAGTTCTCTCGATTTGGATCTAGGAGGACTCAGTGCTTATAGCCTTGCTATAGTATTAGAGGGGCTGTCGAACCACGAGCTTCATTCTCCAGAATTGAAATAATACCACGCATTCCAGATGTGAGGGTATCCAGGTTACCCGCATTGGCAGCCACGCTGACAATAAGGCCTTGTTGATTCGGTTTTTCTTCAATACAGAGAGCCATAATCCTGTTTGGGTCATTGCTGTAAGTTGACACGAATGCAAGGCAATCGGCAATGTCTCGCTCGTGCCGCAGCTTAAGAGCTCTCTCGTCGAGCTCCAAGCATGGAATAGCATTCTCGCTAGGCCTTCCCGGCTCGGAATTAACTTTCTGGAGAAGGGTTACGTTCTCTGCCAGACGCAGGGGACTATCTGCCATGCTGTAATTGAGTCAAAGAATTCATTGTGTTAAGGTGATGAAAAGACTCCAACGCTGACGGACATTTGAAGTCTAAGTGAGGAGAAAGGATGCAGCATGCGCCGCATGCCGGGAAGCTGGGGCTCAGTCTAGGAGAGTATTAATTGGGTGATACAATATGATTCGGCTGCATGCAGATGCACGGGCACGCGACCGTCCAGCAGAGGTGAGGTCACTTCTGACCTATCACAAAGACATGAATTCTAGATTTACCTGTAAGTTTGCAGTTGTTACAGCTTGGAATGAGAGTCCGTGTTCCTAGTCTTCTTTTTTGAACTTGCCTGCCAGCTGAAGCTCTGCAAACAAAAGTTTTCTTAGTTTACAAGCTCGACCAATTATGAAGTGTGACACTCACCCGTTTCTCTACCGTACCGCGATGAATAATTATGTTCACAATTACTGGCACTTTCGCCTCGAATCCTTCAATCGTAGCCTTTCACAATTCCTCTGGCATTCGAATTAAGAAACCTTTCCACCACACGCTTCAGCAACTTGTCATAACCGACTTCAAAACCCAAACTCCAGCTCCTCAGTCCGCCTTCCACACCCTCACCCCTCACCCTTCACACTTTTTTCTTGTTTCCTCAGTCGGTCTTCAGAACGAATTTGAATCACCAAAGTATCCCTCCTTTGTTGATGACAAAAATCAACACATCCATTTGAAATCGAGCCATTGTCTCCACCTCCATGCCGCTGAAGCCAAATACGCTATCGCCCTCAATAGCTACAATCTTCTTCCTACTGATTGTGCCCCACAGTGCCTCCGCGGCCAAGCCGTTGTAGGCCTCGTGCGCAGTAATAGCGTACCCGAGACCTACACCCATTGTAGCATAGGAACCCGCATCCAATCGTAGGCGGGAGTACTCAACTGGGAAGACGGAGCGGGATATGTCCATAGTATTGGCGCCTTTAGATACGTAAACAATTCCACTATCTTCCGGAGGCGAGAGAGAGTGAAGGGTGGACTTTATAACGTGGAGAGCGTGCGCATAAGAAAGGGGAATTGAGAAATCGGCGGCAGCGGCAGCGGCTTTAGCTTCATTTTAATGCTTCGCTTCAGATAATTTTCTTATAAAGTCAGACGACGAAGAATTGTAGTACCAGTTGGACAGGTGATGGAGCAGTTGAGCAACCACGACGTTAATATCTCCAACAATACCTAATTCAGCATTACTCCTGTTGCGACCGATTTCTTCGGGCGATATATCAATTTAAATAAAGCGGGTGGTAGGATTCCATTTTGGAGTCTCCCCGAAGTGGAATATCCAGTTTAGTCGAGCATCCAAAATTAGGGCTACGTCTGCAAGTTGTAATGCTGTTAACCTTGCAGAGGAGGTATTCTGAAGGTGTGAATCTGGTAGTACACCTTTACCCATTGAACTAGGAAGGAAAGATTCTGTGTTTTGTCAATAAGCTCGCGGATTACACGTTCTGCTCTTGCATACGTAGCGGCCTTCCCAATAACTACCAGAGGCGCCTTCGCAGTCTTGATAAGCTGAGAAATTTTGAAACAACCTTGCCTCATCGGCGCTACTTGCTGGTGGTGGATGGATAACCCCTCGCTCGATATCCATTATGTGGTCTGCTGGAAGGACCGTAAATCCGGTTCCTGGCCTACCGTACCAAGAAGACCTATGCGCATTTGCGATTATTTGAGGTGTAGATTGGATATCCGGTGGACGGATAGAAATTTTGGTATGTGACGTAAGCAGTGATATAGAATCAAGTTCCTGGAAAGCCCCTTTTGCGACCAGTAGTGATAGGGGGAATGCATTGGCCGATGAATTGCCGATCTGTATTCTCATGTATTCTCATCAGCACTTATTGAGCACAGATGATATAAAGATATCCTTGCTGAGCTCTTCCGTGGTGCGAAGATGAATGACATACTCCAGCTATTGCATGAAGCACACCTGGTTTCCTGTCAAATAGCCATATGCTGTAGCAGCATGACTTGCAGCTTACTCATTGCGAAAACCAATAAAACGTATCCCTAAGTTTATGGCCTGTTCTGCAATATTTGAGATTGGAACACCGACGAGACCAAAGATGACGGTGGCTCCAAGATGCCGCAAAGTTCGGGCTATGATATGCGCTCCTGTGGTTGAAGACGAAGCCATTGGGTGAACAGTTAGAGGTAAAACGCCAGGCAAGGCCGTTATAGTCTACTGTATATACACTATATATCGGCTACATGTCGATGAGATAACGGGGCGAACCGGGGCGAAAACTCTCCCACGCGCCTAGCCAAGCATCCTGGCAGCCCTATGCACTTGGACCGAGCTTAACTTCAATCAACCTCAGCTCATCGGGCTCCCAACAACAACTGAGCAGACATGAAAGATACTTATTGTAGCACACGTCCGTTATGTCTTGATTCGAATTTTATATCGTCTCGCCGCTCTAAGACTTCTTTTCAACTTCAAGGGAAATTGGGAGCTGGTATTCATAGCTACGTGTATGCCCGGCCACGTCACGACGAGCGAATAAGAAAATATTAATAAAACCCTGAGGTGACTTCGAGCTGCGAGCTCGGTCGTCCTTATGGCAATATCTAAACGACAGAAGACCATGAAATCTCATGAGGCGGATCATCACACCAACAATTGCTCATTTCACGACGCTGATTGCGACCGCTTTTGTAACGCAGTCAAAAGGGATGGTCTACCATGCACAAGGACGGCAACAACAATTAATCCGGACTATCTGCCAACCTGTGGGCAGCACATCCGCCAGCTTATTCCGAAAGGACGATGTCGAGCCGTTGCGAAATGCGGACAACCCTGTAACCGGCTATTCAAACTGGAGCGGACATTCATGGAAATATGCGAATGGCATGATCAAGGTCGCAATGATCTACCTTGCCATCTTATGAAACTTCCCACGGAACTACGTCTGGCTATATTCCGCTTCCTCTTCCCAGAAGATGCCATACCGGCGAAGCCACTACCGGAGATCAGCCGCTGGCGACAAGGGTATTCGAATGTGAACACCGCAATATTCCGCGTTAGCAAGCAAATTTCAGAGGAAGCTACAAGCGTCCTATATGACACCATTCCATTCTGTGTTGTGATTACGGAATTAAGCATTTCTATTTGTGGCATGATGTGGACAAGGGGAGAATGGGGAAGGGATACTTTCGGGCTAACAAAAGACCGTTTTGCATCGGTCCAGCTCAGGCGAATACGAAACCTTCGTATTCAGTTGCGAATTGTAGAGAGGGCGGTTTGGGATGCTCCAGTCAATACAGCACTACCGGAACGCGAGGACACGCTTTTATATGATTTAAGAATCATTGTTCGACAGTTTCTCCGTCTCATCGACGGTAACCAAACAATCCAGAAAGTCCATGTTGTTCCCGCTGTCATAGGCTTTGCGGATTGGAAACGGGACGAAATCATAGCAGCAGCGATCTTCGTTCTCAAACCTTTCACTGTGTTACGCGGAATCAACATCCCTTTCTTGGACAACATAACAGGCACGACTGTTCGTTCGTCGGCATATACTGCTCTGATAAACGATGATTTTTCGTACACGCGTAGTCCAATCGGCATTGCACCCACCAAGATGGAATCAAGGGAAACCCACCCCGAAGATGATTTGTACGCTTCATACCAACGGCAGTGGAATAAACTTCTAAGGGGAAACGAGCCAGTGCCAGCGACTTCGCCCCTGTTTGAAAAAGTTGCGAAGCTGGAAGTCCTGCTCCGATTGCTGCTGGATCGACGGCTAAATGGTGCATTCAAATTCTCTCCTCAGGAGCTGCTATTTCGAGCTCGAGTAGCAGCAGAGGTTGATGACTCGCACCATTTCTCACGTATCCACGCCTTTCTCGCGAAGGAATGGGCTCGCTATCTCCAAGAACAGGCCGCTGCCAACTTTCGTATGACAAAGAAAATTCTAGATATCTCAGATGATCCTAAGCATAACGGGTTAGGGCCGTATTTCAATGCAATCTGTGCGACTGATGCGTCCTATGCAGCTAAATTAACCAAATTAGGTTATCTGGATGTATCAGACGAGAATGTTCCAGACGATTCGTTTGAGGATCTACTGAAGGGGATAGAGCCGCCGGATTACAGAGAAGATGGGGTTACATCATGGCTAGACGAAGAGGGTACTCAGCACATTAAGAAAGGTGATAGAACCTGGTTATGTTTGCGTACTCCGACATTGGTAAGCTCGCCGAGACAGCCTGCATAACTTGAAACTAACAAGCATAGGTGAGAAAACTCAGGCGAACAGCAACACTAACCGCCGCACCGCATATATCATTTCACTAGACCATTTGCTCATGTAAAATTGCCAGCATTTTACGAAACGACTTGGCGTTGTCTTTTCCGAAGCTTCCGCAAAGACCTGCGATTTTTTAATCTGTGACGTATTTGCTCTATGCTCATTCAGGATTGGATAATATCATGCTATGTATTTGGTCTTTTGTAGCGCTTAAATTTAGAATGTTGTTACTGTAGAGTTCATCTAGCGTAAAGCAATAATATCATCCCGGGCGATATTAAAATTTAGCATGTCATGATTCGCTTTTCCAGGTCTCAAATAGAGGTATTAACTCTTTGACTCATTATCTCTTACTAATCGCTGCTGGTGTCCGTCCCTGTCCTCATCCCAAAGCTGAAAGCGAGCGGACTCACGATAAACACAGGCACATGGGCCGGAGTGTTGGCTGTGAGCAAGATTTTACCCATCAAAAAAACCTTTTTATTACAAGATTTGCAAAAAAACTGTAGATAGACTCTTATCTCCCCTTACCGTACCGAATCATCCTAAACCTTCCCCAACAAAGCCCTCCCAAACCACTTCTCCTCCAAATTTCGCCACCTGATCCCACCGCCCTAACCCCCCACGAAATCTAAAATAAATAAAAAAAAGCCCCTCACGCCGTCCTCCTCCGCATTCCGACCAGCAGCCCCAACGGCTTCCTCAAAAACCCCTCCCGCGTTTCCATCTCCCCCTGGCGCAGTTCAAACTCGTACCGTCTGAACACGGTACCGACGATGAGCGCCAACTCCATCTCGGCCACGTTCCGGCCCACGCAGGCGCGCGGGCCGTGGCTGAAGGGGATGAACGCCGCGCGCTGCTTCTCGGTCGCCTCGGCCCAGCGCTCGGGGCGGAAGGCGTCGGCGTCGGGGCCCCAGATCGCGGACGAGTGGTGGATCGTGTAGGCGGGCACGGACAGCACCGTGCCCTGCGGGAAGTGGTGGTTGTTGATGGTTATGCCGGGCCCTGGGGGGATCTGGCGCGGCAGGCCGAGGGAGGAGGTCGAGTGGATGCGCATGGTTTCTTTGATGACGGCGTCGAGGCTGGGGGAAGGTGTTAGTCGGTACTTCAGGCTCGCTGTGGGGTCTCCGTTGCTTCTGGGGTCTGGGGCTAGGAGGGAGAGTGATACGAAAAGAGGGAAGGGGGGAAAGGGAAAGGGGAAACGTACTATGGCAGATCCTTGACTCTTGCGAATGTCGGCACAACCTCTATGTCCGGAATCGCCTCGTCGAGCTCTTTTTGCAGCTTCGCCACGACCTCCGGATGCCGCAGGCAGTGGAACAGCAGCGCGCAGCTGGTGTTGCTCGTGGTGTCACTGCCCGCGATCAGCTGCGTTAGCGCTTCGGCGGTTAGCTCCTCACGGCCCAGTTTCTCACCCTTCTCGTCGCGGCTTTCCATGAGGCGGGCAAGCAGGTCGACGCGGTCGGTTTTCGGGTTTGCGAGACGTGCGTTCACGCGCGCGACGGCGATTCCGGCGAGGTTCTCGACCGCTTTCATGCCGTTGGAGAAGAAGGGGTCGGGCAAGTACTTGGCGTAGGGTTTGAGTTGGGGGAAGCAGCCAATTGTGCTAGAAGCAGACAAGTCAGTAAACCCACCTTGGGGGAAAATCCAAGTACGTGTAGTTTGGTAGAGTGTGTAGGTAATGGGAAAGGAATGGCTTGGATTTTTACTCACCCAGATACCTCACCCCTGCGATTCAGCACTTCGATAGCAGGCGCAAACGTCGGCGGCGCATCAGGTGTCAACCGCACCTCTGCGACGTCCTTCCCTCGCGCGAGCATGCCGAATGGTGCACCGAATGCCAGGTCTCCTATGATATCGAAAGCAAGGTAGTTGAACCAGTGAAGCGCATCCATCTGTTCATAGCCGCCTTTCGCTGAGGCGGCCATGCGGTCCCATTGTGCGACCAGCTCTTCGAGGCTGTGGTGCATGTACTGCTCGAACTGGCCGATGGACTTGGCGCTGAAGGTGTGGGCCACGGTCTTGCGCTTGCGGGTGTGCTCCGCGCGGTCGCGGGTGTTGAAGAGGCCGCGCTGGATGGAGACGAAGGCGTCGTAGTACTCGCTATTTAGTTACTCTCAGCTTAAGATCTAACACCGCTCGTTGATATGATACATAAGAGGGCTTTAATATACCTCTTCAAGAATCCGTTGCCGTGTCCATATATGACAGGAATTGCATCTGCATCCGCGATCGAGACGTGATTTGGTTGGATTCGAATCATTGTGCCATAGTTCTTATGAGCTGCGTCGACTGCGAGGAAACGCTTCCCTCTCCTACATTGAAGAAGCAACCAGAGGTTCGACCATGCCGCAGGAAATGGCGCTGGGATATCTTGAATAGACCAATTACGGAGGTACGGTAGGACGTAGTAGAGGATAGGAAACGCTAGAAGCACATACGGGGTGAACAGGAAGGAGAGAAACATGATTGATTCGAAGTCGACGAGCAGAGCAGAAAATAACCTGTTGGTAGCGGAAACGGCGTCTCTTTTGAATATCTTCAAAGCTCAGGCGGGTTTAAGGTCTTTGCAGGGTTCAGCTAGGCTTGCTCAGGATCCGGGCCCAAGGATCCGAGCCCAAGGATGGAGCTTCTTCTCAAATCACCCAATAAGACTTGTTCCCGCCAGCCCTTAACCGAAAGTCGTGCCCAGCCGTCGGCCCGCGATCTCGCTGTGGGAAGCCCTGAATTCTACCCCGAGTTTCCTCCGTAGTGGGTTGCTTGAAGCTTAATTGTACTCCCGGATGCACAATTCTGGATTTGCTTCCCTGGCTTCCCTGGCTTCTGGTGCTTTCCGATGTTTATTTAAGGAGAGGTCCTGCGCGAGAAGTACCGACTCTGCTACCGTTCCTTATAAGGACGTCAGCTTCCCGGCTACTGTAACATGATACAGCTGGTCCGAACATATTGGTAAAAACCGCGCAGCGACAAAAAAACGCGCCACATCCCCCCCCAACTATATACAATACTGCAAGTATGGCTAGATATATAAATAAGAAGCTTTAGAGTAATATCTTTAAGTATGGAAAAGGCTTTTAGCTATTAATTGTAATATCTAAAGCCTTAGGTGGGCGTATATACGAGGTATTTATAGGGAAGAAATCGTCAGGAATTCTGCAAAGTGGCAGAGATGCCTTGAGCTCATGTGTTAAGCTAAAAGTGCTCAGAGTTGATGAAAATGACGCGGGGCTGATCAAAATGGCGCAGGGCTGGCCAAAATGGCGCAGGTTATCTCAGTAAGCGACTCAGCCGGCAACCAAGACAGTAAATCTCGCTAGTACTTAAGTAGTATAGCTTTACCAGACCCTTACTAGTGTAATAGAATTAGGTTTAGTTAGGATTACTTAGCAATGCTGTCTTGGTTGCTGTCTAAGGGCCTTTAGTGTAAAAATGTATAAGTGCCAACTTATCAATCAAACGCAACGCTACTAAAGAGCAATATATCTCCACTAGTTAACTAGTTAACCACTTTAAAAGGTAATCAATTATATTTTAAGGGCTGCTTTATTTATCTATATACTTATTTATGCATTTTAGCTAATATAAAGTTCTAAAATTATAGGTTGAAATTTCTTAATGCGTCTTATTGTGCCAACTTATACGCAAATCCTCTCTTAATGCCTTAAAGCAAGCGGTATTACTAATAACAATATAGCAACCTGCGCTATAACCCTTTAACTCCTCTAGCCTCTTTAACTCCTCCTAAGGCCTAATTATATACTGCCTAAATAAAATATATACTAACCTTAACTATCCCATAGCTCCAGAGGCTTATATTAGATGGTTTTAAATCCTAGAATGTTAAGCATTAGACAGAAATGCTTACCCGCGCTATATACCAACTCCTTAGGGAAAAGAATCCCCATACTTAATAGGTTAGGGCGCTTTACTAACTAGTTTACAGAATAGGGGATACCATACTTATTACAAAAACTGGCTTTAGTAAAAGTATTATATTCTATACTTTCTTAGTCTTAACTAGCCAGATTATAATATAGCTTATCCTATTAAGTAAGCTAGGGGGGGAATAGGTTAAGTTAATTTATTAATACCCTAGTATAAACCTATGCTTAATATTAGCAGATATAAAATTCCAGAACCCTTAACTGCTTAAAGACGTTAAGAATGGTATATATACCTATATACTACTTAGGCCAGAGTAAGCTATATCTCCTAAATTCTAAAAAATCCTATAGGATCCATTTTTCTAGTATTAAGTTAAACTGGTAGCTATTAATAAGTATTATATGCTTTACTAGTAGGAGGAGTTTTAGAGTAACTTTGTTTTAATCTATAAGCTATACCAGTCTCTCCTATTAAGTATTATTTTCTTTAGCTACTTTATAACCATAGATATTAAGATAGAGTAAGTAGTAAAAAAATATAGTGGGTTTTAGCTAGAGGGAATTAAACCAGGTATATTAGAGATTATCTATATATCTATTAACCAGCTAGATATCTTAATTTACGTATTTTTAATACTAAAAGGAAAGATAAACTGCTATAAGCAGTTATACTTCTTACTTAACTAAGCAGTTAAGTCTTTAAGCAGTGGCTTAACCCCTTAGAAAATTCTAAAAACAATTATATTTCTTAACAGTAGAAGACGTATTATGGCAGTCTCTTAGTACCTTAAGGAGTCTTTTATCTAGAAGGGCTACTTAGCATATCTTATAAACTAGATAGTTAGGGTATATACATCTTATATAGCAAAGTATAATTAGGATAGAATATATAATACCTTCTATAGTAAGCAGTTATATATTTAGATTATAGTAGCCACAACTGCTCTTAGAATAAGTATGGATATCCTAGATGTTTATATAGTTGTCTAATAGAATTTCCTAATTATAGATAATATTGGAGATCTATGGCAGAGGATTAGTTATATAGCAAGGGGTTGCAATAAAACTGAAGTAGCTGTATTCTTTATACTATATTAGGCGTTTAATTGGCTAGGATATTAGAAGGAGTTAACTAAAGAAGAAGTTACTAGTTGAATAATGTCTAAGCCAAAATATAGACATAACATGCTCTCCCATAATCGCTAAGCGAGTTAGTTATAGTAATTATTTTCTTAGAGAAGCAGTTATAAGTCTAATTTAGATTATAATAGCAACTTATTAGACTAGTACCCTTATTTAAACTAGAAACTTAATAGCACAGCTACTAACTAGCTAACTAGTAAGAATAAAGTTTATCCCTAGATAAAGTAGGAGATTAAAAGTAGGGACTCTATAAGCAATTGCTAAAGGGCTATGCTAAATAGCAACTGCTACTGTAAATACCTACTTAAGTTTCTCTAAGAGGACAAATGTAATCCTAAAACGTAAACTCTAAAGGCACTATAAGAGAGTTGTTATAACAATATAGGTTATAACCCTAATTTTCTTATTATAACCACTGCATTAACTACTCCTGTCTCCCTTTAAAAACTAACCTTAGGCTTAAAGTAAGGTATTGCTCTTTAATGGTTAGTTAAGTGGTGTTAAGTATAAGTGGATAAGTTAGTCCTAATAGAAGAGAGATTTACTCCAATGCCTTCTTTATATTTCTTGCCTAGTTACTACTAGTGGGTAATTACACGCGCCTTTAATAAGGTTACCTTAGCTACTAAGTTTCCAATACAAACTGTAGAAAATCTCTATAAGTATTTCCTACTAAACAAGTAGAAGCATACTATAGCTTAGGAAAAGTAGCTAGTTTAGTTCCTTTGCTAAAATATAGACAGTATACTAGCTAAGTAGTTAGAGTCTAGGAAATCTAAGAAACTGGTATCTAGCACTAGTAACTTATTACCTAGGGCTGGTAGCACTAGTAATAGTAAGATTATAGCTAATAAATAAAGGGCATAGGTTGTAGAAAAATAAACTAAGAATAATAATAAAACTGCTTTACTAGTTATATTATAGCAGAAGAAGCTTATAGAGAACTATATACGCTTATTTAGCTTAATACCAGAATTCCTCTTCTTAATAGTGGTGCTATCTTTAGCTAAAGGAGTTACTCCATCTCCCCTTAACCAGTGTAGTATGCTATTCCCTCCGCTACAATATAACCAGTCGCCAGGATAAGGTTATAGTGGTTTATACCAGTTATAGCAGTAAGAAATTAAATGCGGGTAGTTATAGGAACTAGAATTGTAGAGTAGTAAGAGCATAGTGCCAAAGACTAAACTACTAGTACTAGAGACTTAACTGCTAGTGCTAGAGACTTAATTACTAGTACTAGAGACTTAATTACTAGTACCGGAGACTTAACTAGTGGACTTGTAAACTGCTTTGCTAACTAATAGTATAGAGCCTAGCTTAGAACCACCTATAACTCTCAGTAGTAGAACTTATAGAGGTAGGAAAAAAAGGGCGAGGACTATAGATTCTACTACTAATAAGATATAGTAGGGTTTAGAGGATATAGCTTCTATCTCATACAGGTAGTTAATATTAGCACCTATTAGTGAGAATATTAGTGGCCTAGTGTTAAAAAACTATAGTAAAGAGATAAGAAATAATGGGCGGGATAGGCATAAGTAGTTGTTAATACTAAAAGCTATATATTTAGGAATGTAGGAGGTGTAAATAAGAAGGGCTTGGCATTTCTAGATAGTTTACCTTTGTTATGTGCTAGTAGGGTATAAGTAGTTAATCTCTAAGTAAACTTTTATATTAAATTAAACTAGAAAGCAGTTAAGGAATTAATTGGCCTATTTATTTAACTATTCCAAAGGCTATAAGTTACCACTTATTTATTTTAAAAAGAAAACCATAAACCTATCTATTAAACTATCCATTAAACTATAATCCACTAATTATATATGCAATTCCTAGGCAGCTTATAAAATATACTCCTTATTATTATAGATATCTATAAATATAGGTTTAGGCTAATAGGTTAATCTAGGAGGAGCCTAAGAAGTTAATAATAGAAGATTTTAAGCAGTCTAATTATAAGGAGCAGACCGCTAGGATAAAGGCTAGTAAGTTAAAGCGGAAGGAGTAGAGCGCTAGAAAGGAGTCTAAGGGGTTAAAGCTAAAGGAGTAGAGTATTAGGAGGGAGTCCAAGGAGTTAGGTAAGGATTTATAGAGATACGCAAGAGTGGCTGGATTAAGGAGTTAGGAGGAGGTAGTTAATCTACTGGCAGAGGTACACTATTATACCGCTTTATCTAGTCTAGAAACCAAGCTACCTATTTCTTAGAGTTGTGAGTAAACTGGCCAACCAGTTAACTAAGACTTAAGATATTATTAAAGGAAATTAATAACATGCGCATTATATTGCTGTATAGCGGTAACTTATTAAAGAACAGATCAAGTGGTCGCACTTAATAGTTTAGTTAATTATAAGTATTAAGACTTGCCACTACTATATATTAAGGTGCAATAAATGCTGAAGAAGTTAACCTATGCATAATGCCAATTATAATAGCACCTTAATAACTTGCCATATTAAGAAGATTGGTCTGATGTTTCTCTATAGGATAGACTAGTAATAGTTAGGTAGCTATGCTTAAGGCTGCGCTATAAGACGCCGGAACACTATAACCAGTTAATGTTAGAGTTAATATTAGAGTACCTCCACTAGTTAATGTTTGACCTATAGAGAAGGTATATAGCTGTTATTACCTCTCCCTAAGAGGTGTGGGCTCCTTATTATCTAACAGCTTAATAGGGTTGGACTGCTGTAACTCCTATAAGATATATAGATGTTATTGCCTCTCCCTAAAAAGTAGGGGCTCCTTATTATCTAGCTGCTGTAACTACTATAACTACTAAAACTGCTCCTAGCCGGCATTATCCTTATCCTTATTACTACTAATTATAATTAATTTACTGGCATCCTTACCACTCTTATTACTGCTAATTTAAGTTAGCCTACTTAAGGAGCCGAAGCGGATAGTATATAATTAGAGAGGCTGGCAGTGGTTAACTGGGTTATAGTTTATGTCCTAGGTCAACTACCAGTCTACTTAACCCCTATAAGTAACTGCTGCCCACCTATTTATAGCAACAGTATTAGAGGTGCCTATTAACTAGTCTTTAATATTGTTTAGAGTTACTATATCTATACCCTTAGGTAGAGTCTAGTTGCGGAGCCTATTAGGGTGGAGGTAAAGTAATAGCTATTAAATCCGTAACTTTAGGAACCTAGTAGTATATGTCTTAAATGGGTTAAGACAGAGGATATTAAAAAAGTTAATATTAAGGAGAGAGGAGTTAGGACAGTTAGCGAAGCTATTAGGATTATAAATGCCAACTATAATAAGTGATCTACTATAAGTAGTTAGTAAGATGGTTTTCTTAAAATAATAATATAAGAGATGTTAGGTACAAACTATGTAGTAACCTAGAGGGGTGGACTGTAAGGAGTAAGAAATTAGTGGGTAGTTATTAACTATAATAAATAAGGCAGAGAGAGCAGAAATAAGGGTAGTCTTTAACTATAACTTAAGCAGCGGCACTAGAGGAGCAGCAGGAGCAGTGGAGTAGTAGTAGTAGTGGAGTAAGAAGAGCAGTAGCAGCAATAACAGTAATTATTTAACTGTAGATAAAAGTAGCCACGGTAGAGGAGTACGGGTAAGAGTAAAGGCGGTAGTTAAAGATTGCTTACTGCTAAGTAGTTATAGAAGAAGTGGTTAACAATAAACTAAATAAGTAGTTAGGGGGGTAGTAAGTAATAAGCTGAATAGGTAGTTAAGGGGTTAAGGGGGTAAAGTGCAGTAGTTAAGTTAAGTAAAGTTAAAGTAAAGCAGTTAATAACCTCTATCCTTAGCATAGAATATATTATTAATTACCTCTATATAATCTCTAAGTGCTAATAGCTTAATAGTAGTAGTAGATTGCTTCTTATCTTTAGATAAAATAGAAATAATCTTATTAGGTATAGTAACATTTTAAAGATTAAATAAGTAAATTTTTTCTTTAAGAAGCTCTATACTATTAGCAAGAATATTAGTAGACTTAAATTAACTGCTTAAACATGTGTATAACCCTTAGCCTAGAGATAGTGTGTAAAACTAAATATATTAGTAAGTGCTAACTTTTTACTATATTTAGAATTAGCTCTTTAACTAAATAAAGTCTCTAGTATAGTATGTAGTTAAGAAATATATAAACTAGTAAGCGCAACCCATCTAAATGTCTTTTCAACATTATAAGCGGAGTCCCCACATAGTTTTATGTTAACAGTATAGTAGTAGTTAATATGCTTTAGGGCAAGATTAATTACTTTAAAGGTATTTGGTTAACCTACTAAATTTACTAAACTTAACGCAAGAATTAATTATTAAAGCTTAGTAGTTGAGATCTAATTTATAAGAAGCTATTAAAGATAAAGCATCTTATACCTGTACTATGACTACTTAGCCCTATAAAACTAGATAGAGAGTGGATTAATAAGTTAGTAAATTAGACTAATATTGCTATAACAGATAGTATGCTATAGGACTGTAACGGAACCTTATAGCAGGAACTACGGTGGGTCCTATTATTAGGCTAGGTATATAGGTAAGAACAAATCAACAACATAATAACAACTGGTGGAGTGGTTGCCCAACAGATTAACTCTAATTGTATTCTAAGATTTACTATAAGGAGAGAACTATCTACGGTAGGGACTGAGGTCCTTTAAATACACAACTATACTCCTAAGAAATCCTCTCTTGTATGTAAGGTATGTGTTATACGTGTTATACGCGGACGTATACTGCGTATACTCCGTATACTATATATAATATTATATAACTTGCTTACTATTCCTTGTTATATAGTTCTACTAAATCTATTCTAGACTATACCTATATTAACCAACTAGCTTCCTCTAACTCTTCCCTAAGTAGTTATAATATTATACTTAAAGCGTCTGTAACACCATCTCCCTTCTTTTTATCTTTGTCCTTAAAGATTCCTAATATCTCTAAGTTGTCTACTAGAGGTGTAATGTCCGTTTAATTAGTCTAGTTAATATCCCTGCTTATTATACCTAAAGCCTCTTCTTCTTTATAAGCGCAACGCTATGCTCGCACTATGGCTGCCATACTATTACTTAGTGAGATAATGTCATCTCTGTGTTCTTATTGTGCGAAGGTGGGGTTAGTATATATTGCTATAATAAGTCCCTTATCCCAATAACCCTTATTCTATTCTAAGTGTACTAAAGTAAATATTTAATTGTCCTGTAATGTTTGCTTGGTTTCTAATGCTAAGTATGCGCATTCTATAACTCTTAGTAGTCTTTAAGTTCCCTAAGTAACTTGTTATAGGGTCTTGTATTTAATCTACTGCTATAAAGCTGGAGTCTAAGCTGGCTGCCGCGCATACTAAACTCTACTGTTCTGCTAAAGAGACTGCTTGGGCCCTTAAGGCTCAGCGTTGCTCCTTTAAATCTTAATAGATTGCGTTTACTTGATTAACCCGTCTTAAGAAGGTTTGTAAAAAGGTTTGTTTTAAGGAGTAGAAACTTGTAGAATAGGGCCTTTAGGAACTTAGTGACAAAAGAATGGACTCTCTTCCCATTAAGAGGGAAATAACTCCAAGTAGCCCAGCAGGTGCTCCTCTTAGGTCCCCCTTAGGTAACTTATTCTTTAGCAATCCTTCTTTATTAACGTTGCCTGACCCCTTCTTCTTTAATACTCCTGTACCTTTCCTATAGCGTTCTCTAGGTTGCTTAATAGTTCCTAAGTAGTCTTACTATAGCCTATCTATTTTACTTTATACTATATTTTATTATCTATGTCCTTATAACTAATAATCTTTAAAATTTGCCATTTGTCTTTTTCTTGTCCTCTATATGTGTCTACCTTATAAACTAGTGGCTTAACATCTCTGTGTGCTGGTTTTAGCATCGTGATGTGTTATATAGGGTAGATTCTTATTTTGGCTAGTAGGTTCAACTTATATATAACTAATAAAATTCTTTACTTAATTTTAAAAGGTCCTAGTTTAATATAGTCTAACTTCTTGCTTAGTTATTAACTCTTAAAACTTTTATATAGTAGCCACACTTTATCTCCCTCCTTAAGATCTGGTCCCTTAGATCTCTTAGCATTGTAGTACCCCTTTATCCTTTGCTGTACTAGTTTAGCTGTTTCTGTAAGGTCTGCATAAAGATTCATTAACGTTTCTATTCTTTACTTAGCTGTGCTACTTGTTTTCTTTGCTTAATATAGCAATAACAACGTTCTTGGCTTGTATCCGTAATTCGCCTTAAATAGTAATGTTCCCCTTCCTTCTTATGGTGTTGCATTATATGCAAACTATATAACTAGTAATAATAACACCTAATTATTTTGTGCGTGATTAATATAATGCCTTAGATACTGTTCTAGTGTCTAGTTTAGTCTTTCTGTTTATCTATCCGTCTGCGGATAATATACTATAGAGGTTACTACATAAACCCCCTATTCTGCTAGAAACACTTCCTAAAATACTGTTATAAATCTTGGATCTCTGTCCGATATAATTTTGTCTAGTGCTCTGTGTCTTATAAATACTTCCTTTATATAGATTCTAGCAACATCCTCTGCTAATATCTCTTTAGTGCATGCTATAAAGTATCCCCACTTTATTAGCTTATCCACTATTACTAAGATTGTGTTATAATCTTGTCCTATAATAGGATCTTTTAACTTTGGTAACTTAACAATAAAGTCCTATAATATAACCTCCTATGGTCTTCCTAGTACTTTAATAGGTTGTAGCCCTCTATACGGCTTATGCCTTATTAGTTTGTTCCTTTGGCAATCTAGATATTTCCTTATAACTTGTCTTGCTAGTCCCTAGATTCCTTAAATAATGTACTCTTCTTAAAGCCTTAACACTAGTCCTATAGACCTGTTATATCCTTATGTTATTCCCTTGTGGAATTCCTTAATAAATTCCTCTGTAATAGACTTAGGCATATATATTGCTTCTCTGTTTTTGTATTGCTCTAAGTCTAGATCCTCTACCTATGCTTCTTAGATCTTCTATATCTAGTCACTTTTTGGTGTTTTATAGATCTAACTTTCCTTAGTTGCTGTGATCTTTGGATAATTGTACTTAATTAATCTGTCTTGATCCTTTTACAACAAAGCTCCTAATAGCTTTTTGTTATTTTGTAGTTTAGCCTTTCTACTTAGAGTATCTGCTTGTGCATTATCTGTACCCTTAGTATACTGAATTTTAAAATGGTATTTTATAAGCATTTCCGCCTATCTAACCTATCTTTGGTTAAGTTCCTTTATTGTTAGGAATCCTATAAGGTTCTTATAGTCTATCTTAACTACAAATGGTTCCTCTATACCTTGTAAGAATGCTCTCTATTCCCTAAGTACTATAACTATACCTAACAACTCCTTGTTATAGATATTGTAGTTTAACTCTAATATTATTATTTTTTAACTATAGTATGCTACTGGATGCTATATATCCTAATGCTTTTATAGCAAGCATGCTCCTAGTGTAAAGTTTAATATATCTGTCTTAATAACTATTTTTAACTTTAGTTAATAGATCTTAAGGATTAGCTCTTAGGTAAATAACTCTTTAAGTTCCTAAAACAGCTTCCTTTGCTTACTTCCCTAAACCTATAGTTCCTCCTTCTTTGTTAACTTTGTAAATAGCTTAATACTTTTTAACTACTATGCTATAAACCTCCTATAGTAGTTGCAAACCCCTAGAAACAACCTTAACTGCGTAACGTTCTCTGGTTTATGCTAACTTACTATAGCTTTAACTTTCTTTGGGTCCATGCTGATTTTTCCTAGTTTAATGATAAATCCTATAAAATCAGTTTTTCTTATAAAGAACTCGCATTTTTTAATTGCTACTAGTATCTGTTCTTCTTATAGTTTCTTTAAGACCTATTTAACGTGTTTTCTATATTCTTCCTTACTTTTTAAGTAGATGATAATATTATTGAGATATACTATAACAAACTTATTTAGGTGTTCTCCTAACACATTATTAATTCGCTTCTAAAACATTGCTAGTGCGTTTATAAGCCCAAACTGCATAACTAATGGCTTATATAGTCCTTCCTTTGACCTAAAGGCTGCCTTCCACTTATTGCCTTCCTTAATCCTAATCTAATGGTACGCCTACCTTAGATCTATCTTTGTAAAGATCTTTACGTTGCCTATTCTATCTTAGATTTTACTAATTAAGGGTAAAGGATACCTATCCTTTCTGGTAATGCTATTTAACTATCTGTAGTCTATATACGTCCTAAGTTTTCTGTTTTTCTTTAGGATGAACAGCACTGGATATCCTGCTAATAACTATAACGGTCTAATATATCCCTTATATAAGTTCTCCTGGATAAACTCCTTAAGCGCTACTAACTCTGTTTTAGTAAGTTTGTAGATTAGAAAGAACTTTAGACTTATTCCCTCTTCTAATTCTATTTTATAGTTCTATGCTGTATGCTTTAATAGCCTTTCACTTTCTAGTAACTATAACTTTTTACCATACTTATGGTATCTCTTTAGTACATAACTTAAGCCTTGCTTAGTCTCTTTATACATCGCTTTAACTTGGTACTATACTAACTTGGTTTACTGTCGCACTTTACGCCATTAAGTATCCCTAATATTGACCTAACCTATAACCTAATTAATCTTTGGATTGTACTCCTGTTGTAACGGAACCTTGTAGCAGGAACTACGGTGGGTTCTATTATTGGGCTGGGTATGTAGGTAAGAATAAAACAACAACATAATAATAACTGGTAGAGTGGTTGCCCAATAGATTAACTCCAATTATATTCTAAGATTTACTACAAGGAGAGAACTATCTACGGTAGGGACTAAGGTCCTTTAAATACACAACTATACTCCTAAGAAATCCTCTCTTATACATAAGGTACGTGTTGTCTGTGTTAAACATAACGTCCTTCTCGTTCAATATAGCTAACGCGTTTAACACTATATAACCTCAGTTACCATTCCTCGTTATATAGTTCCACCGGATCCATCCTAAACTGTGCCTATATTAACCAACTAGCTTCCGCCAACTCTTCTCTAAGTAGTTATAATATTATACTTAAAGCGTCCGTAACACTATCTCCCTCCTCTTTATCTTCGTCCTTAAAGATTCCTAACATCTCCAAGTCATCCACTAGAGGTGTAATGTCCGTTTAATCATTCTAGTTAATATCCTTACTTATTATACCTAAAGCTTCTTCTTCTCTTTCCTAGGTTGAGCGTTGCCTTTATATAGTCTCCTCCATACTATCGCTTAGTAAAGTAATAGCAATCCCTTACTCTCGTTGCGCTAAAGAGGGGTTAGTGTATGTTGCGCTAGCAAGTCCTACGTCTTAACAACCTTCCTCTTGCTCTAAGTGTACCAAAGCAAACATTCAATTATCCTACGACGTTCGCTCTGTCTCTAACGCTAAGTGTACACGTCCTATTACTCTTAACAATCTTTAAGTTCCCTAAGTAACTTATTATAGGGTCTTATATTTAATCTGCCATTATAAAGCTTAATAGTAAGCTAGCCTCCGCGCTACTTAAGGTTTAACGTGCCTTAGAAAAGTCCGCATACGTCCTTAAAGCTTAATGTTTAGCTTACGCTCGTCTTTAACGTCTTAAATATATCTGTAAGAAGGTCCATTCTAAGGAGTAGAAACTTGTTTAACAGAGTTTATCTAAGCTAAGTAATAAAAGGACTAGCTCTCCTCCTATAAGGGAAACAACTCTAAGTAGCTTAGCAATTGCTCCTCTTAGGTCCCCCTTAGGTGACTTATTCTTTGGCGATCCTTCCTTGTTAATATTACCTAACCTACTTTCTTCTAATACTCCCGTACCTTTCCTATAGCGTTCCTTAGGTTGCTTAGTGGTTCCTAGGTAGTCTTACTATAGCCTATCCACTTTACTTTATACCACGTTTTATTATCTACGTCCTTATAACTAATGATCTTTAAAACTTGCTATTTGTCTTTCTCTTATCCTCTATATATATCTGCCTTATAGACTAGTGGCTTAATATTCCCATATACTGGCTCTAGCATTGCAACGTGTTGTATAGGGTAGATTTTCATTTTAGCTAGTAGGTTTAACTTATACGTGACTAATAAAACTCTTTACTTAATTTTAAAAGGTCCTAGTCTAACATAGTCCAATTTCTTACTTAGTCATCAACTCTTAAAAATTTTATATAGTAGCTATACTTTATCTCCCTTCTTAAGATCTGGTCCCTTAGATCTCTTAGCATTATAATACCTTTTTATTTATTCTTATACTAGTTTAGCTGTTTCTTTAAGGTCTATATAAAGATTCATTAATGTCTCCATTCTTTGCTTAGCTATGCTACTTGTCTTTTTTACTTAACATAGTAATAACGGTGTTCTTAGCTTATATCCGTAATTCGCCTTAAATGGTAATATCCCCATTCCTTCTTATAGTGTTACATTGTATGCAAACTATATAACTGGTAATAACAATACCTAATTGTTCTATGCGTAATTAATATAATGCCTTAAATACTGCTCTAGTGTCTAATTTAGTCTTTCCGTTTATCCGTCTATCTGCGGATAATACGCTATAGATATTACTGCGTAAACCCCTTATTCTGCCAGAAATACTTCCTAAAATGCTGCTATGAATCTTAGATCTCTATCTATATAATCTTATCTAGTACTCTATATCTTGCGAATACTTCCTTTATATAGATTCTAGCGACATCCTCTACTAATATCTCTTTAGTGCATGCTATAAAGTATCCCTACTTTATTAGCTTATCCACTATTACTAAAATCGCGTTATA
>Ga0307507_10003482_pt1 | contig 30405 bp, 4 predicted proteins | sample 7_EM_MG_FD_207223 | JGI IMG/M metagenome (GOLD analysis project Ga0307507, IMG submission 207223) | Populus trichocarpa ectomycorrhiza microbial communities from riparian zone in the Pacific Northwest, United States - 7_EM | ecosystem: Host-associated > Plants > Roots > Unclassified | place... | reverse complement strand
TCTATTGGCTAATAAGTACCCATGAGTTGGAGCAACCGTCTGATTGGCTTACAAGTTCCTGTGGCTCGGGCGGGAGCAGGGGGGTAGCCGCCTCCTCAAATTCCTCGGCGAAGCGGATAAGTCAACTAAGATAAGTGTTTCGCAACATTTGTAAAGCGTGTAAATAATATCCGCGTTGCGGAGGTTGCGGATATTAAAATAACTCAACACTAGTATTTTATATCTTTTCCTAAAGTTTATTAATTATATAACAGGACCTTGGCTTTTAAAATATATAATTTTTATTACTTAAGTATTTTTAGGTCTTGTGCTTATTTTCGTTAAAAAAAAACGCGTTATTAAGGGCGTAAGCTCTATATGATTTTATTAAACGCTAGCAACCGCTACCTAATATATATAAAACCTGCATAGATCTACGATAGGTACCTTAAAGAACCTTAAGCAGTTATTGTTTGGGTAGGCCGTACAGAGGCTTCGTGTATAAAAGCTCTGCACAAAGCTCTGCGTACGGAGGCTCTGCACGAAGCTTTACACGAAGCTCTGCACAAAGCTTTTATATAGAGCCTCCGTAGTAGAGCCGTCGTACGCAGAACCGTCGTACGCAGAGCCGTCGTGCAGAGCATCCGTATACAGACCTTCGTGCAGAGCTTCATGCAGACCTTCGTGCAGACCTTCGTGCAGAGCTTCGTGCAGAGCTTCGTGCAGAGCTTCGTGCAGAGCTTCGTGCAGAGCTTCGTGCAGAGCTTCGTGCAGAGCTTCGTGCAGAGCTTCGTGCAGACCTTCGTGCAGAGCCTCCTCCGTACGCAGAGCTTCGTGCAGAGCTTCGTGCAGAGCCTCGTGCAGAGCCTCGTGCAGAGCCTCCGTGCGCAGAGCCTCGTGCAGAGCTTCGTGCAGAGCCTCCGTACGCAGAGCTTCGTACAGAGCTTCGTGCAGAGCTTCGTGCAGACCCTGAGTAGGCGAATCGCCCTTTCGGCGGCGCTTTCTACTAGATATCGTGGAGGCTTACGGAGTAGATATACTCATGGATTATAGAGCTGCTTCTGCGGATCGATTTGGCGGTATTTCTGAGATGATAGCCGTTGTGGGGGTGTAGGTTAATTTTGTTAAAGAAGGTGACTGCTCTACATACAAAACAAATTGGACCGTTTAATAAATCTCGCGAAAGTCTCTCAGACCATAGAATCAACTTTTTAACAAAAAAGGTTAGCGATATCCGCTTGCGGATATACGTATGTCCGCTAATTGATTCTATGGTCTGAGCTTGCTGAGGTAAGTATACTATGGGTATTGTGGGCGGAACGGAACGGAGTCAGCTGGAAACTTCTCAAGAAAGCAGATGATTAGAAATACCCCGTTTCATCTCATGTATTCTGGCCAGTGTAGAAGGCCAATTTACAACGTACATACGCTGTAGTTGGCTGATAAATGAAACATGCGGAACGTTAGGTACCCTACGTAAACTTTGACCCGAGTTTAATAGCTTTAACTTAGAGCCTTATATATAGAGTTTAATTAATATATTAATATATATATAGATATAAAGTTCTCCAGGGGGAGACCCCCTGGACCCCCCCTCTATAGAGCTTTCGCTTAATTTAGAAGTAGTAGTAAGATTAAAGCGCCTTAGTTACCGCTAGGTAAGAATCTACTGCAGTAACCGAGGCGCCCTACTTAAGCTAGGCTTAAAGATCATATTAGTCACAAATCTAGTACATATTTGGACTGCAGAGCTTTAATATAGAGCCATCCACGTAGGATTTAATATAGTAGATTATCCCTTAACCCGTCAGAGTCCTACACTAAGGTCGCTTAAGTTTGCGTTTGGATTTCATTGGGTGTCTTTCGCTAATCTAAATGCTTTAATTGGCTGATAATCGTTGGACGAATTTTAACGGGTTAGGGGATAATTCCAATTTAAAGCTTTATATACTAAATATTTTTAATGCCTAATAATTAAATTGCCGTATAGCTAGAATTAAAGTCTACTACCCTAACTTAATTAAATACGCATATAAAAAGAGATATAACTGTATACTAGGACTCCTCCCCCTAATAGGCGGAGGCGGTACGGCCATAGTAGCAACGCCTAACATAATTAATTAACTACGTCGTTGCCCACCAGTTCGGACGTATAACGACGCAATAGCTTGGCGATAAGTAATAAGAGGTAGGGGAGGAGATTAGGGGTAGCTCAGCTACTGCAAGAAGGTCGTAATAGTGGTATAGTATTAAGCTTTAAAAATTATATCCTAGGAGCTTAATTAACGACCCCTATATAAAATATTAACAACGTTTAATTACAGAGCTTTAAACTGGTAGATATTTTAGAAATGCCTATTATAAGTAGCTCTAAATATAAAATTTATAAAATTTAATAGTAATATAAGTATAGGACGGGGTATATATTTATATTCCTAAATATTATTATATAACGCAATCTTTAGGTAATAAAAACTAGCTGTTAATATTATTTGACTAATACCTACTAGAGGTTCCTCTATTCTTTCTATTTTCTTTCTAACCCATATTACGGACCTTATATTAGCAGTAGTACGGCTATTAAGAGAGGATATAAACGGACTAGTGGTGTAAGTATAAGAGGCGCTGGAACTAGTCAAACTATAGGATAAGGGGTAACTAAGTTATATAATAAGTCACGGGATATAATCTATATAATCTATATAATCTATATAATTTATAATAAAGCAAATAAAGCAGATAGAGTAATAGAGTAATAACGTTTATAGGAGTTATCTTATGTATTTAAAGGATTATAGTCCCTACCTAGATAGTTCCTTTCTTTATAGTAAATCTTAGAATATAATTAGAGTTAATCTATTAGGCGACTACTTTACTAGTTATTATTACATTATTAACTTTTTATTTACCTATACACCTAGCCTATTAGTAAGTCTACAGTAGTGTTTTTTATAAGGCTTTATTACACATTTACTACCTAGTTATAGTATTAATAAAGTTAAATAATATGCCACTAAAAGCACTAGTTATAACGCTATTAACGGCAGCAACTACCTTAGGTACTAATGGGGACACTAGTATAAGGGATACTAATTTATAACTAGTTACGGTTAGATAGTTACAGGAAATAGTTAATCAGTTAATAGACAATACTTAAATACTTAAAGACAGAATTAATGGAATTGGAGCAGTAAAGGTTAAGTTATTATTAGTTAAATAATTCTTAGGGAAAAAGTTAAAGCTTAAGGGGTTTCTTATATAAATACGCTTTAAGGTAATACAAGAGGGTATAAGGATCGCTATACTAATGGATTAAGTAGTCTATATAGGACTGTTCCTAATAGGTAGGGCACTTAAGTGGTTTAAATCTTACCTTACTAAGATATAGGAACACGGAGATATAACTACTAACTAAGAGGTTAAGTATATGTTCTTAAGCTAGTAAGGGTTTATAAACTAACTTATATAGATGTTTAAAGATTTAGAGGTAATAATAATAGCAGAACGGAAGCTTTAAAACCTAGTATAACGAACTTTAACAATAGAGTATATAACGCAGTTTTAAACGCTTGCTATATAGGTTAAATGGAATAATAAGACGCTTATGGCATAGTATAAGCAAGGACTTAAAGTAAAATTTTAGGACATAATTATCCTAATAGAAGATATAAAACTCTAAGGGAGTTAATTAACTAGTTAATAAAGATTAATAATAGGATCTACTAAAGAGAATAAGCTAAGAAAGAGTAAAATAGAGTTCTATAGCTATATAGGGCGTAGAACATATAATAATAGATATAGAGTTAAAAACTATAGAATGGTAGACTAAAGCTAATGGACCTAAGCGGTACTAAAGAATTTAGAAGATAGAATAAGAAACTATAGAAACCTAAAGGTTAAGGATTAAGTAATTATAGGACTAAGGAGTAGAGGCTAAACTATGGATCTTAGTAACAGAAGATATTTAGGCGAACTCTATAATAAGAAGAGTAGTTTAAAAAGGGAGCTTATATAAATTATAGGAAATAAGGTTATTTTGCTAGAGACTATAAATGTAGTTAAAGTAACTATATGGTAAAGGGTATAAGGTTGTTAAAGTATAATAATGCGGATATAAGTGTATTACGCGAGATTAAGGAGTGTTTAATTAAGCACTTTGCGTTTTATTATAATAATATATGCTAAATTTATAAAGATGCTAAGTATAGCGTAAGCTATTAGCTATAGGAGCTAGAGTTATAAGAACTTAAAGAAACCAAGGAGTTAGATAAAGAGTAGGATTAACTCTATAAGCTATAGGAGCTAGAGTTATAAGAACTTAAAGAAACCAAGGAGTTAGATAAAGAGTAGGATTAACTCTATAAGCTAGATTAAGACGTTATAGCAATATATAGACAAAGATTAGTAGAATTAATAATAGAGTTAGAGTACTTATTAATTAACAGTAATAAGGAAGAAAAGGTAGTTAACTGGGGATATATAAACCTTAAGAATATAATAGAAGTAGAAACTAAAACCACTATAAAACGCGGATTAGTAACGGACATTATAATACTATTAAATATAGCATCTACTGCTTTATAAGATAGAAGGAGTAATATTTAAAAGAAACCAAGTAAGTAGATAATTGCTTATACTAGCTTACCACTTAATAAAGGTAAAAGGCTATAGGCTTAAGATTTTTAAAATAAGATAAGAGAGATCTAAAAACCTATAATAAACAAAAACTGATGGGAAAGGGTAGTAGCTTAGTTTTAAGATAAGCGAATAAGTATAGGATAAAGATTCCTAGGGAGCTAAGATTTCAAAGAATAAATAAGGTCTATAGCAATCCTAGGTAAATATAGTGTTTAGCCTAAAGGTTAAAAAGTTAATACTATAGTTAAAAAGTTTAATAATGTTAAAAACCTATTTATAAGGTATAATAGGACGGAAACTATAGAGGAGTTTAGGTAATAAATTCTTGCATAGTAAGAATAGAAGTTAGATTAAAGATTAACTATACTAGGATATATAAGGGACAGAGCACCTATATAAAAAATTACTAGTAGGCTAAGAGTAGGAATGCCAAGAGCTAAGTAGTTAAGTAATTTAGAAGAAAAGGAAGACCTAAGAGTTCTAACTTAATTTACAGAGAGATATACTAAAGGTTGCAATAATATAGTAATAAAGAGATACTTTTTTATAGGTAGGTTGTATATACTTATAGAACTATACTAAAAGTGGTATAGGCAATAAAGAAATAATAAGTGGGAAGATTTTTATATATGGCTAGACAAGAAAGCTATACTAGATTAAGCTATATTAGAAAAACAGATAAGTTATATTAAAGAAGTATTAATTATAATATTAAAGAATCTAGAGGAATAGGCTATAGACTAGAGAGAGATAATATAAATATTAGTACTAGCAAATAATATAGCAGCACTTAGATTAATAGAATAAAGGTTTAAAATTAAGGATAAAAATAAGCTATAAGTTAATCTAAGGCACCTAGCGCATTATACGTTGGCGTATATTATATGCATAAATAATATATATAATATGCATAGAGAACCTAAAAATAAATATTGTAAGTATCTAATAAGAATATATTAGATAATAGAAGAAAAGCAATTTAAAAATACTAAGTATATATATAGATAGCACTTAGTAGAAGTTTAGGAGTTAGGTAACTTAATACTTTAACTAGAAAGATTTCTTATAGAAAAATACTTAGACGGATAATAGTAGTGGAAATATACTAAAAATATATATCTATGGCATATTAAGGAAAAGAAGTAAACTAAGTATTAGCTTAAGGGGGACTAAGTATAATTAGGATCTAGGAGCTGATAGTTAGGAAAAGGAGAGGCCTATAGGACTAAAGGGAGCTAGTGGTAGAGCCTTAGACCCTTAAAGGAATTTAAGGACAACATCTAAATTTATAAGTTAATTAGCAAGATTAAAAGTTTAAGGCGCTAGTAGATAGCGGAGTAATAAGAAACTATATATTACTAGCAGCAGTTATTAGGTAAAACCTAAGTAGATAGTTATATAGCTATAAGGTATAAGCGACCCTGGGCCGACCTAGGGGTGACTCGCCCGTAAGGTACGTGCGCTGCACGTGCCTAGGGAAAACCCTTCCTTACCTCGCACACAAACTCCTTCTTTTTCCCTTAAGGATTTATCTATATATATAATATACCCTATTATTCCATTATTAAGCTCCTTATCCATATTCTTACCTTATATTTAAATCCTTACTAATCCCCTTAGGAGGATAGCCGGTATAATTTTTCTATAATACCTCTAAAAAGAAAACTAACGCCTGCACCTAATAGTAATACGCTAACAATACAACTGCTAAACGCCTTAGGATTTAGTATAGACGAAACCGCTAGAAATATATTAGTAGAATCTAAGCCACCTTCTAAACCTTAAAATAACTAGCTACCTACAAACGCTAGAGACTAGCTTAACTTATATACCTAGGCTTAATAGGAGCTAAATACTACTAATATAAAGGAGCTAGATAAGCTAGCTAAGAAAATAGCCAACTTATAAAGCATTATTAATTTAATAAAGCCCTCCTATCGCCTCTCTAGTAAAGAGTATAAGTTATATAGTAAACGCATACGCTAAATAAATCTCAACGCCCTAGTTAAGAAGTTACTACCTAACATTAGCGGTACTACCTAATAGCATTTTAACCGCTAGATCGCCGTAGTTAAGAACTAATTTAAGGTTAACAACGCTAACTATAACTATAAGTAACACACGCACTAGGCTATTAAAGGTCTTGTAAAAGAGAAGACAATTACCCAACTAGTTTATTACCGGTTAGGCACTAAAGATAAAAGTCCTTTACTATAGGACGAGTTTAAGACTATAGTCTAAGACCGGATTAGGAACCCCACAGTAAGACGCTTTAATAACGCTACTATATACTATATGGCTGTTATAAAGGAGAACTAGAGGTTTAACATCTTTCTAGCCCATATACGTAGTTTAAAGGACCTCTTTTTATATACCCCTTTTATTAATCCTAAGTAATAGGTAGACTTTCAGTTCTTATATCTCCCAGCCTACCTATAAGCAGAGCTTTTTTGCCAGAACTTTGCCTAATAGGTAAGAACCACTAAGGACCTCTTTAACGAAATCCGCTGTATAGAGTAATTACTTAATACTGTGACGGCGCTGGAGCGCGTCACCTAGTCAGGGGTTCGCTTAGGACTTGGCATGTGTATATGGACGTGGCCTCACCACCTTCTCTTGCTCCTCAGCTTAATATCTTCGTAATACAGCATTCGTTCGCTTCATCTTGGAAGCATTTGTTCAAGTCTTCGTCAAGACGTTTGTTCAATGGTTTGAGCCGTCACAAATACCATAAAGCTCGCGGAAGATCGCGTAAGTAGTAGTAGTAAATTATTACATATAAAGCGTGGTCATAGTATAGGCTCTATAGAATTAGGTTTAGGGAACAAAACCTAAAAAGGGCAACACTTTTTTAAGCAAACTCTTAGGGAGACTACTTAAAAGCCAGATGGCTTAGAGAACCCCTTAAACGCTAGTAGTACGCATATAAGTTAAAAGAGACCCGCGGGTAACCACTGTAAAGAATACTAAAAGCAAGCTAGTAAAGATAAGTTAGGCTAGCTTTCGGAAAACCTAAAGCCCTAGTAGTATATCTCTTTTAACTATAACTAGGGCCTAATATAAAGGGAAAGAAGAAACGCATTATAGTATATATTGCGATAAATACACCCTAGGGTAAAGTCCGCCTATATTACTTATGCAATAATAGGTGCTAAATTAACCTTATTAACTAAGACGTTATCTATAGGTTTAACCTGCCTATAAGCTACGCGCTATATTTATATAAACCTATTATATATTTCTTTAATAGTAACTAAATAACAATCTAGGATACCTATAATCTAATAGTTACCAATAGTAACTCCTAGAGTACTCCTCGTACTATTAGCCCCCAAACCTTTTAGGGTGGCTTATTTAATGGTTATAATATAGTCCTTAAATAGGATTGGCTCGCGGAAGCAGATCTATTAATTAGCTTTTATTCTAGATAATTTATCTAAGGTACTTTAGACCATAGATACCTTTAAATAGTCACCCTTAATACACTCCTAGCAGATATTAAGGCTGGTAAAATAGTCTATTTACTATAGCCAGAAGACTCCTTCTTTATCCCGGTTATAAATATAATAAAGGACCTATTATTACTGACAGCGTGTACCTATAGAGACCCTCCGGTGCTAGTATAGATTACCTATACTTAAGGGGGAGGTAATCAAAACCCCAAAACTATTAAGTATACTATAGCAAAGCTATATATATTTTTAGTGCGAGTATACCTATAAAACGCATGTCGGCTGCACCTATCTCTTTACTAGCTCCTAAAAGCACACTACTATATAATAATCGCTTTAACCTCCGTGGGCTCTAACCTACTAGATATATATAAAGAAGAGATTAATATCTTCTCTAATAAGCTAGCAAGTATACTACCTTAGAACTCTAAGTATAACTATACAATTAACTTAAGAGAAGGTAAGACGCTACCGTAGATGCCTATCTATAACCTCTTATAGAAAGAGTTGCAGATCTTATAGGAGTACCTAAAGAGTGCTCTTAAGAAGGGCTAGATTAGGCCTAGTAAGTCGCCTACTAAAGCGCCTATCCTCTTTATACTAAAAGCAGAAGGTATAATGCGGCTATGCGTTAACTATAGACGCCTAAATAAAATCACAATTAAAAACCGGTACTCCCTACTGCTAGTCGGCGAACTCTTTAATAGATTTAGCTATATAAAGATATTTATAAAGCTAGATCTTTATAATGCGTACTATAGAATTTATATTAAAAAGGGAGACAAATGGAAGACCGCATTTAAAATACGCTATAGTTACTTTAAGTACCTAGTAATGCCCTTTAGTTTTACTAACGCCTTTATAACTTTTTAGAGCTATATTTAAAAAGTTCTAGGGACCCTAGTAGATACCATTTGCGTAGTTTACCTAAATAATATTCTTATCTACTTAAATAATAAGGATAAGCACGTTAAGTACATTAAGTAGGTACTATAATAGCTCCGCGCTTAGGGCTTATACGCCAAACTATTAAAATATATCTTTTATACTAAGAATATTAAGTTTTAGGCTTTATTATTACACCTAATAATATTATAATAGATCCTACCTGTGTAAAAGCCATTAAGAAATAGCCTAAGCCTAAGTCCTATGGGGATATTTAGGTCTTCCTTAGCTTCGCCAACTTCTATAGGCGATTTATCTAAAACTACTCAGATACCACATACCCCCTATATATATATCTTGCACAGGTATATTATAACCCAACGTTAAATAAGGAGAAGAAGAAGTAGAAGCGCAAGAAAGGGCCCACTAAATAGTATTAACCTTAGTCCTAGCCTAATAACGCTTACAGGCGTTTTATAAGCTATACGCTACGTTTATATAGGCTCCTTTACTTTACCACTTTAACCCTAATCTACCCCTAATAGTAATTACTAACGCTTCTAATTATGCCTATAGTGGTATACTTCTACAGCCTTTTAGGTAGGGAGATTAACTCTACTAGCACCTAATTATATATTATAGTTAGAAGCTTACTAGCCTAAAAGTGCGGTATAATACGTATAATAAGGAACTACTTGCTATATGCTTTAAGACGTGGCGCTACTACCTTAAGCACGCCATATATATAACGCATATGCTCTACAATTATAATAATCTTAGGTACTTTATAACTATAAAGAGCTTATCTACTTACTAGACCTAGTACGCTAAGGAACTAGCTAAGTTTAATTTTAAGATTAAATATAAGCTAGGTAAAGCAAATCACGCTAATACACTATCTTAGCGCCCGGATTATACTAAAGGCTTTAAAGATAGTAGCAAGAGGACAGTCCTTAATAATATACTGCCTATATGTTACGGGACACCTCTATGACACCTTATATACATCTACCTGTTTCCACTAACGCAGTAAGAAGAGACTGACCGCGAGACGGCAACCTGATGGCAATTTGCCGCATTCTGCTATATTCTGCTAAAGTCCACCAAATTCTGCTAAGTTCTGCTAGGACCACTCCTTAAATCCTATTCTGCTCTATGTATATATTAACTAAGCAACCAAACTAATAATATATACCCTTTCTTCCCGTTTTTTACCTCCTCTCCTTATATAACGTCTTGACTTTATTACGCAGTTTATATACATAGCTTAATAATATCTACTTTGCTATATATTACTATTGCTTATACTCGCTCTGTAATACTATATTGTGTTAACCTTATATACCACCCTCTAAAATGTAGAATAACCCTAAAGCCCCCATAACAGCCGCTGGTATTATATCCGCACTTTAAAAATAATTGGCAGAGATATAGAAGTCCTTTATAGATGCCCTCGCATAGAACTAAGCCACTTTGACTTAACAATAAGCTAAATAAGAGGCACGATACCTGTAAATAATTAAGGACCTCTAAGAAGAAGTCCGTACCCTTAAGATGCCTATATTAGGGCCCTAAGACTAAACATTTTCTCTAGAGACGAATACGCGGGATAAGAGTCCCGAACCTATAGTAACTATTTATCATAAACTAATTACCGCACTATAATAATCTAAATGACTACTAGACCCTCTGATATTTACTAGTAAATAATAAGAATTCTGATTATTCCTAAGCTAGCTTAAAAATAAGCTAACTAGTAATGCTAACTGCTACCTAACTAAAGCTACCTAACTCTGCTACGCCCTAAGTTGACTAGGAGGAGATATAGCTAACCTTATTAAACCCCTTTAACCGAACTCAGTATAAAGTCTAGTTGTACTACTTAAAGCTATATATAGTGACCTGAACTGTTAAGCTACTGCTTAGAGGAAGATAAACTATATAACTTAAGGAATAAAAAGTTTCCTAGTATACTTCTCTAAATTTAACCATTATGTAAAGGAAATAGGCTGGAATAACTCCGCACTGGTTAATAGCCTTATTAAGTCCCTAAGCCCTAAACTAAAAACCTCCCTAATAGGTGTAGACCTACTAGGAGCTCCTGATGCCTACGTAAACATTATTAATAAATGGTATAATGATATACTATGCCTAATACTAAAGTCCACTCCTTAATACAATATAACAGCCCTATAAATGTCTACTAAGTTATTGTCTTAGCCTAAATACCATAATGCTATGGATATTAATATAGGGACCCTAGGATACGCTCTACTAGGGTCCCCTAAATAAGAACAACGCATTAAGCTAGGCCTTTGCTTTAAATGCGGAAGTAAGGAATATATCTTAAGATACTACTCCGTCCCTATGCCCTAACACCACTTATAAACAGCTAATACTAACAACCGTTTACTATATTAATCCTCTAGTTACCATCCCTAATCTTTACCTAGCTCTAGTCCTGCGTCTAGTAAGCACCACTTATAAGAATAAAGTTATAACTAATGTTCTATAGAAACCCCTTCCTGCTTGCCACTAAAAGGTATACCCTAGAGTTAAGTTGCTCTTTAGGATAGCTATGTTATAGGATCTTATTAAATGCATTAGATATTGCATAACCTAACTCTTGGGATTGTAGTATAACCATTAACTGCTGTCTTTAGCAGAAAGGTTAATAGGCTAATGCTTAAGTCCTAATTGATATAGGAGCTAGTGGTATAGGATTTATTAATAAGATCTTTATGTAAGATAATATGTTTACCCTAATACCCCTTGACTGGTATATTAATGTATTTGGATTTAATAGTAAACACACTGTCTTAGGCCGTATTACTTATATAGCGGCCCTAAGACTCTAATACCTAAACCATAAAGAATTAATTAAGCTCTTTATAACTACCCTAGGTTACCTAGTAATCCTTAGATAACCCTAGATAAAGCTATATAAGGTAACAATTAATTAGGACAACCTTAAGCTTCTATTTACCGCCTCCTGTTGTAAGCAGAAGTGTCTTATAACTTACTGCTTAGACTCTAAACTAAAATCTGAAAAATCTACTAGGATCTACTAGTTTAAAATTTCTACTAATGTCCACCCTATACTTAAAAAGTCCACCCAATTCTACTAATATAAGATTTCCGCCAACGTCTATTAAGGACCTAAAAATTATACTGAACTATATAAACTGACCCTAACTACCCTACCGCCCCAAACCAAGTAGAAGCTTAAGCTTAATATATAAAAGTACTACAAGAACTGGTATTCTACTATAAAAAGGATGCTTAAAGAACCTAAACCTAAATCTGATACTAAATCTGTATCTAATACTAAACCTAACACTGAACCTAAAACTATATAAGAAACTAAGAATGATTTAAGCCTGCTTAACACCTTAGATATCTACATAATTAAAACTACCCTGTTAGTATAACTTGCCAGGAAACCTAAATATATAATCTTTACCGTTACAATGGCCGATATTAAAAAGGCCCTAGTACTAAAGAAGTACACTAACACCACCATAAAAGTACTAGTATGCCACTATAAGCACCTAGAGGTGTTCTTATAAAAAGAAGCTGATAAACTAGCAGAACACCAACCATATAACCATAAGATTGTACTTAAAGAAGGAAAACAGCTAGGAGTTAGACCCCTGTACAGAATATCCTAGAACGAACTTAAAGTGCTATAAAAGTACTTGGATAAGCATCTAAGTAAAGAATTTATTAGAGTAAGCTCTTTGCCTATAGCTATACCTATAATCTTTGTTAAGAAACCTAGCGGCAGTCTATACTTCTGTATAGACTACTAAGCTCTTAATACTATTACTATCAAGAATTGGTACCCGCTTCCGTTAATTTAAGAAACATTAAATTAATTAAGTAAGGCTCGCTACTATATAAAACTTAACCTCATCTACGCATTTAACCGCCTCCATATTATAAAAGGAGATAAATGGCTTACTATATTCCGTACTAGATACAGACTATTTAAATACTTAGTAACGCCGTTTGGCCTTGTAAATGCCCTAAGTTTATTCTAATACTTTATAAATAATACCCTATAACCTTACCTGGACGCTTTCTATACTGCTTATATTAATAATATCCTAGTATATAGCAATAACCTAACTAAATATAAGAAACACGTTAACCTAGTCCTGGAAGCCTTGCGTAGGGCTAGTCTATAGTTAAATATAAATAAATGCAAATTCTATAAAATAGAAGTTTTATACCTTAGACTTGTTATTTTTATAGATGGTATATAAATAGACCTAAAGAAGATTAAAGCAATTATAAACTAGCAAGAACTTAAGAATATTAAGGATATAAGAGCCTTTATAAGATTTGCTAACTTCTACTAATGGTTTATTAATAACTTCTCTGCTCTAGTTTTACCCCTTATAGCTCTAACCTAAAAGGATAAAACCTTTATCTTTAATAAGGAATATAAAAAGACCTTTACCTATCTAAAAGTTATATTTACTACTATACCTATACTTTAACATTTTAACCTAAACTAAAAGAGCGTTATAGAAGCTAATTTATCTAACTATGTTACTAAAGGCATTCTGTCTTAGTATAATAAGGAAGGAGTACTGTACCCTATAGTATACTTCTTAAAATAACTAAGTCTAGCTAAATATAACTACAAGATCTATAATAAGGAATTATTGGCCATTATTAGATGTTTTAAATAATAGTAACCCAAACTAGAAGGTGCTAGATTTTTAATTAAGGTCCTTAGCGACTATAAGAATTTACAGTATTTCACAACCATAAAATAGCTAAGTTATTATTAAGCCTACTAGTTAGAATATCTGTCCTATTTCTAATTTTTAATTATATACTGCCTAGGTGTTTAAGGTTAGAAACCTAATACCCTAACCTAATATTTATAAGACATGCCAGTATAAGAAGAAGCATATACCTACTATAATTAAACCCTACTTTGCTCTAAGCTTTTTAAACCTCCTATTAAAGGCGTTATAATATACGTCCTTAAAATAACTAATCAATTAATTAAATAGATAATAGTTAATAAATACTTAAATAATGAGTTTATCTAAGAAACGCTTAAGCTAATTTAAGACGGCGTTAGACACTTTAAAAGGATTTCTTTAAGTGAATACAAAGCTTGTAGAGACTGCTTATACTACTAGAACTATCTAGTTATACCTAACCACAACAAACTTAAGCTTAAGCTCCTTAAATATATATATAATCTACCAGTAGCTGGCCACCTAGGCTAAGGAAAAACCCTAGAACTCCTCCAATAAGAGTACTATTAGCCGAATATGTATAATATAATAAGAAGGTATGTCTCTAGCTGCTATACCTGCTGACGAGCTAAAGTCTTATATAAGATGTATAACGGCTTTTTAAAGCCACTACCTATTCCGGACTAAAGATAGAAGGATATCTTAATTAACTTTGTTATTGAGCTCCCTGTAAGTAAAGGGTGTATAAATATTATAGTAGTTATAGACTGACTATCTAAGATAAAATACTTAATTGCCTACCCTAATATGTTAGCACCTGCCGTTGCTTAATTATTCCTGGATTATATATAGAAACTCTATAGACTTCCTAAAACAATTATCTCTAATAGAGGTAGATAGTTTATCTCTGTATTTTAGAAAGAACTAACTACCTAACTTTGTATTAAAGCACTATTATCTATAATATACCACCTAGAAACGGACGGTTAAATAGAATATGTAAATGCTATAATGGAATAGTATATTTAGATATATATGTTGTATTTATAGGATAACTAGATAAACTGGCTTATATTTACTAAGTTTACCGCAAATAACTTTATCTTGGAAACTATAAAGGTCTCTCTATTCATGGCTAACTATAGCTAGTACCTGCAAATAGGTTTTAAACCCTTTAGTAATGTCCCTTGCCTTGCTTATTATACCTTATAGGTTATAGAAGCAAATAAATTTATAAAGAAAATGGAAGAACTATAAGAGTTCCTTACTAATAAAATAATATAGGCCTAATCTGTCTATAAAGCCGTAGCAAATAAGAACTAAACTTTAGTACTAGCCTACTAAATTGGCCACTTTGTCTGGCTAGATATAAGAAATCTAAATATAAAACGACCTACTAAGAAACTTAATTGGAAGAACGCCGGCCTTTATAAGGTTAAGAGAGTTGTCTCTCCTTATATCTACTAACTAAAGCTCCCTAATATAGTTAAAATTTACCCTATATTCTATACGTTAGTCCTTTGCCCTACTGCCCCTATATTAAATGCCCTGCCTAGATAGATTTAGGACCCTCCCCTACTAGTTAAAGTAGATAGTAAGGATAAGTACCTTATTAAAAGAATTAATGACATTAAGTATAATAAATGAAAACGCTAATATATATACCTTATGAAATGGAGAGGCTTTTATAAGCCTATATGGGAACCTGTTGACTTTATAGGACTTATATAAGCCGTAGAAGACTTTTATAAACTATACCCAGAACTACTACAGCCCTATCTTGCAGAAGCTCGAGTTTAAAGGGGGGGGTACTGTTATGGGATACCTCTGTAATACCTTATACATATCCACCTGTTTTTACTAATGCAGCAAGAAGAGACTGACTGCGAGACGGCAACCTAATGGCAATTTGCTGGCAATTTACGGCAATCTAATAGCAATCTGCCGCATTCTGCCATATTTTGCTAAAGTCCACCGAATTCTGCTAAGTTCTGCTAGGACCGCTCCTTAAATCCTATTTTGCTCTATATATATATTAACCAAGCAACCAAACTAACAATATATACCCTTTCTTCCTGTTTTCTTACCTTCTCTCCTTATGCAATGTCTTGACTTTATTACGCAGTTTATGTATATAGCTTAATAATATCTACTTTGCTATATATTACCATCGCTTATACTCGCTCTGTGACACTATATTATAGCAAAAGTTATAGGTTATAGGCCTTATAAGCGGCCCTAGTGCTACTATACTAAACCAGTAAGTAGTATATATATAGTATATAAGCGACCCTTATAAATATAGCGCTGGCGGACTAGGGTGTCCTACTATTCTCTTTAAAACCTCTTTGACCAGCCTAATAGTGTTTAACCCTAAGGAAGATCCCTTAGCCTAGGTAACGGTCCCCTATAATAACCTAGTAAGTTACCTACGTATTGCACGTTACTTTACTAGTACCAACTTTATATAGAGTCTTGTGCTATAGCAAGAGGTAGTAGTAGCTACCTTAGCTAAAACGGCGTTTATAAAATCCCCCCCTAAGTTATTAGTTAATTTTATTTATAAAATATAAGAAAGGGACGCCTTTATACGCTCTATATATAATTAGTTAACCTAGGGATAAGTTCCTACTAGTAATAAGGACTACACCCTTAATAATTAAGGACTCCTAAGTTAAAATAACAAGATCTAGGTGCCAAATTGCATACTACTATAATAGGAGATCCTTAAGCGGAATTATAATAATCCTATAGGTAGCCACTATAGATTTAACTATACATATAAGGTAATCACGCGGAAGTACGCTTAGAATAGTCTTACTAAAGATCTCTGTAAATACCTAGATAACTATAATACCTACCAATGTTATAAATTACGCCGCTATAAACCCTATAGTAAGCTATAGCCTCTTTAGGTCCCCACCCAAGCCTAGCAATATTATTTACTTAACTTTATTATAGATCTTTCTAAGTATAAGACTTCTAATAGCATAAAGTGCAACTCCGTCCTTATTCTTATAGACCATTTTATAAAGCTAGTACGCTACTATCTAGTGCGTAAGATAATTAATGCTACGTAACTTATAGAACTCTTATTTAGAGTCTTTATATAAATAGGGCCCCTAAATAACATCGTCTCTAATAGGGGTAGCGTATTTATAAGTAAGTACTAGAGTACTATATACTACTATCTCCACGTTTAGCGTAAGCTTAGCACTGCATTCTACTCGTAGATAGATAGTTAGATAAAACGCTAAAACTAGGAATAGTCTAATTAGGCCTCCCTACTTAATAAAGCAGCCTTTGCCTATAACTCTAAGGTCTATACTATAATAAAGTATTTCCCTATTAAGCTCGCCTATGGCTAGCTATTAAATATCCTAGATAGAGTCCTAGACGACATCTAAGATACCTAGCAAGGTAGGAAGGGGCTTAAGTTAATAAATATTAAACTTGTAGAGACGTATCTATAACGCCTATGCCTTATATATAAGGCAGCGGCGGTGTTAATAATATACGCCTAACAGCTTTAGGCAAAATACTATAATTATTACCATCTGGCCAAGCATTTCGCCGTTAGTAAATAAGTTCTACTCTCTTCTAAAATATCTACATAAAACGTCCCTATAAGAAGCTTAATAGTAAGTTTATAGGACTATTCTAGATCCTAGAGCGCGTAGGGCAGTAAGTATATAAGCTAGAGCTTCCACCTACTATAGCACAGCTTTACCCGGTCTTTTATATATTCTTACTAAAGCCTTATAGGTCACGCCCTAGGTTTTAACCCCTAGTAGTAAAAGAGTTTAAGAAAGGTAGCTGGGAAGTAGAAGCAATTATCGCCTACTAGGATTGTACTAGATAACCGCAGTACCTTATTAAATGGCTAAAATAGCTAAATAAGTATAATAAATAGAAATATAAGGTAGAACTTAAAAATTATTAATAACTGCTAGATTAGTACCGCAAGTGGAATACCCTAGCCTCGCAGCCAAAGCGTAGGTAAAAAGTAAGCGCCGCTACTAAGATATAACCTATACTAAAGCGGAGTAAAGGATGTCCTAAGGGATTAAAGAATAAGTAACGCTTGTAATAAGAACTATGGTATATATATAGGGTAAAGTATAATTTATTAATATCCTATATAAGTCACACTCTAACGCAACCTAGCTATGCTAGTAACTTATAGACAACTTGTAGGCGAAGCTATAGCGTACGCTAATAATAACGCTTAATTTAGAAAGCACCCTTCCTAAACCTAATCCGTTACTCTATACTAGCTTAGTAGATTATTATATTAGAGAACAGGTCTACTTAACTAGGGTCTAAAACCTACTAGTAACCCACTAGTAGTAACCTATACTAACAACTTATATACTATTCCACGTATATACTATATAGATAATGCATAAGGCTAAAGCATAGGTTAGTGACGGATTTAACGGGTATATAGCCTTGCCGTCTATAAATCTAGCTGTATATAAGTAACCTATAACCTACCTATAAAGTATATATAGCGCTACGCCGGTATAGTGTAAGGCCAAAGTATAGGGTTAGTGGTAGATTTAACGGGTATACTACCTTACCACCTATAAGTCTAGCTATATATAAATAACCTATAAGCTACCCGTAAGGTACTAGCAACCTACCTATATAAGCAATCTTTTAGAATATTTTTAATAGTTTACTAAATTTAGGCAAGCCCTAAACAGACTAATTAGGATTTTCTATCCTAGGGATAGAAAATTGTTACTAGCTTAGTTAAATGTGGGGGAGTCTTAGCAGGGCAAATCTGACTAATTAGATAACTTTAACTGGCGGTTAAAGTCCCTTAACATCCTTGCGCCGTGCATATATACTACCTATCTCTCTATACGCAAAATTAAGACGCTCTTTCCCCTCTAAAAAAAATTTTTCTTATTAAGGTTTTTATAGGGTTTTATTAAGGCTTAAGTATATAAAGAATTGGGGACAATCCTTTTTAAAGGGGGGGGGCATTATTAGGTAAAACCTAAGTAGATAGTTATATAGCCGTAAGGTATGGGCGACCCTAGGGCAACCCAGGGGTAACTTACCTGTAAGGCACGTGCGCTGTACGTGCCTAGGGAAAACCCTTCCTTACCTTGTATATAGACTCCTCCTTTTTCCCTTAAGGATTCGTCTGTATATACAATATACCCTATTATTCCATTATTAAGTTCCCTATCTATATCTTTACCTTATAGCAGTTAAAAGAATAGGGTTACTATATAGGCAGAAAGAACACCTATATCTATTAATAATAATTTTAGAAGATCTAATAGCCTATAGAGGAGGTATTATTAATCTTAAGACAGGACCTATTAAAATAACTATTTATAACGGAACCTTGTAGCAAGAACTATGGTGGGCTTGTTAATGGGCTGGGTATATAGGTATAAACGACTAGTTAACAACGTAATAACAACTGGTAGAGTGGTTGCCTAACAGATTAACTCTAATTGTATTCTGAGATTTACTATAAAGAGAGAACTATCTAAGTAGGGACTATGGTCCTTTAAATACACAACCATACGCCTAAGAAATCCCTTCGCTATATAAGGTATGTAAGGTACATAAGGTATATAACAGACCTTACAGAGCTTACAGAGCTTACAAAGCTCACTATGTGACTTAGCTACTATTCCTTATTACATAGTTCCACTAGATCCATCCTAGACCGTGCCTATATTAACCAACTAGCTTCCGCCAACTCCTCTCTAAGTAGTTATAATATTGTACTTAAAGCGTCCGTAATACTATCTCCCTCCTCTTTATCTTCGTCCTTAAAGATTCCTAATATCTCCAAGTTGTCTACTAGAGGTGTAATATCCGTTTAATTAATCTGGTTAATATCCTTACTTATTATACTTAAAGCATCTTCTTTTTCTTTGTCCTAACAGCGTACTTACACTATAGCTGCTATACTGTCACTTAGTGAAGTTATATCTCCTTTATGTTTTTACTACGTGAAAAAGGGGTTGCTTTGTATTGTAATCACGGCTCCTTCTAGTTACCAACCTTCCTCCTACTCTAAATGTACAAAGTTAAACATTTAATTATCCTGCAATGTTTATTCGATCTCTAATGCTAAGTATACGCGTTCTATAACTCTTAATAGTCTTTAAGTTCCCTTGTTGATTTCCCTTAGGGTTTTATATTCAATCTGCCGCTGCGAAGCTTAACAGTAAGCTTGTAAGTGCCTTAGATAAGGTTTGCTAATCTTAGGAGGCGGAGCTAGAGGCCTCTGCTGCTTAATAGCGTGCTCTTAATGCTTGTCTTTCCGCTTCTACTTGGTTACTTTGTCTTAAAAAGGTTTGTAAGAAGGTTTATTCTAAGGAGTGGAAACTTATTTAGTAGGGTCTTTCTAAGCTAGGTAATAAGAGAGTAGTGTCTCTAGAGAAGGAAACAGTTCTAAGTAATGTGGTAGTTGCTCCTCCTAAGTCCCCCTTAGGTAGTTTATCCTTTGGTAATTCTTTTTTAATACTCCCTAACCTACTTTCTTCTAATACTTCTATACCTTTCCTATAGCGTTCTCTAGGTTGCTTAGTGGTTCCTAGGTAGTCTTACTGTAGCCTATCCACTTTACTTTATACTACGTTTTATTATCTACATCCTTATAACTAATGATCTTTAAAACTTACCATTTGTCTTCCTCTTGTCCTCTATATGTGTCTGCCTTATAGACTGGTAGTTTAACATCTCCACATGCTGGTTTTAGCATTGCGATGTATTATATAGGGTAGATCTTTATTTTAGCTAGTAGGTTTAACTTGTATATAACTAATAAAATTCTTTGCTTAACTTTAAAAGGTCCTAGTCTAACGTGGTCTAACTTCTTGCTTGGTTGTCAACTCTTGAAATTTTTATATAGTAGCTATACCTTATCTCCCTCCTTAAGATCTGGTCCCTTAGATCTCTTAGCATTATAGTACCTTTTTATTTACTCTTGTACTAGTTTTGCTGTTTCTTTAAGATTTATATAAAGGTTCATTAATATCTTTATTCTTTCTTTAGCTATGCTACTTGTCTTCTTTGCTTAATATAGCGATAATAATATTCTTGGCTTATATCCGTAATTTGCCTTAAATAGTAATGTTCCTATTTCTTCTTATGGTGTTATATTATATGCAAACTATATAACTGGTAATAATAATACCCAATTATTTTGCGCGTGATTAACGTAATGCCTTAGATACTATTCTAGTATCTGGTTTAATCTTTCTGTTTATCTATCTATTTGCAGATAATATACTATAGAGGTTGCTATGCGAACTCCTTATTCTGCCAGAAACACTTCCTAAAATACTGCTATAAATCTTAGATCTCTGTCTGATATAACCTTATTTGGTACTCTATGCCTTATAAACACTTCCTTAATATAGATTTTAGCGAAATCCTCTGCTAATATCTCTTCTATGCATGCTATAAAGTATCCCTACTTTATAAGCTTATCCACTATTACTAAAATCACGTTGTAATCTTATTCTATAATAGGATCTTTTAACTTTAGTAACTTAATAATAAAGTCCTATAATATAACCTCTTATAGTCTTCCTGGTACTTTAATAGGTTATAGCCCTCTATACAGCTTATACCTTACTGGTTTATTTCTTTGGTAATCTAGACACTCTCTTATAACTTATCTCGCTAGTCCCTAGATTTCTTAAATAACGTACTCCTCTTAAAGTTTTAACACTAAGCCTATAGCTCTGTTGTGTCCTTATATTATTCCTTTATAAAACTCTTTTATAAACTCCTCTGTAATTAACCTTGGAATATAAGTAGCTTCTTTATTCTTGTATTGCTTTAAGTCTAGATCCTCTGCCTATACTTCTTAGATCTTCTATATCTAATTACTCTTAGGTAATTTATAGATCTTACTTTTTCTAGTTGCTGCAATCTTTGGATAATTATACCTAATTAATCTGTCTTAATCCTTTCGTAATAAAGCCCCTAATGGCTTCTTATTGTTTTATAGTTTAGCTTTTCTACTTAGAGTATCTACTTGTGTATTGTCTGTACCCTTAGTATGCTAAATCTTAAAATAGTATTCTATAAGCATTTCCGCCCATCTAACCTGTCTTTAGTTAAGTTCCTTTGTTATTAGGAATCCTATAAGGTTCTTATAGTCTATCTTAACCATAAATAGTTTCTCTATACCTTGTAAGAATGCTCTCTATTTCTTTAACGCTGTAACTATACCTAATAACTCCTTATTATAGATATTATAGTTTAGTTCTAGTAGTGTTATCTTCCAACTATAGTATGTTACTAGGTGCTATGCGTCCTGGTGCTTTTATAGTAAATATACTCCTAGTATAAAGTCTAATGCATCTATCTTAATAACTATCTCTAACTTTGGTTAATAGATCTTAAGGATTGGTTCCTAGGTAAACAACTCTTTTAGTTCTTAAAACAGCTTCTTTTACTTACTACCCTAAACCCATAGTTCCTCCTTCTTTGTTAACTACGTAAATAGCTTAATACTTTTCAACTACTGCGCTATAAACCTTCTATAGTAATTACAAAACCCTAGAAATAATCTTAACTGTATAACGTTCTCTAGTTCTTGCTAATTTACTATAGCCTCTACCTTTTTTAGGTCTATGCTGATTTTTCCTAGTTTAATAATAAATTTTATAAAATTGGTCTTTCTTATAAAGAACTTGCATTTCTTAATTGCTACTAGCATCTATTCTTCTTATAGTCTTCTTAAGACCTATTTAATATATTCTCCATATTCTTTCTTACTCTCTAAGTAGATGATAATGTTATTAAGATATACTATAATAAACTTATTAAGGTATTCTCCTAATATACTGTTAATTCGCTTCTAGAACATTACTAGTGCATTTATAAGCCTAAACTATATAACTAATAGCTTATATAGTCCTTCCTTTGACCTAAAAGCTGCTTTCTATTTATTGCCTTCTTTAATCCTGATCTAATAGTACGCCTACCTTAGATCTATCTTTATAAAGATCTTTACGTTGCCTATCCTATCTTAGATTTTACTAATTAAGGGTAAAGGATACCTATCCTTTCTAGTAATGCTATTTAACTGTCTATAGTCTATACACATCCTAAGTTTTCTATTTTTCTTTAGGATAAACAATACTAGATATCCTACTAATAACTGCAATGGCTTAATATATCCCTTTTATAAGTTCTCCTAGACAAACTCCTTAAGCGCTACTAACTCTATTTTAATAAGCTTATAGATTAAAAAGAACCTTAAACCCATTCCTTCTTCTAATTCTATCTTATGGTCCTATGCTATATACTCTAATAGCTTTTCACTTTCTAGTAACTATAACTTTTTTCCATATTTGTGGTATCTCTTTAGTATATAACTTAAGCCTCACTTAGTTTCTTTATATGTCGCTCCAACCTAGTACTATACCAACTTAGTCTACTATTATACTTTGCATTATTAAGTATCTCTAATATTAACCTAACCTATAACCTAATTAATCTTTAGATTATATTCCTATAATTAAGGTATTCCTAGTATCGCCTTATCTTTTCCTAATAGTAAGATATTAAAAGACATTCTAACTGGTCTCCCTTTAATAGTTAACTAAATAGGTCCTATTTTAAGATTAATAATACCTCCTTTATAGGCTATCTAATCTCCTAAAATTATTATAAGTAGATATAGGTGTTCCTTCTATCTGTGTAGTAACCCTATCCTTTCCACTGCTGCTAGTAATATATGGTTCCTTATTACTCCACTGTCTATTAACGCTTTAAACTACTGATTTTACCACTTAATTTATAAGTTTAGGTGTTGTCCTTAAATTCCTTTAAGGGTCTAAGGCTCTACTACTAGTTCCCTCTAGTCCTATAGGCCTCCCCTTTTCCCAACTATTAGCTGCTAGATTCTACTTGTACTTAGTCCTCCTTAAGCTAATACTTAGTTTGTTTCTTTTCCTCTATATGCTATAGACAAGTATTCTTTAAACACTTCTACTACTGTCGTCCGTCTAGGCATTCTTCCATAAGGAATCTTCCTAGTTAAAGTATTAAGTCCCCTTAGCTTTATACTTTTACTGGGTGCCATCTATATATATACTTAGCATCTCTAAACTGCTTTTCTTCTGGTGCCTAATACATCCTTACTAAGTATTTCCAGTTTTTATCTTTTAGTGCTCTATGCATATTATATATGTTATCCACATAAGCTATCCATAATAGTGTATAATGCGCTGCATGTTTTAGGTTAACTCTTGGCTTATCTTTGCTCTTAAGTTTAAACCTATACCTAGTTAACCTGACTACTAGTATCTCTACTATAGGTACTAAGATTTATTACTTACTTCTCTAGTCCCTAGATCCTTCTTCTAGGTTCCTTAATGTTATAATTAATACTCCTTTAATGTAACTTATGCGTTTCTCTATAATGGGTTAGTCTTAGACTACCTTTTTATTTAACTATATATAAAAGTCTTCCTATTTATTATTATGTTATTACCTATACCACTTTCCATATAACTGGTTTAGTGTATATAGTTTATCTTTAAGAAAGTACCTTATTATTACTATATTATAATATCCTTTAGTATATCTTTCTTTAAACCTAACTAGAATGTCTAGATCTTCTTCTTATTCCAGTTCGTCTAACTACTTTACCCTAGGTGTCCCTGCACTAGGCCTATTAGTGACTCTTTATATAGGTGCTCTGTCCCTTATATAACCTACTGTAGACCTTTTATCTAGCTTTTATTCTTGCTATGCAATAATTCTCTATCTAAACTTATCTATAGTTTTTTGTTTTCTGCGTCTTATAGCTAGATCTTTAAAGTTATCTTGCTTCTTTATCCCTATATTAACTTTTTAATCTTTAGGCTAAATACTATATTTACCTAGAACTACTATGGTCCTTATTTGTTTATTAAAATCTTGGCTTTCCACTAACGTTCTTACTTATTCTCCAAATTCTTAGTTTCTGAACTTGCGTCCTATACTCATTTGTTTATTACTGAACTAAGTTACTACTCTTTCCCATTAGTTTTTATTTATTATAGGTTCTTAAGCTGTCCTTATTACGTCTTATAAGTCTAGAGCCTTCCTTATCTCTTCTTAAGAATCTTAAACCTATAACCTTTTACCTTTTATAAGTGGTAAGCTAGCACTAGCAGTTGTCTGCTTGCTTAACCATCTTTAGGTATTACTCCTTCCATCTTATAAAGCAATAGAAATTATATCTAATAGTGTTATAATACCCATTACTAATCTGCGTTCTATAGTGGTTTTAGTCTCTGCTTCTATTATATTATTAAGGTTTAAGTGCTCCCAGTTAGCCTCTTTTTTGTCCTTATTACTAATAATTAATAAGTACTCTAACTCTATTGTTATTATTACTAATCTTTATCCGTATGTTGCTGTAATATCTTAATTTAGCTTATAGAGTTAATCTTATTCTTTATCTAACTCTTTGGTTCCTTTAAGTCCTTTTAACTCTGGCTCCTATAGCTAATAGCTTATACCATACTTAGCGTCCTTATAAATTTAGTATACGTTATTATAATAAAACGCAAAGTGTTTAATTAAACACTCCTTAGTCCCGCGCAATATCCCTATATCTATATTATTATACTCTAATAACCTAGTGCCCCTTACTGTATAGTTACTCTAACTACCTCTATAGTCTTTGGCAAAATAACCTTATTTTCCGTAATTTATGCAAGCTCTATCTTTAAACCATTTCTCTTGTTATGGAGTCCGCCTAAACATCTTCTACTACTAAGATCCCTAGTTTAGCCTCTACTCCTTAGTCCTATAATTACTTAATCCTTAACCTCTAGGTTTTTATGGTTTCTTTATCTATCTCTTAAATTCTTTAGTACCGCTTAGGTCCATTAGCTCTGCGCCATTCTATAGTTTTTAACTCTGTATTTGCCATTGTGTACTTTATACCTTATACAACTATAGAACTCTGTCTTACCCTTTTTTGGCTTATTCCCTTTAATAGATCCTATTATTAATCTTTATTAACTAATCTATTAAGTCTTATAAACTTTCCACATCTTCTATTAGAATGATTATGTCCTAGACTTTAGCCTTAAGTCCTTATTTATACTGTGCTATAAGCACCTTATTATTCTACTTAACCTACATTATAAGTGTCTAAAACTATATTGTATACTTAATTGCTGAAGAACGTTATACTAAGTTTTAAAGCTTTTATTCCGCTATAGTTAATATTTCTAGGTCTCTAAATATCTATATTAGTCTCTCTACAAACCCATTCTAACTAGTAAATATAAATTGTATGTCCTGGTTAGTAGTTATCATACTATTAACTTGTATTTTAGTGAGGTAAGGTTTAAACCATTCTAACACTTTTCCTATTAAGAATAGTCCTGTATATACTACCTAATCTATAGCTGTTGCTAGTTTTACTCCTTCCTATATAACCTTAAAGTATATTTATATAAGGAATTCTTTAAGTTTTAACCTTTCTCCTAAGAATTGTTTGATTAACAGTAACTTAACTTTTACTGCACCAATTCCATTAATGCGTTCCTTAAGTATCCTATTATTGTTTAATAAGCAATTAACCATTTCCTATAACTAACCTCTTATAATTAACTGTAAGTCCGTATCTACTATACTAGTGTCTCCCAATTCTAAGGTAGTTGCTGCCGTTAATGGCATTGCAATTAGTGCTCCCTTAGGTGGCATATTGTTTAACTTCTTTTATATTTTAATACTATAACCTTAGTAGTAAATATATAACGGAACCTTATAGCAAGAACTATAGTGGGCTTGTTAATGGGCTAGGTATATAGATATAAACAACTAGTTAACAACGTAATAACAACTAGTAGAGTAGTTGCCCAACAGATTAACTCTAATTATATTCTAAGATTTACTACAAAGAGAGAACTATCTGAGTAGGAACTATCGTTCTTTAAATACACAACTGTACGCCTAAGAAATCCCTTTGCTACGTAAGGTATGTAAGGTACGTAAGGTATATAACAGACCTTATAGAGCTTATAGAGCTTACAGAGCTCACTACGTGACTTGGCTACCATTCCTCGTCACATAGTTCCACCGGATCCATCCTGGACTATGCCTATATCAACTAACTAGCTTCCGCCGACTCCTCTCTAAGTAGTTATAACATTGTACTTAAAGCGTCCATAACACTATTAAAGAAAGATAAGTTAAAATGTCTTTTAATATCCTACTATTAAAAAAAAATAAGGTAATACTAGAAATACCTTAGTTACAGGAGTATAATTTAAAGATTGATTAGGTTATAGGTTAAGTTAATATTAGAGATAATTAATAATATAAGATACGATAAAATACTAAGGTGGTATAGTACTAGGTTAGAGCAATATATAAAGAAACTAAGTAAGGCTTAAGTTATATACTAAAGAGATACTATAAGTATAGTAAAAAGCTATTAGAGTATATAGTATAAGATTATAAGATAGAATTGGAACTAGGAATAAGTCTAAAGTTCTTTCTAATCTATAAGTTAATAGAAGATAAATTAAAGGCACTTAAAGAGTTTATCTAAGAAAACCTATAAAAAGGATATATTAGACTATTATAGTTATTAGCGGGATATCTAGTACTGTTTGTACTAAAGAAAAACGGAAAACTTAGGCTATATATTAACTATAAATAGTTAAATAGCATTATAAGAAAGGATAGGTATTCTTTACCCTTAATTAGCGAAATCTAAAATAGGATTAGTAACGTATAAATCTTTATAAAGATAGATCTAAAATAGGTATACTATTAGATTAGAATTAAGGAAGGCAATAAATAGAAGGCAGCCTTTAGGTTAAAGGAAGGACTATATAAGCTATTAGTTATACAGTTTGGGCTTATAAATACACTAGTAATATTCTAAAAACGAATTAATAGTATATTAGGAGAATACCTTAATAATAATATTATCTACTTAATAAGTAAGGAGGATTACGGAGAATACGTTAAATAGGTCTTAAAGAGACTATAAGAAGAAAAGATGCTAGTAGTAATTAAGAAATGTGAGTTCTTTACTAGGAAGACTAATTTTATTAAATTTATTATTAAACTAGGAAAGATCTATATAGATCTAAAGAAAGTTAAAGCTATAGTAAGTTAGCAGGAACTAGAGAATGTTATATAGTTAAGATTATTCCTAGGGTTTTATAACTACTATAGGAGGTTTATTATATAGTAGTTAAAGAATATTAAACCGTTTATAAGGCTTATAAAGAAGAAGGAACTATAGGTATAGAGAAGTAAATAAAAGAGGCTGTTTAAAAAACTTAAGGAGTTATTTACCTAAGATCCAATCTTTAAAATCTATTAACTAAGGTTAGACACGGTTGTAGAAATAGATATATTAGACTTGTACTAGGGGTATGTTTGCTATAGAAATACTAGGACGCATAGTATCCAGTAGCATACTATAGTTAGAAGATAACTCCACTAGAACTAAACTATAACATCTATAATAAGGAGTTATTAGGCATAGTTACAGCACTTAAAAAGTAGAGAGTATTCTTATAAGGCATAGAGAAACTATTTATAGTTAAGATAGACTATAAGAACCTAACGGGGTTCCTAACTATAAAAGAACTTAGTTATAAATAAGTTAGGTAGGTAGAGATGCTTATAAAATATTACTTTAAAATATAGTATACTAAGAGTACTAAAAATGCAAGAGCAGATATACTTAGTAGAAGGGCGGAACTATAAAACGGTAAAAGACTATTAGGCGCTATATTACAAAAAGACAAAGATAGGTTAATTAGGTATAATTATTTAAAACCAGTAGCTATAGTTAAAAAAGGACTAAAATAAGTTTATAAAACGCTAGAAAGTAAGTAGTTATAAAAAATTTAGGAAGTATAAAAAGATAATCTAGGATATAAGGACTATGTTAATAGAGAGGCAATATATGTTCTAAAATTAATAGTAAAAGAGTTTATTAAGGAATTCTATAAAAGAATAACCTAGGGATATAACAGAGTAATAGGCTTAGTATTAAGACTTTAAAAAGAATGTATTATTAATAGAATCTAGGGTTTAGTAAGATAAACCACTAAAAAGTGTCTAGATTACTAAAGAAATAAACTAATAAGGTATAAGCAGTATAGAGGGCTATAACCTATTAAAGTACCAGAAAGACTATAGGAGGTTATATTATAGAACTTTATTATTAAGTTACTAAAGTTAAAGGACCTTATTACTAAATAGGAGTATAATATAATCCTTATAATAATAGACAAGCTAACTAAATAGGGCTACTTTATAGCATATATAGAAGAGATATTAGTAGAAGATATGGCTAGAATCTATATTAAAGAAGTGTTTATAAGATATAGAGCACTAATAAAGATTATATTAGATAAAGATTTAAGATTTATAGTAGTATTCTAAGAAGTATTCTTAGCGGAATAAGGGGTTTGCGTAGCAATATTAATAGTATATTACCTATAAATAGACGGTTAAATAGAAAGACCAAACCAAATATTAGCACAGTACTTAAGGCATTATATTAATTATGCATAAAATAACTAGGTATTGTTATTACTAGTTATATAGTTTATATATAATGCAATACTATAAGAAGGGATAGGTATATTACCCTTTAAGGCGAATTACGAATATAAGCTAAGAATATTACTACTATATTAAGTAAAGAAAATAAGTAGTATAGCTAAATAAAGAATGGAGAACTTAATAAATCTTTATATATACTTTAAAGGAATAGCTAAACTAGTATAGATAAGAATAAAAAAGTACTATAATGCTAAGAGATCTAAGGGATTAGATCTTAAGGAGGGGGATAAAGTATAACTACTATACAAAATTTTTAAAAGTTAATAATTAAGTAAGAAATTAGACTATATTAGATTAGGACCATTTATAATTAAAGCAAAGATCTTAGAAGTTATATATAGACTTAACTTACTAGAGAAAATAAAGACCTACCCTATATAGCATATCATAATGCTAGAGCCAGTATACAGAAATATTAAGTCACTAGTTTATAAAGTAGATATATATAAAGGATAAGAAGAAAATAAATAGGAAGTTTTAAAGATTATTAGTTATAAGGATATTAATAATAAAATCGTAGACGCTATATAGGCGAGTCCTAAAAGGCAGGGAGATAGATCATAGGGTTTTCTTATATAGAGTTTTCTCCCCATATATATATAAGGAGTAGTCCGCGTAGGCCTAATAGGGATCCAAATCGGACATTAAGCAAATAATTATTATTAATTAATAATAAAATAATAATAATAAAAATAATAATAATAATTCATTGCTTAACGTCTGATTTGGATCCCTATTGGGCCCACGCGGACTACTCCTTATATATATGTGGGGAGAAAACTCTATATAAGAAAACCCCGTAATCCATCTCCCCGCCTTTGGGGCTCGCCTATATAGCGCCTATAAGGCGCCTGCGAGTTACCTATGGTGCTTTACTACCTTACTTTTTAACCTCCTTAGGAACTACTGCTGCCGTAACAAGCCTACGGACGCGCTAGTATCGCGAACTTAACTTTATTACTATAGAGTTATTAGGGGGCGCCTAGTACTTGCCCCTTTACCTTCTATTACTATTTCCTTTATAACCCAGAACTGGTCTAGTACATTTTGGCTAATAAGCCACTAGGTAACCGCCTTAAGACCTTTTTATATTAAGAGTAGTATATTATAGTTCTCTATGCCAGCTACTAAGA
>Ga0307507_10003481_pt1 | contig 30415 bp, 18 predicted proteins | sample 7_EM_MG_FD_207223 | JGI IMG/M metagenome (GOLD analysis project Ga0307507, IMG submission 207223) | Populus trichocarpa ectomycorrhiza microbial communities from riparian zone in the Pacific Northwest, United States - 7_EM | ecosystem: Host-associated > Plants > Roots > Unclassified | place... | reverse complement strand
TAGCCAGTGAACGAGAATTCCAAGACGAGGACTGGAAGAAGGTCGAGGAAAGGACACGTCTATATACATGGGCCAAGGCTCTAAGCGAGGAGCCCCTGACTAGGGTCTGTATCAGTGCCGTAACACTATTTATCCCAAAGAAAAACGGAAAATTTAGGATGTATATAGACTACAGACAGTTAAACAGTATTACCAAGAAGGATAGGTATCCTTTACCCTTAATTAGCGAAATCTAAGACAGGATAGGCAATGTAAAGATCTTTATAAAGATAGATCTAAGATAGGCGTACCATCAGATTAGGATCAAGGAAGGCAATAAATGGAAGGCAGCCTTTAGGTCAAAGGAAGGACTATATAAGCCATTAGTTATACAATTCGGGCTTATAAACGCACTAGCAACGTTCCAGAAGCGAATTAATAGTATATTAGGAAAACACCTAGATGAATTTATTATAGTATACCTTAACGACATTATTATCTACTTAGAGAGTAAGGAAGAGCATAGAGAACACATTAAGTGGGTCTTAAAGAGACTATAGGAAGAATAGATGCTAGTAGTAATTAAGAAATGCGAGTTCTTTACCCAGAAGACCGATTTTATTGGATTTATCATTAAACTAGGCCAACTTAGCATAGATCCAAAGAAGATTGAGGCTATAGTAAATTGGCAAGAACTAGAGAACGTTATATAGTTAAAATCGTTCCTAGGGTTTTGCAATTACTGTAGAAGGTTTATAGCGCAATAGTTATAGGATATTAAGCCGTTTACGCGGTTAACAAGGAAAGAAAAACTGTGGGTATAGAGAAAGGAGTAATAAGAACTATTTAAGAGAATTAAAGAGTTATTTACCTAGAAGCCAGTTCTTAAGATCTATTAACTAGGTCTAGAGACGGTTATAGAAATAAATATATTAGACTTTACACTAAGGGCGTACTTCCTATAGAAATATTAAGATGGATGGCACCCAGTGGTATACTATAGTTGAAAGATAATACTACTAAAGTTAAACTATGACATCTACAATAAAGAGTTATTAGGTATAGTTGCAGCACTTAAGGAATAAAGAGCATTCTTATAAGGCACAGAGAAACCATTTATAGTTAAGACGGACTATAAGAACCTTACAGGATTCCTAACAACGAAGAAACTTAACCAAAGACAGGTTAGATGGGCGGAAATGCTTATAGAATACCATTTCGAAATTCAGTATACCAAGGGTATAGACAGTGCACAAGCAGACGCTTTAAGCCGAAAAGCTAAACTATAAAGTGATAAAAAGCTATTAGGAGCTTTATTGCAAAAGAATTAAGACGGATTAATTAGGTATAATTATCTAAAGATTATAGTAATTAAGGAAAGTCAGATCTATAAATTACTAGAGAGTAATTAGATACAGAAGATCTAAGAAGTATAAACAGAGGATTCAGACTTAGAGCAATACAAAAATAGAGAAGTAACGTATATGCCTAAGTCTATCGCAGAAGAATTTATTAAGGAATTCCATAAGGGAATAATACAAGGACATAACGGAGCTATAGGCTTAGTATTAAGACTTTAAAAGGAGTACATTATTTAAGGAATCTGGGGACTAGCAAGATAAGTTATAAAGGAATATCTAGATTGCCAAAGGAACAAACCGACAAGGCATAAGCTGTATAGAGGGCTACAACCTATTAAGACACCAGGAAGACCATAGGAGGTTATATTATAGGACTTTATTATTAAGTTACCAAAGTTAAGAGATCCTATTACAGGACAAGATTATAACGCGATTTTAGTGATAGTAGATAAGCTAACAAAGTGGGAATACTTTATAGCATACACTAAAGAGATATTAGTAGAAGATGTCGCTAGAATCTATATAAAGAAAGTATTTACAAGACATAGAGCACCAGACAAGATTATATTGGATAGAGATCCAAGATTTATAGTAGTATTTTAGAAAGTATTTCTGGCAGAATAAGGAGTTCGCGTAGTAATATCTATAGCGTATTATCCGCAGACGGACGGACAAATGGAAAGACTAAACTAGACACTGGAGTAGTATCTAAGGCATTATGTTAGTTACGCACAGAATAATTAGGTATTGTTATTACCAGTTACACAGTTTACATATAATATAATACTATAAGAAGGAATAGGGACATTACCATTTAAGGTAAGTTATAGATACGAGCCAAGAATATTATTATCGCTATACTAAGCAAAAAAGACGAGTAGCACAGCTAAGTAAAGAATGGAGACGTTAATAAATCTTTATACAGACCTTAAAGAAACAGCTAAACTAGTATAAGAATGAATGAAAAGGTACTATAACGCTAAGAGATCTGAGGGACCAGATCTTAAGGAGGGAGATAAAGTGTGGCTACTACACAAAAATTTCAAGAATTGACGACTAAGTAAGAAATTGGACTATATTAGACTAGGACCTTTTAAAATTAAGTAAAGAATTTTATTAGTTATGTATAAGTTGAACCTACTAGCCAAAATAAAAATCTACCCTATATAATACGTCGCAATGCTAGAGCTAGTATACGGGAATATTAAGCCACTAGTCTACAAGGCAGATATATATAGAGAATAGGAGGAAAATAAATAGCAAGTTTTAAAGATTATTAGTTATAAGGATGTAGATAACGAAACATGGTATAAAGTAAAGTAGATAGGTTATAGTAAGACTACTTAGGAACCACTAAGCAACCTAAAAAACGCTATAGGAAAGGTATAAGAGTATCAGAAGAAAGCAGGTTAGGTAATATTAATAAAGAAGAATCGCCAAAGAATAAGTTACCTAAGGGGGACCCAAGAGAAGCAATTGCCGAGCTACTTAGAGTTGTTTCCCTTGCAGGAGGAGAGCTAGTCCTTTTATTACCTAGCTTAGACAAACCCTGTTAAACAAGTTTCCACTCCTTAGAACGGACCTTCTCACAGATACATTTAAGACGAAGAAGATAGGCAGAGGCTAATAAACGGGCTTTAAGGGCACGCTGTTAAGCAGCTGCAGCCTCCTACTCTGCTTTTTACGAACGATAAAGCTTATCTAAGGCGCTTAAGAGCTTACCGTCAAGTTTTATAGCGGTAGATTAAACACAAGACCCTATAATAAGTTACTTAGGGAACTTGAAGACTGTTAAAAGTAATAGGACGCGCATACTTAGCGTTAGAGATAGAGCGAACATCGCAGGACGATTAAATGTTTGCTTTAGTACACTCTGAGCAAGAGGAGGGTTGTTGGGACGAAGGACTTACTAGCATAACGTATACTAACCCCTCTTTTGCACAATGAGAATATGGAGACGATATTATCTTACTAAGCGATAATATAGCAGCCATAGTGCGAGCATAACGTTACGCTTATAAAGAAGAAGAAGCTTTAGGTATAATAAGCAAGGATATTAACCAGACTAATTAAACGGAAATTACACCTCTAGTAGATAACTTGGAGATGTTAGGAATCTTTAAGAACGAAGATAAAGAGGAGGGAGATAGTGTTACAGACGCTTTAAGTACAATATTATAACTACTTAGAGAGGAGTTGTAGGAAGCTAGTTAGTTAATATAGGTACAGTCCAGGATAGATCTAGTAGAACTATATAATAAGGAATAGTAAGCGAGTCACATAATGTTGTACGCAGTGTACGAGGTATACGCAGTATACGCTATATATAATACGTATAACATGTACCTTATATATAAGAGAGGATTTCTTAGGAGTATAGTTGTGTATTTAAAGGACCTTAGTCCCTACTATAGATAGTTCTCTCCTTGTAGTAAATCTTAGAATACAATTAGAGTTAATCTATTAGGTAACTACTCCACTAGTTATTATTACGTTGTTGTTTTGTTCTTACCTACATACCTAGCCCAATAACAGAACCCACCGTAGTCTAAGCTATAAGGTTCCGTTACACTTGGCCTTAGGGGACCTAATAGCAAGTGCGCTAGCTTTATAAGCCTTATACTCGTCTATAAAAGCCCCCTATTATAATTGCTTTAATTTTGACGGAATAACAACCTTTTTTTTCAATGGAATAATAACCTCTTTTGGCTTAGGATTACTAGGACCCTTATTAGTATTACCTAAGATTAATGTAAAATTACCATAAGCTAATTAAGTATAGGTCCTTTAAGCTCTAGTACACGCCGCTCTGCCGGATTAATAGAGTGGGAGAGATAGCGGCTCTTAAGGTACCGAATAGGTTGCGATAGGCTCCTCCTTACCAATATTTTGGTACTGATCGTCTAATATAGTACCTTAGAGTACCTCCGCGTTATTAAGCTATGAGTTGTTATCCTCCCCCGCTTCTAAAATAACTACCTTGTCCTCTAACCCCCCCAAAACTTCGTTATATAGCACTGACGGCTCGTTAAACGGTTGCTGCTCGTCCTCCTTATCCTCCTTAATACCCTTATCTACTTTGTCTGCCGGTTCTTCGTTTTGGATTAGAAAGTGGCTAAGCTCTATACTACTACTTAGTTGAGCAGGTATATGCTTCCGGGCCTCCTCCTACCTTTCCTTTTAGAGCTCCTATACAGCGACGTTAGCAGCGCGTTTAGCAATCTTAGCGCTTATTTTGCCCCGCTGGTTAACCTTGCCATGCTTCTTTTTAGGTGGTGGCTGCTAGTGAGCCTTTAGAGGAACCTTAAATAGAGCGCCCTTGGGTAGCGATCAAAGCTCTACCTGTCTACTTAAAATAGCCATTTAAGCTACCTTAAAGTCTTTAAATTTCTTAGCAAGCTCGCTCATTTCTTTAGCAGGAAGGTCCTTAATAATATTAAGGAGGCGGAGAACTAATAGCCAGATCCTAGTAAGAGCTTCCGGGTACTCTAGCAGAGGGTCGCCTTAGAACGCCATATTCTTAATATATTACGGTTGCCAATCTAGAGCAGCAATCAGCTTTATCGCGACATACTAGCGAGGATGGATTAAAGCCGGCAATATAGGAAGCCTCTGTATTAAGCACTAAATAAGCATGTGGTGGCAGGGGAGGCTATATTAGTAGGGGTCCTCGTAGTCACAGTTATCCTACTTCTACTCCCAATCGGCCCACTCCTGCTTTTCCTTATCCGTCGAAGCTCTCGCGCCACGCATGGAGTTAAAGATTCGCTGAAGCGCGTAGTATATCACTACACCATTAATCTGCGTGAAGTGGTGCTGAAAGAGATCTAGGGTGATAATTTGGGGGATAGACGTTTGGATTTGATTAATTCTTTACATAATATCAAAATCCACCTCTTTAGCTTAATTATAGTATCCTTAAGGCTTAATTAATAATTGGTAAAGCATTTTAATCCTCCGTTAATACCCTTACCTTATTAGCTTGCCGCTGTACCTAAATTTAGAAGGTATCTGGTAAGGGAGTAAGTGGTTGAGGAAAAGTTAACGTTAAAATAAGGTTTTTAAGCTGGAGAGCAGGATGCTTGAAGGCATCCTAGAAATAAGCTTTACTATGGGCCGGCCTATAGTAAAGCTCGTTTCTAGGATGCTTTTAAGTATCCTGCTCCCCGGATTAAAATAAAACTTACCTAATATAGCAGGTAATCATCTGGCTCTCCTTTTTAACGTATATAGTCTGAAACCACACCTTATCGCATGGGTATAGCTTGTCTAGGACTACCTTTTGATTGGCTTTAAGCTCTACTACCGTTTCAGATTTTAGGTAGGGCTAAAATAGTTCCTTTACTACCTTCCTCTCTTCCACTGAGTAGCTATATGGCCTCTTAGCCTTTGTCTGGATCCCCTTATTAATCCGCTTCTTTATTGCCTTCGCGGTATACCACTGGCAGTACTGGAGAACAACTGCAATTAACTGCCCTACCAATAAGGCGGCTGCAAGGCCCTTACCAAAATTAGTAATAATAACTTTAGGTAGCCGTTTCCAAAGCTTCTACTAAGTAGACTCTAGTAAAAAGGTCTAATCTAGCTGAGACTCGCTTTTAATAAACAACTATATTGCTGGAAAAGAGGACCCCATATTAATAATGCTAGTAATAATAGCTAATAAGAGCTTAGATTAATTGGTATTAAATATAGCGTCCATTTAGTAGCCAAAGTTGATAATAAACCTTTGCGCTAAATCTACCTAGATAGGAAGCCAGAATATAAGCTGCTAGAGGCTCTGGGCAATTAGACAACCTAACTCTAGATTAATCGTGTAGGTATATTAAGACCGGTACTTAAATCTATACTGGTGGAGAAGTAGCTTAAGCGCGCCAAGCGCTTGCGGCTGGCCCTTATTACTAGAAGGAAGATCGCTTAACAATCTAGCTAAATTATAATATTTCTTCCTACTTATATACAACTCCCGGACAGAAAGTTAACGCTATATAGTCTTATATGTCTCTCTTGTTGCCCTAAGGCCGTAGGCTATAGCGGCTGCTTCTCTAGCTTCAGGTAAACGATCCTAGTAGGCAGTATAGGTAAGAGGATTTGCGGCGAATTTGTGTTTAGGCGCGTCCTTATCTAAAGGATTACCATGCTTAGCGTAGGTAACTGTTGCTACCCATCCTTTTACGCCACTACTAGACAAAGGCAGCTTCTTCCAGGCTACACATATACTCCAGTTGCAACTCTTTTGGTGCACCTTAGTGGCTTCTCGCTACTAGTTGCTATTCTTACCGCGAAAGTTATCCAATTTGCGCCAGTTTTAAGAGTTATTGCCATAGTGTTTATAGATGAATATTGCTACTGGTCTTTTAGCTAATAGATTATCCAAGCTAGTCGCTTTAACAACTAGAAAGCCTTTGCAAAAAGAGTAGTTTTAATATTATTCTTCTGCGGTGTCTGGATCCTTAAAGATCTCACCAGTATATAGCTTCTTAAGGTGGTGGGCGGGCATGGCGTTAATGACTTGTTTTACTATTAGAACCAAACTTATATCTAACCAGGGGCTCGGCTTCTACTTAGGACGTGGAATTTGGACTTCTAGTATTAGCAATCGCAGCCACGGTTTATCTGTATACTCTATTTGTTGTTCCAAAGCACTAGAAGCAGTATAGCGTTAATAACAAATAGGGGAAGAGGTTCCGGGTAGTAGTAGAGGAGGAAAAGTATCGCGCGAATAAAGGTATACTGCTTTATAATGGACTACCTAACGCCTCCGCACTGTAATCTAAGACTTGCGGAGCCTTAATGGACCTTATATAACCTCATCTAATAGACAAGGAACAGATTGGCCAGCTATAGGGGTATTAGAAAGGAGGATTAGGTTACTCTAGCAATTACTAGGTGTTTAAGGCACACGGAAATTAGTTAAACTAGGTGGGGCAGAGGCAGCAGGAATAATATATGGACGGCTTAGCAGTACCCCAATATTAGGAAGATTAGAAAGAGAGTAATTAAGATTATTATTGGCTATATTAAATAGTAGAAAGTTAATATAAAGAAGAAACGTTATAATTTTAAAGTAAATATATGGTATATGCACCCGCCCGACTTCGGACCTTATCTTTCAGCCCCGCACTTATATATACTTTATAAGCTATTTAGCGCAGGTTCTTTACATAATAGATTATTTAATTGCAGCTTTAGATAAGAATTTAGACTACGTGGTTGTTATTCTATTACATCATTTTAGAAGCGGTGTACATATGCTTTTTAAAGCTTTTTTGATTTTGATGATAGTGGCCCGTGCGCGTCTTACTAAAAGCTGAGTCATGATGGGTCTGTGGGATGAGCCTGCCCCGAGACTGCCCGTTCCGCAGAGCTTCGTGCAGAGCTTCGCGCAAAGCTTCGGCAGAGCTTTTGCGCAGAGCTTCGTGCAGAGCCTCCGCAGATCTTCGTGCAGAGCCTCCGCAGAGCTTCGTGCGGAGCTTCGCGCAAAGCTTCGTGTAGAGCTTCGTGCAGAGCTTTACGCAGAGCTTCGCGCAGAGCTTCCGCAGATGCAGAGCTTCGTGCGGAGCCTCTGTATACAGAGCTTCCATGCGCAAAGCCAGATGTAGAGCCATATATAGAGCCACCTGCTAAAATTTAAGGGAGAAGGATAATATAACTTTATTTACTGGGTTTAAATTAGTTATTTTTATATAATAATAATAAAGAAGGCGACTAAAAAATTATTTGGGGTATGCCAAGACTTATCGCGATAAGGTTTATCCAAAACCACCCTGAGTAAATGTTCCTGAAAGTCACTTCCTGCCAAGTGCTAGCGTTAATATAATGAATCGTACGGCGTGCATGTAGACCCAATGCTGTAACTGGTCTAGTTCACTTATTGGTTGGTTGGAAAAGCTTTAAAATTGCAACCGGTTCGGAGCTTTGATTGGCTTCCAGCTGGTTGGTCTTAAAGCTCTCTAATTAACCGGGTAACTAGCTAAACCAGTAGGGTTAGTATAATTTAATGTTTGGTAATTTTTGCTTTCTATGGGTTTACCCAACAAATTTGACATTCAATATTCAATATTGAATATTCAGTAATCAATATTCGGTATTTATAAGAGCACTGCCTACCCCCCTAGTTCTTCCCTCCCGCTCCCACCCTCTCAAATGCCCCTTGTTTATGATAAGCCATCTTGATGACACTAGCTCACTACTGACCATTACAACCAATCAGCTGGCCCGCGCATTTACCGGAGATTTTCAAGGATAATGGTCTCGACAGCATCGCTGTCAATAGTCGCCCTTTCCCACCTGAACTGCTACTCTTCCAACTTGATACTGCGCTCATGGCGAGTGAGGAGATTAGCTACAAAGCCATGGATGCGCTGGGGGTGGGCGCGGGGAACACTGCAGAGTTGATTGCGAAGTGTTTCCGTAACAGGCAGAATACTGCATATAATGTTCATCGACTAACGGTCGTAGCGAGGAAGCTAGAAGATTGACGGAATGTGGGTGAACGTCCCTCATACTGGAGGAGCCCAGTTGGTGAGCTAGGCCTTGGAGGATCGTAATACACTTGTTGTGGAGGCTCCACCTCCACCACGTCCCAGGAAGGTTGGCGGTCTAGGTAACCTAGGCTTTGGTGATACCGCCGACTCATAGCGTTTGGCGCGTTAAAGTAAATTTAAACAGGAAACTTAGCCTGTGGACTGGGGGAATAGCCATAATAATCTCAGTTTTCATGCAACCAAAAGTCGAAATTTTCAGGCAGAGCTGAGGTGTTGAAATTCAAGGTAACCTGGGGGCCATTTTGTCATTTTGCACCTTATTCCAATCAGCTTTGTAGTGGCCTGTGCCAAGAATTTCTTTACAAGGGGTAAATGAACGAGTCAGAGGGCCTCCCTGCTAGCAGGTTTGTAAAATAACACAACCTAGCTATTTTTCAAAGGGCTGGCTTATTTGAAAACTATACTAGTAGAGAGGACGTCTGCGCCGTTCGTGGTACTGTACTCCTTTTGTAGGCTAGGTTTCCTGCAACCGCCGGAAGCAGGTAGCCCTTCTCAGCTGTTGCCTGGAATGGGGTTTCTCGGAGGTAAGAAGCTAACAAATGATCAGGTATGAGTAGATAGTGTGTTCGTAAAAAAAAGGGAGAGCCATACATGTCTCTTTCAGTTCATTCAACTGTAACATTATAACTTCTCTATGCCCGTAATTGAAGCCCATTATCATCCAATTGGCATTATAGGGAGGCTTGTGGGAACCTCCAAGGCAACGCTTAAATAAAAACCTGATTAAATGCCCTGGGTAGTATTTACTAACCTACCCTCTCCTACTAGACGGCTCGGAGGCTATACTATGCCTGCTAATTATTCAGGGATCCTTCTATCGTAGATGGAGCTCTAGACATGATGACATTCTGCTAAGCCAATATTCGGTGATGAAAGCCCAGGACAGCTGCTGGCGGAGCTCACCGAGTGGCGTCCCCCCACCAAAAAATTATCGCCGCATGCGTCACCACCGCCATCGCCATCTGAACAACAGCTACGCCAAATGATGGTCTCGCGATTGGCGTCACTAAGTCCTCCTATCAGAGAAGAGCCCCCTAAACTCGCGGGCTTAGGAGATAATCACCAACTAACTAGCCACGCCCAAAGACCGCGGCTCCTGAAACGCAGAGACATACCGTGGATATTAGACTCGCGGACCGCGACTCTTTTTCCTTGTGCTTTCCCAAGCTAACCCTTCCTGTATTCACATCTTCTGACCTCTACACTTACTTCTAAGTCCAATTGTGCTAGCTAGCCCGCCCTAGCTGCGTCTACCGCGCTCTCACCCTCCACACCTACCTACACTTCACCGCAACCGACGTCGACATCCGCGTTACGCACTGCAGCATCTGCGGCAGCGACACCCACACGCTGCGCTCCGGGTGGGCGCCACTAAATACTCCGTGTGCGGGCACGAGATCGTCGGGCGCATCACAGGAGTCGGCGCGCGGAGCGCCAGCTGTCAGCTGCCTGCGGCCGGACTGCGATGAGTGCAGCGCGGGGCAGAAGAACCACTGCGCGAAGCAGTTCGTCGGGACGTACAACGGCGTGTTCGGCAACGGCAGTCGCAGCTACGGGTACAGCGAGCGTGTGCGCGTGCCGGTGCACTTCGTCGTCAAGATCCCCGACGCGCTGAGCAGTGCCGCCGCGGCCCCGATGCTGTGCGGCGGCATCACAGTGTATGCGCCGCTGAAGAACGGGGCCGGGCCGGGGACGCGGGTTGAGATCGTGAGCGTGGGCGGGCTGGGGCATTTTGGGGTGCTGTTTGCGCGCGCTGGGGTGCGAGCGGGTCGTGGCGATTTCGCGGACCGCGGCGAAGAAGCAGGATGCTCTAGCGATGGGGGTCGATGCGTTTATTGTGACGGATGAGGGCGAGGCGTGGAATAGAAAGCATTCGTGCAGTCTGGACCTCTTCGCAGAGCCTCGTGTGGATTACCCCCAAAGCTCTCTGCCTCCACACAACTATAGAGCTTGCAATTCTATTAAGACCTGCAAATTTACCCGCGACGCTCTGCAAAGTAGATGCATTGCACACGGATAAAGTCCTCTACACGGCTGTGAAGCGGATTTGCAATATCTACTGCAGAAAAATCATTGTCATATAAATGGGAGTAGATCTCTAGCGTTCTTCCATGCTCGGTTACAAAAATTCGAGCTTTATTACAAAGAAAGTATAGTAAAGAAATATTTTATTATTCACATAATAATACACCATTGCCGCTCTTTCTTTGATTTTTCCTTCCTATCAAGTAGGTGAATTAATTTCCTCGCATGACCTGGGAAAACGTCTAGGAAGACACCATCCGCCGTCAAATATTTCCGGTCAACTTCCATGCCCTTGATCTTCTGATAGTGTCTGTTGGCACCATAAAAGATCATGAGTTCGCAAGCTTCATACGCGTTGTCGAGAAGTTTGCACTTTTGCATGGACGGATCGAGAAATCTATTCATGTCCCATGCCTCTTGACTGGTTCTTTCTCTCGGACAATCAACTTGGAGTTGCATGAGAAAGTCTCCCCACACCGAACGGCTATGCTCTGGGTTCTCGTTACACAGCTTTCCGATGAATTCCTGGCACTCAGCTTGACCTTGGGAAATCTCATGTGGTGACAGTACAGATACTCGATCAAGTTTTGCGTTTGGATCTGCGCCATCCTCAAGGACACGTTGAAGCATGGACAATCCAATCTGGTCCGTTGTGGAAAATTGAAAACAATCGTCACTGTCGACGGAGAATCCACCCCTCAGTGCTTGCCGAAGCAGTGTCGCAATTTGCTCCCCCTGACTTGTACCTTCTTGACTTTGCTCCCTGAGTTTTTTGATCTTTTCTGTGACATATAGCTTTAAATCGAACTTCACTGCTATATCAAGAAAATCCGTGCAATCTAGATCTCCAACAAGACCAGACCAGGTCATGCTTAGCGGGACTGTCTTTGCCAGGTCGTCCAAAATGTCGATTTCCGAATATTCGGATTGCCTCTCGACCTCTCTTGCGTAATACATCATTCCGGCAATCATAGTTTCGCGCATGCTCCCAGCGCTGATTGCTGTATCTGACGGCAAGGCTTTAAACATTGCCCAGTATGCTTTGCATAATGATGAGTTGGGGTTAAAATATGCACCTGACCGCATGCTTAATAGGTTATCCATTTGACCAGTCCGCAAGAAGTCCATGACAGTTCGGTGGAGGAACCCAACCTTAACCCCGGAGAAACTAGGCACTTCAAGGTCAGTGGTAACAAATAAGAGATCTCTACAGCTTGCATTCAGTTGCCGTTTTTGCTGATCAACTATGGTAGCAATTTTCTGAGACGACAACGGCTCGATACGCTCGTGGAGTATGTAGTTAGGATCCAATTGTTCCTTGCCTACGAAATAGAATGCAATAATGGGCAGTGCATTAAAGGAAGTGAGCATCACTCGGAACACTTTTGCTGTCTGCTGTTGATAGATAGGCTCGATGGTGTCTAGCATTAGCTCGAAGTACTTCTCCAGTTCATTAGGCAGCTCGTTGAGTCGTCTGTGAAGATCCACCATTTCATCACTGTTGGCCAGACCTCTTAATAAAGAACGAACGACCAGATATACCCACAAGAAGACTCCATGTGCTTTCATTTGTATCTGCTGAGCCAGTGCGTCAGCACCTTCTTGGTCTTCCATTCTTATAGTCCGAAATCTCATATCTTGCTCAAGGTTATCCTTTACATAGAGTCGTATGTCATTCTTCGTAAGTTCTTGAACGTACAACTTCCATTCAGACACACCAAAGGCGTCAATGAAATCTTGCCAAGGCCGACTGGATAGGCAAATCTTGAGATTAGGTGATTGGGCCAAGAGGCGGAAAACATTGATAAGTTCTGGATGATCCCCATTGTACTCGTCTAGCCCATCCACGAAAAGGCAAATCTTATCCCTTAGTCGAGGTAAACTAGCCAGCCTCTTAAAAGCAGCTAATAGCTCGGTGCGAGTCCAGCTTTCAAGGGTTCCAATAGATCTACTTCTCCATCGATTTGGAAGGACCTGAGGAATAATTTCCGGGCATTGGGCTAAGATTTGGAAAAGGAGCGTTCGGAAGAGTCCAACCTGTGACTTTTGCAGGGATGTTCCAGCGCTCCAAAAATAATGAGTTGCTATGATAAGGCCTTGATTTTGAGCCCATTGGTGAAGAAGTTCTTGCGTTTTGGAATGGCCTTGAATGAACTTCATTAGTGTTGACTTCCCAGACCCGGCCTTTCCGGTGATCCAGTAAATGCTATCAGGTGAGCGCAGCCAAGGTATATAATTGACGCCGCTGTGGGGATTGAAGATCCATTCGAATGTTTGTCTATGAGCCTCTCGAATGTCCGAATGGCGTTCCTTAATCTGTTTGAAATGTAAACTCTTCAGTATCCGTACCACGTGTTTGGATTCTAGCGCTTCATCAACAAATTGTTGTAACTGTTTGGTCAATTCACTGAATGCGACGTTGTTGTCCTGATCCCAATTTTTGTGATTGAGCATTCTCCTTATGTCTAAAGCCATTTCATCGAGCCTTATTCTGTTCTCATTGTTAAATGTCGTGCTCAGATCTGCTAGATCCTTGATGGAAGGGGTGAGTTCATCCTGATGTGTACTAGAGGCTATTAGAGTTTGAAGATAGCGGCGGGGAACAGTAGGTTACCTTAGAAGAACATTTAGATGGGAGCAAATAGTGTCCCGCATTTTCTCAAGCCGGTGTTCAATGTCTTTCATCTGTCCTCTCTTACGAATGGTCTTTAAAGATTTTGACGTGGCCTGCAAAAGCTGGTTCTTTTGCTTGTTGGGTCTCAGTCCTTTAAGAATGGCCATTAGGTCGCTAGAAAGTACGAGGCATGCTTCTACCAGCACGGCAAGTGTACTGTCCTTTAGTGAAGCCGGGCCACGCTTGAGCTTTTCAAGGGATGCCTGAAGCACACCTATCCTCTTTTCTAGCTCAGTGTTCTCCGTTAATGAACCATCTCTGTGTAGCTCGCGGATTAACAGAAATAAGTTCCCACCGGCATCCATAAATTGAACAACATTGCTGGCGAGTCCAACAATTGCTAGTGCCTCAGCCATGGCAATATGCACGATGGGCTAGGAAGGTGGCACGAAGAAACTGGTGAAGGATAACGCTGCAACACCTAGGCATAAGCGCCGATCGTAGCCCGATGACTAATCTGGAGGAGGAGGCTTAGTTGCGATACATAGCCAGTCAAAAGTGTAAATAAGCGGGAAATGATCCTCAGCGCTGCCTCGAGTCCCAAGATGCCGCTGCAGAAGTATCTTCGGCTGCTGCAGACCAACGGCCAGTTCATCCAGGTTGGCGCGCCCGAGAATGCGATTCCGGGGTTCAATGTGTTTGTGCTGATTCAGAAGGAGGTTAAGATCGGCGGGTCCAGATTGGGAGTCCGGGGGAGATTGAGGAGATGTTGAAGGTGGCGGCGGAGAAGAAGATCCAGCCCTGGATTCAGAAGAGGCCGATGCGGGATGCGAATCAGGCGGCGGTAGATATGGCGGATGGGAAGGCAAGATATAATGATTCTGAGACTGGTGCTAATTTTAATAGGGTACGTGTTAGTGAACAAGGGCAACTCTAAGTTGTAGTTAGAATATCGATCATCAGTTTAGAAGCCAAGGTTATGAGACACAGTTATCTTTTGGACTGGCGCCAATCTGGAGCCCCAGATTGGACCCGTTTCTGTATCCCTTTGTGTGGCATTCGTGGACTTTTCGTATATGCACGTCTCATAAGCCAATCTAGAGGCGTATAGAGCTTGGTGTTGAAGCCTCTGGTCAGTGCGGTTGCTCGGCAGTAAGGGTGCTGGCGCCTCATTGACGTTTTTAACGCTTGGATATTGCAGCAACGTGGCCAGGAAGCCTATTATCATATTTAGTATAGTTAATTAAAAAACTTTAGTATTATCACCGTCTATTTAATTTTTTAATTATTAGTAAAATATCGTCCATATACCGCCAAAAAAAAGTTGCTCTAAAGCTCCAAGGCTGTTAATAAGAAAGGGTAGAAATCTATAGTCATAACGTCATATATCACAACTTTTTGCCCAAAATTATATGTGTGTATTTAGCGGTAGTCTTCTGCGGGATTTTATCGGCATCGCAGTAATATTGACGCGTTTTAGAAATCACGCTAGCTAGGGCGTCTGCAGCATGCCAACCAACCTAATACGAAAAGTCTCTTCTGCCACACAAAGGGATTCTATTAAGTCAGTGCTTAGTGTTGAGGCTGAACAGCACCAATCGGCTTTACTGGCGATAAGATCCTGTCTTAAGACACGGTATTTTAGTATACACCACCCTGGCGCATGCGGTTGAAAGCGCGTGTCGATCTTGGCGATCAAACGGCAGGGTTTATACCTTTTGAAGTAATACGCACGGCCATTTTAACGTATTTTTACCTTCTTTTTAGGTATAAATCTACACATTTTGATAAGCGTGATCATAAGGAGTCTTAAGAGCTTGTGGTATTCTTCAAAGAGAAGGCACTACTTGGTTCGGGTCCTTAAGTAATAATTTAGCAAAGTCGTTGAAACCCTCCGACAGTAACTAAGGATTGTAAGTAATAATTAGCAAGATAGGATGCTGGTCTTACTTTGTTAGATGAACCGATAATAGTTGCTATCTCTAAGATTTTAGTACGGATTGCCTCTTGTTGCTACTAAGTATTAACAAAGTTAGCTTAAATCTAATAAGATATTACTATAACAGTACCTGTGAAGAGAGATATATATTACTAAACAGTAGAGGTAAGAGTAGATAAGTTACAGATGCTGGACGCGCGGGGATGCCGCAGGAAGTTATTAGTTGGACCCGTCGTCTTAGCGATTACGCTAAACCTAAAATTCTAACAAAAGCGCTGTGAAGCACTTTTGTTAGAATTTTAGGTTTAGTTTTAGGTCAACAATGATCATACACCCCCTAAATGATACGCGTACACCCCCCAATTGATACGCATACACCCCCTAGGTCTGGTCGAAGGGGACGGTGTCGATAGTGCCGAGTTTAAGCCCGAGGAGCAGGCTGCGCGTGGTGGAGTGCGCGCCGTCGGCGCCGACGGGGAGGGTGCCGGTTGCGGTGGGGGTGTCGACGAAGTGCGCGGTTACGGCGGTGCCGTTGGTGGGGTAGGTGATGCTGACCAGTTTCTTGCTGTAGCAGATGTCGAGGTTGGGGAGATGAGGGTCCGCAGGGCGTTGCGGCATAGATCAGCATTGAAAAGGTACCTATAGGGCGAGGTGATGCTATCGAAGAGCCTGGATAGTTACCTGATCCGATAATGAGAATAGTAGCATTTCCCACAGCCGTTCGAGTTTCCATTCACCGTAGCTACCATGCTTGATTCTCAAGGCCAGCATATCATGAACAGGATTTGGAGAAGATATATTGTGGAGATCAATGATGCAGATAAGACATCCCCGGGGCCGCGCACCCTTGGTCCAACTAACTTTCCACCAACGGTAAGAAGGCCGCTCAGGGCTACACTACTTAGCCGTACCATCACCATGGCGTGGCCTGTAGCCGTTTTTGGCGCAGATTGGCTCAAATCCTGTAATTCTCGCACCATATTATCTTAGGCGGTGGGTATAATACGACCTGCCCGCTAGAGACACATCCGCGGTACGCGGTCGGAGAAGAAAAGTCACCGGCTTATCATTCTTTTCGGGGGGTGGGATCATCAAGCCCTGGATTGTCGACAAGTGTAGCTCCATAATAGATTCCTAGGATCTTTTGGTTTGGTTCCATTCAGAAAATACCACCTCTTTCGCAAAGTAAGACCTCAGGAAGCGTCCGTCGGCTGTCAACGTACCATCGGGTCGGCACAGATTTAGGCCGGCACGTTGAGGATATTGGGATTCAGCATTCGACGGCGATCCATTCCTGAGGAACAACACTAATACTTGAAATAATTTAAAAGAGCACATCAATATGCATCAGAGTGGTGTAGGGAGATGTTTCTTGGTGGTTTGGATCAAGTTGCCGAGTTGCTAACCAGTTCAGCCGCAAGTGGAACTATAATCTGACGATCTACCCATGGCCTGGCTTTCTCACAACGAATGACATCCAATAACCCGACGAGTCACTCTCTACATACCTCTAATAGCATTATGCAAAGTCAACATTTTCTAATTCTCAGAATAATCTCCATAATCGTTGATAGCGCCCATAAACTCCTAAGCTATGCCAATGAATGCCCGAATACCATGATAGAGGAAACATCAGGGGGTATCTAAAGCCGCAGAAAATGTGTCAAGACACCTTGATACGCCTGCCTAGCTCCACCTCAAACGCAACTGCCCATTCAGGACCGCAGCTACTTCTCACTCACCTCTCCCACCTCCCGCACCCGAAACCCCACCCCCTTCCACCCCGACCTCAGCAACAAACTACTACACACCACACTAACACTACTCAGTGCCATTGCCAAACTCGCCCAGACCGGATCCAGCCTGACATGCATGCCTGCCCCCGTCCTAATCGGATACAGCACCCCTGCCGCAATCGGCATCGCGAGCAGATTGTAGACGAGGGCCCAGCCGAAATTAAAACAGACGCGGCGAAACACGGCCCTCGAGAGCGCGAGCAGCGTCAGCACGGCGCGCAGATCCGACGCCACGAGCACGAACGACGCCGACGACAGCGCGACGTCGCTGCCGCTGCCGACCGCGATGCTGACATCGGCGGCCGCGAGGGCCGGCGCATCGTTGATACCGTCGCCGACCATCGCGACGTTCGCCCGGCCCGCTGCTCCGCGCTTGCGGATGAGAGGTGAGCGCCGCGAGGAACCGGTGGCGCCGAGCGCGCGCTGCAGGTACTGGATCTTGGCTGCTTTCTGGTCCGGCAGCACGCCGGCGATGATGTTGGAGGGCGGGATGCCGACCATGGCACCGACGGCGCGCGCGGTGGTCGGGTTGTCGCCCGAGAGCATCCAAACGTCGAGGCCGCCGCTGCGGAGGGCGGCGATCGTGGAGGCAGCTTCAGGGCGGAGGGGGTCGGCGATGGCGAAGAGGGCGGCGAGGGTCCAGGGGGAGGTTTGGGGTGGATGGGTGGGTGCTGGGTCGGAGCGGCGGTGGCTGTTGATGGCGGCAAGGGCGACAGATTTGCCTTGGGACTTCCACAATTCCAGGGTTGCGGTTGTGGAAAGGGGAATGGGTACTTGGTGGTCGGCCATGAAAGCTTCGTTGCCGATGATGACTGAAATGTTGCAGTCGGTTGCTGAGATGGCGGTGAAGTAGCCCTTCAGGCCTTTGCCGGGAACTTCGTCTACGTCGCTGACTTCTCTTTGTTGAATCGACTGTGAATTGCAGAATGAGACAATTGCTTTCGCTACAGGGTGGCTGCTGCTCTCTTCCAACTGTTTGACCATGCCCAGGATAGAGCCCTTGGCTTGGCCCTCCAGAACCTCATACTCCGTCACTACCGGGCCGTCTCCTTGTGTAAGAGTCCCGGTCTTGTCGAATACGATGCAGTTGAGGGAGCTGGCTTCTTGGAAAGCCTCGCCTCCGCCTTTGACCAGGATACCGTGTTTAGCCGCCAGCCCACCACCGACAAACAGTGCCGTTGGTGCAGCGAGGCCAATTCCACACGGGCAAGCAATGACGAAGACCGCAATGGCAAATCGGAGGGACCAAAGAGGCCAAGCCCCCGAGCTTGCATCTCTCCAGTCATTGGGCAGAGTACCAGACATTCCCAGCCCTAACCAAACCAACCATGTGACGATCGCAACAAAAACGACAAATGGCACAAAATGACTCGTGATGATGTCGGCAGCCCGCTCGACAGGTGCTCGCCGCGTTTGACCCTCCCGAACGACGCTGATGATCTGATCAAGCATGGAAGTCCCTGATACGGTGGTAATCCGGACAGTTATTGGACCACCCTTGTTGATTGTTCCCGAATACACGGTGTCACCAGATGCTTTGCTTACAGGGCGAGATTCACCAGTAAGACTCGACTCGTCAAACGTAGTTGTTCCTTCGAGGACAACGGCGTCGAATGGTGGAGAGGTGCCGTGGGGGACCCTCACTATGTCCCCAATTTCCAGCAAGTCGGCGGAGACCTTCCGACCTCCCTGCTCGGTTGAGTCAATAAGAATGGCCTCGTCAGGTCGCAACTTTCCCAAAGAAGTCACGGCATCTCCTGTCTTGGCCTTGCTATACGCCTCGAGGAACCTTCCAATGAGGATAAACATGGTAAGAAACACCACAGAGTCGAAGTATGAATCACTGAGAGCACCTGACGATTGTCTTGTCGCCGCTCTGGCTAACCCCGCAATCGAGGCAAAGTAAGCTATGCTGGTACCCAATGACATGAGCATATTCATGCTTCCGAATCTATAAAACCGTTGCAGGAAAGGTGTACGACTACCGGGTCTCCACATCGCCCGAATTTCCTTGAGTGCTCGGACGTGGAAAGTGTCAGCCGCGAAGAAGTATACCGGGGTCGCCATGATGAAGAGAATCCACTCAGTCCGACTTACGTTCCCAACCCACGTTGGCTGCATTAGATATTGGCGACTCTTGTTGCTTTTGGAGACCAGATCCATGTACACTATTCCAATGATAAATGTAGGGATTGCGACGATGATGGACAAACAAAGCCGAAACAGAATGCGCTGCCTTTCGCGTGCATGCATGTCTCGGGCACGCTCTTCGATGGTTGGCGGATGATAGATGGATGCCTTGAAAGCAGGATCGATAGCTGCTACTGACTCGGTGATGTGCCTTATTGTGAACGTTGGCGTATCAGGCACATACTTGATTCTCAAGATGGGAGTCTTTTCAGCTAAGAGCGGATCCTCAAATTCAATCTTGTGACCGTAGAGCTCGCTCAAAGTGTTGATGATCCGAGGAGGACAATGGTGACAGTATATTCCATCTATGCGGATCGACATTGACCTTTCCTTAACTTCCTGCTCTTCCCATTCAACATTAATGACATTGTCAAGAGTGGCATCGTATCCAGCATCCTCAATGGTTTCCTGAATCTGTGAGAGGTGATCTTTCCCTGAGAAAACGATGGTAGCACTGTTGGAAAGAAGATTTACATCCACGTTCTCGATGTAGCTGTGACGCCGCAAGGCATTCGAAATGTTTCCGGTACAGGCACTGCAGGTCATACCACCAACGGAGTAAGTTGCTCGCCACCTGTCCGCCAGGAGTACTGGCTTTGCCTTTGACGACGTTGTTTGGATCTCTTCCACGCTCTCAAGGCTGGCCTCGAACCCTAAATCCTCAATTGTACTTACGAGTTCTTCAGTATGGTCTTTACCATGAAAGATGACCGTGCCACTGCTGGTAAGGAGGTTGACATCGACCGAGCGGACCCACGGTAACCGCCCAACATTGTGTGATATGCCGCTCACACAAGCGCTGCATGTCATTCCAGAGAGGCTCAAAGTAGCTTTGTATACGTTTGGCATCGATGGAGGATTGACGATAATGAAGCTATCCGTGATGGGTGAGCTTGCTTCTGTGCCTGTATCACTAGGAGTGCCGACATTCTTCTCCGAGGCGGTGGCAGCAGAGTCCAGTATGAGTGGGATCTCCTGAGGGTAGCTGGCTCTGCGGTTCTCTTCTTTCGACTCGGCTTTACATTGCTTGCACTGTTCAACATGCTTCCTTCTCTTATCCATATCTGGCTCTTTAGCGTGTACGCGGGATTGCCGCCACCGTGACACGGCTTGCTCTAGGCTATTTTCCCATTCAGGGCTGTAGTTACCTGAAGACGCACCTTCGAGAGAACCAGTGAAGGAATACTGGTCTTGAAAAACGCTATGCACCTCAAAGCCTGCAAGTTCGAGGGCCTCGGAGATATGTTTAACAGGAAGGGAAGCCTTGTGGCGTACAAAAATAGAGTGAGATACGATAGAATGAGAAATGGACTGCGGCGGAAGCTCCAAAGCTCTTAAAGACTCTTCTATGCTGTCGACGCATGAAAGACAGTGGAGATTGGAAATGAAAATAGTCGTAGTGATCATGGCTGTGTCACTGCGCTCTGAGGGATGAGGAGCCATGAGTTGCGTACCGAGGATGCCAGGTTTGGAGGGGTGAATTACTATGTAATATTAAAGAGAGGCGGTAAACGATAGGCCTGATGAGATGAACTGACGGCACGGCAGGGCGACTGTATTTAAGGAGTTGCGGAGATGGCAAAACGTAGCTTTCAACAGCACTAATGCCGCATTCCTCAGCAAGCTGGAAGGTGCTGGCGAAATAAAAACGGACGCTGGTTCGCTTGTTTGAGGGAAGGAAAAGTTTACCTCGAGGAATGGTCCATGATGGTCATGGTGGCGGCCGCGGAAGTCCCGCAGCCAATGGCCGCAAATGTCCCGCAGCACAATGGCCATATGTGGCAGTTAGCGTCCATAGGCCATCGCACAAAACCCGCAACAGTCGCGATTGGCTCCATCGTTCCAGGCATCTTCGGTTGAAACAACACGAGGCAATATAGGATCAGGGGTGCCGAATATGAAGCCCACTCCCGCGGGATCCTCGCAGGGTCTGTCGTAGGTTGAAGGCTGCATCGTCATGATTGTGTCAAAGGGCGGTGTTGACGTCCAGAGACGGTGACCTGGCTTGCAGCTCTCGTCATTCAATCAAGCTTCTCGCCTCTACAGTAGCCGCAGGAAATCTCCGCCACACTCCGACAACGGACGAAACTTTCCGTCCTTTTCCAAGCGTGCACCGAGTACATTCTATGCTGAAACCATACCGCTGAAATCATACCGTTTACGCTCCAGATTCATTGATTCATTTGAATCCATAGCTCACAATCTGCCCACGACGAACGAGATCCCTTGCATGACTGATCAGCGATGAATGCGTTAAATTTTCTATTTACTGTCCTCCAGCTCATAGGCTACCAATTCGAGGCTAAGTGCAAATCCGAATACCCCCTTACGTCAACATCCCCAAAGTCACCTGAGGACCCCGCAAACGCGCATTGCCGTCGCACACGATATATTTCCCAACTCAGACTAGGTTTAATTAAGTGACAGCTTCTTGTACGCTGTTAAGGAATTGCGGGGAAGCAGAGCGTTACGTTGGCCTCGGTACCTTTGGATCACCAAAAATAGTTGTGGCGTTTCTGCCATTCGGTGTAAAATTCGAACAATTTTTTACAGAAAATCCTAGACTTTCTGCGAGGAATGATGTGCGGTACGTTGTCAACCGGGGTTGATCTTAATAGTTTGCTTGCATGGCACTTGTGCCCATCATATTAATTGAACAGCGGGTCACGCGCCGGATCGATGCCCGGTCGCTGCTTCCCATCTCAAGTGCTCCGCAATAGCTTTCTCGGCTTCCAGCTCGGCTTCCAGGGTAGCAGCTCGATGCTGGAGCTCCGTGATTTTTGCGTCTTTCGCCTTAATCGCTAGGCGGGATATCTCGCGGCTGTAGGCGTGTTAGTAAAGAAATGTGGACACCCTCAGCAGGATCAGCAATTACCCTTTGAGAATACCTTGAGTGCGCAACGAATGTTGGGCGAGCACACTCTTTAGGCTATCTTTCGCGCCCTCGTTCAGATTCACGTTCTCCTCGCGAAGAATGTCGAATATTTCGGTCGCAAGGCTAGCATCATCTGTATCGACAACGTTGGCCTCCCTGAACCGGCTCGGGGTGGGCGTTGAATTCAAAGCCAGTAATGGGTAGCCATTCAAAATATCTTCTTCATCCTGTATGCGGCTAGACGAAGATCTCATATGAGAGTTACGAGACGAGGCTGATGCATCCGTAGTGAAGGGATTCTTCGCGGTGTGAGTTGTGTTAGGTGTAGGAAGACCATTCGGGGCATTATTTTCCAACCACGGTAGCCTCCGCCTGGATGGAGTAGTATACGAGTCTGTTCTAGCGGCCTTCCTTGGTGATTCCAGACGTGCGGCTGCACCATCAGCTTCTCTTTGAAGCCGGTTCTCATCCAAAGCAGTTATCGGCCATCCAAACTCGTCGTCATCCTCGGCACTAGGACCACTACGTTTCCTCCTAGGCGTAGTTGCCCTATCATAAGTTGGACTTTTGTATGGCGGAGGCGGCGTAACCGATCTCGTTCGTCTCGGAGGTCTGCTCGGGGTTGTGTTTGGGTCGCGACGAGGCTCGTTCCTGGAACCGCTCATAACTGCGCCCGCTTCTCGCGGCTTCGCATCCTCCTCCCAGAGGAAGAACTTGCAACAGCCAGGATCGGATTTCTGTTTCTGACATGTATAGACTCCGCAAAAGTCAGCGACAGCCCCAAAACTAGGTACACATGGACATACACCACCGGCCCTTGTTCGGCGTTTCCGCCTTTACTTGAAAGTGACTCGCCGGTTGACGCGGTTGACAATCGCCTTCACTCAGGTTAGCTACGGCGGTGATATTCTAGGCAATAATACTAACAGAGCCACTCGCCGCCCGCAAAGAGCCCTCTCTGTACCCTAGTAGACGGACTTCCATGACCCCCTCTGCCCCGGCCCCTGCCTCCGTATCCAGACATCGCAGATGATGTTCCGTAGACGGTGATTTAATTACAGCGAGCTACGTGAAGAGCTTCACCGTGCGGAATGCGGTTTATATCATACGAAAGAATAAAAGGTTGCAGCTGTGCCTTAAACCAAGCAAAAGGCTTGTGGCTGGTAGTGGCGGGGAAACGCGGCCTGGAAACCCTAGGAAGCGATTGTGTCAGCATGCTCAGACCACAATGGGAGGCCGGATAAATCCGGCCCAATGGCGCTAAACCAGTTTAGGCTATCTGTCCCGTTGTGGTCTGAGACACTTTGGCCGACGTTTGTAACGAGTCTGGAGCTCGGCCAGTGTTGCCGAAACCTCCGGGAGTGTTAAAATACGCCACGTCGCAAAATCTTACACCAGATGAACTTTGGCCCTGTGCGCGCACACTTAATAAGATTTCAATACAAAATTCTTTAAAATTATCGCCATTAAGGCCACACTTAATTATATAATATTAGCTATACCCTATCTTTAATATATTCTTAAAATTGTATAATTATATAGTATTAGAAATAGCTAATAATATATAACTACCCTAAAGTGTGTAGAGATATATCTAGGATATATCCTGTGACGGGCTCGTACAAATGCTTCTGAACCGAAGCTTGTAGATTGCTACCATACAAGAATACTAAGCTAAGGAGAAGAAGAAGAAGAATCGTTTAGGGGCAGTAGGTAGGCATGTCGCAAGGGCCGCCAAGGCGCTAGTGGTAAGCAGGCCAATAGCGATTTTGTATGCCGGGCATAGAAAATCCTAATTGGTTAAATATAGCCAGTAACACGCTCCAGCACCGTCACATCACCCCCCCCTCCTAAAAAAGCCTGCCCTTAGGCTTTGTCCGAGTTTTTTATTGTTATTTAAATTATTATAGTTATCTAACCCCTCTTCCTAGCATTTAACCCAGCTATTTAACTTGCGTGGTGGTCTAGGAAGGTCTAGGTGGGCTAGGTGGAAATCTCATAGCTTATAGGGAGAGTACTTAAAATTGGATATAGGGTACCATTCTAGATCTTTGTTATAACCTACCCAGCTCGCATAGTATTTTAAGGTACTACAGTCCTTCTTTACTGCTAAGATCTCTTTAACTTCCTATTCTTCGTCCTCTGTAATCTAAATTGGCGGCAGGGGGTTATTATACTATCCAGGCAATAGGTCGTCCGCGGCCTTCCGCAGTTAGTCTAGAGAGAAGACAGGGTGGATCTTTATTAACTCTAATAGCTTAACCTTAAAAAAGTGCCCTACCTTCTTAGGGATTTTATAGGGGCTAGCTATTTGGTGGTCTAGCTTATAGCTTAGCCTCTAGGTTTTCTAGTTCTTTATTAACACCCAGACCTTATCTTCTATATAGAAGTCTACCTTGCGGCAATATTAGTTTACGTTAGACTCTTTCTTCTCTTGTGCCCTTTTTATAATTGCTTAGGTAGTCTCCTAGGCCCTATATATTCTCTTAGCAAATATCTGGGCCTCTTCATAGCTAAGGCGTTCGCGGGCCGTTATATGTCCTATAGGTCTATCCCAATTAAAGGATATTTATAGCCTGTATCTATAGAGTAACTCAAATAGCGACATTTCTATACTATTATAAGGGAGTGTAAGCTGTGCGTAGTCTATTATAGGTAGTAGTTCCAACCAGTTGTCCTAGTAGTAGTTAATAAAGGGGCGAAGTTACTGGTTAAGGTACTAGTTTATAATCTCGGTTTAGCCGTTAGTCTAAGGGTAAAATATAGTAGAGAGCTTAATCTTAATCCCAAGGATACGGCAGAATTTGTTTTAGAAGTCTAATATAAACTAAGGTCTACAGTTAGAGATAATTAACCTAGGAGTGCTATAGATCTAGTAGATATTATCCATATATATATAGGCCATGTCCTTTACGGTTATAGTCTTAAAGCAAGGGAGGGAAACAGCTTGCTTATTTAGTTGGTTAACTACTATAAAGGCCATATCATAGCCATATTTGTCCTTTAGGAATAATTTAAAGTCCATTATAATATATTACTAAGGGCGTTTAGGGACTGGCAGTGGTTACAGCCATCCAGGAGTTTAGTCCCTAGGGGTATTTGCGCGTTTATAAGCATAATAATTTCTAATAAATCGTTCTATATCGGACAGGAGTCCTTGCCAATAGTAATAAAGCAATAATAGTTGGTAGGTCTTATCTTAACTAGGGTACGCTATAGAGACTTAATAGTGGGCTTTACGGATTAGCTCTATTTATAGGTTGTTAATATCTGGAACTATAAGCCGTTCTTAGTATAGGAGCAGTCCGTCTTCTATTTCCAAACTAGGGTTACCCCCTATAGCTTAATCGCGGAGGGCTTTTAGGGATTCAGCTATACGGTTTGCGGTTAGGATGCGATTAATTAGTTCTATTAGTTTATCTAGGGTCTTTCCTTCTATAGGTGCTACCTTATTCTATTTAGAGCTTAGTTCCTCAAGGATACGCGGGTTAAGTTATTTGGTATAAAGGAGGGCGTGTGTCCAGTGCTAAGCCTTTAGCTCGTCTTATAGCCCCACGTCCTATTCTCTCTAGGTTAGGGCGTTAGCCTTAGTATTTTACCTGCCAGGGCGGTATATAATTATAAAGAAGAATTAAGAGAGTATTTCGGCCCACTAGGCCTGTTAACCGGTAAGTTGTTTTATTATTATAAAATACTTAAGGGCTTTATAATTGGTATAAACCTTAATCTAAGAGTCTGTGCTTTTAAGCTCTACGCGCCACTAGGACAATAATTATATAATAGCTAATATTTCCTTATCGTGCACTTCGTAGTTGCACTTAGCTAGGGCCATTGTTTTTAAAAAGAATGTAATAGGGTACTATTCGCCGTCTAGGTGTAGCTGTAAAAGAACTCCCGCTATTACCCTATTAGAGGTATCCGTTTCTAGCATTAATTCAAGGTCTGGGTCGTAGTAATAAAGAATTAGGGAGGAGATAAGTCGGTCCTTTAACTCCTTAAAGGCTTTTATATAGTTATCATTAAAGATAAAAGACGTGTCGTTCTTAGTTAGTTATATAAGAGGCTTGGCTATAACTCCATAGTTACGGATAAACTAATAGTAGAAATTACAAAAGCTAAGGAAGGACTGGATTCCTTTTATAGTATAAGGGGGTTTCCAGTTGCGGATTGCCTTAACCTTCTTTAGGTTAACTTCAATTCCTTCTATACTAATAATAAACCCAAGGTACTTTATGCGTTTTACTCCAAATATATATTTTTTAATATTAACTTATAGGCCTGCATTCTATAGTCTCTCTAGGACCTTCTTAACGTGAACTTAGTGCTTAAGTTCGTTGTCTAAGTATATAAAAATGTTGTCTAGGTATGCCGTACAGAATTCATTAAGATAGTTAAAAAGAACATCATTTATATACTATTAATAAGTGGCTAGCCCATTCGTCAGTCCAAAAGGAAGGACTTTATATTTATAAGACCCATAACGGGTATAGAACGTCATTAGGTCTTCCAATACAGGGTCTATCCTAATTTAGTAAAAAGCTTGGCGGATATTAAGCTTGGTAAAGATTTTAGCCCGGCTTAGACGTGCAAGGGTTTTATTAATTAAAGGAAGAGGGTACCAATCCTTTTAAGTAATAGCGTTTAGCTTCTAATAGTCGATACAGAAACAAAGGCTTTTATTAGGTTTCTTTATAAATAAAACAGGGGAAGTAAAGGGAGCCTAGCTTAGCTTAATAAACCCTTTATAGAGGTTGTTAATTAGGTACTGCTTTATTACCTTTAGTTCCTCCATAGTTTACTAGTAAAGGGGGCTATAGCCTAGGGAGTTATTGGTCTCTAACTAAATCTTATAATTATAGGTTTAGTGGGGGGGTAGTATATCTAAAGCTGCTTTTAAGAACGCGTCTCTATGGTTTAAAAGGTAATTAGGAAGGAGGCGCTTAACTAGTTCCTTATTAGTTTCCTCTACTAGCACTTCTTCCCTCTCAGCGATAATCCGGTTAATTTCGTATAAACTAGTAGTAAAGACTTCGTTGTCCTTCTAATATATATTAAAGTGGAAACCTATAGCACTAATTGCCGCGATGTCTACTATAGGGGTGTTATATAATAGTAGGGTTATCTATAGCCTTAGGGGCTTTTGGGGTATTAGTGTTATTCTTACTTCTCTTAGCTCTTGTTGCATCTTCTAAAGGTTGTCCTTTATATCCTATTAGTACGTCCTCTTCCCCATTAGCCGGATCTCCGCAATTTAGAAGTTGTCTATATTAGTATCTATTCCACTTCCGTAAGTAGAGTCCTCCTTAACTGTAGTCCTTTAGGGGAGTATCCTTGTCGGTATAGAGTTCCTACCGGCCTCGCGGTGGGCATCTTCTTAGGTAAAGGCTAGGTTGCGGTTCCTAATATCTTACTAGTAGGTGGGATCAGCCTTCGCAGCTAACGTCTTATGGTTGGTACGGATTTCCCTAATAAAGAAGGGTAACTTTAGTCTATTCTCCGGCCAGACAAACTGTCTTTATCAAACGTTTAGCTAAATATTAAAGTAGGACATCCATTTTCGGCTAAGAATTATGTCGTGTGACCCTAGGTCTAGGATGCAGAAGGGGATACTAAACTAGCGTCGTCTATTAATAGCGATATATAGCTTTAAAACGTGGGTAACCGGCATACCGGCTTAACCGTTGTAGCCTTTTACTTAAACAGGCTTCTCTAGTTAGGTAGTATTTACATTTAAGAACTTAGCAATATCATTTACATAAGCAGTGTTTATAAAGGCAAAGCTATTTACTCCAGTGTTAATAAGGGCAGTTATATTAACTCTATATCCATTTTAAGATACTGTACATGGAACTATAAAGTATTTTCCACCTATTAGCTAACTTAGATCAATCTCTTTAAGATTAATAGGATACCCTAGGGGGGAGTCTTTCCCTAGGGTTCTTTTTTTCTTAACTTATTAGACGTTTCTTCTTCCTCTATCTCCTTAATATTACCTATATCCTTTAGCTCTAGGTAGGACGTAGTAAAGTAACTATCCTTTCCATAATTAAAGCACGTAACCGTAGTAGAGTTAATTAGGGTGTTGTAATAAGCATTAGTTAAAGGTATAGTACGTAGCGGGTTAGGCGAGGTTTATAGGTAGGCAGTTATAACCGCTTTTAGTATAAGGGCGGTTATGGTTTATCTTCTAACGCTAGCTCCCGTTAGTGTAGCGGATAGGTTACGGTCGCTACGGGGCCACTTTAGTTAATTAGAATAAGCATTAATTCGTTTTAGTTCTAAATCTAGTAATAAATATTAGGCTATAAGTCTTTGGTAGGTTAGTAGGTTATCTAAGGCTACCATAATCTTCTCTTATAGTTAGACTGTTAGCTTATTATATAGGTCTAAATAATAGTTCTTAGGGGGAACCTGGCCTTTGCCTACTAGGTATAAGAATTAAGTCTAGAACTTAGTAAAGAATTGGTTTAATTTTATTATTAGGCGATTATAGTTATAACAGGCATCCCGTACTTTATTTGGATTAACATAGATAGTAGCTAGATGCTATATTATCTCGTTAACAGATATAAACCGAATAGGTAACTTATCCTTAAACTTAGCCTAAAGGTGTCGCTAGGCGTCCCCAATGGTTTAACCAAAGAGGTAGAGCATTTTAGCTTCTTTAGAGGGGAAATAGTTATGGTTAATATAAAGCTTTCCTTACACCTAAATTCTCCAGTTCTTAAAGGTCGGGTCTATGCCGTCCAATAATAGTGGGGGGTTAGGGAGCTTAACGGACTTTAATTACTTTATTATTGTGTTTATACTCTCTAGTATATTATATTTGGTTAAGCGAATAGGTTAACTAAGGCTTCGTAAAGGGGAGGCTGGGCTATTTTATAAGGCAGCAAGGCTTTCTAGGATCTCCTTTAGAGTCTCTTATATACTTTAGGCTTAAAGATAATTGACCTTCTAATTAGCAGTAAGGGCATAAATCTGCTTATATACACCTGTAATATTATTATTGTCTTTAATTTCTAATTCTAACTGGATCTCGTATTCCTCTTAGGTAGAGGTAAGTCTTTTAGATAAGCTCGCTTTAGGTGCCATTATTGGCTTCCTAAAGTTCGTTAGAATTGTATAATTTGGTTTTAATTCCGGGGTTCTTTTAGGGGTATAGGTCAAGTATAGTCTGGCCTATAAAGTGGGATATTATTAGGGCCTTCTCAGGCGTGGTAGTGTGAGTTTTTTAATGTCTGAGTATAACGCGTTAACGCGTCGTTGTAGACAAAGGTCTTCTTTTAGGGTAGGATATTATTGAGGCCTTCCTAGGCAGTGTATAGAGAGCTTAGTATAATGTAATAGGCTTATATAAATGCTTCTAAACTGAAGCTTGTAGATTGCTACCATATAAGAATACTAAGCTAAGGAGAAGAAGAAGAAGAATCATTTAGGGGCAGTAGGTAGGCATGTCGCGAGGGCCGCCAAGGCGCTAGTGGTAAGCGGGCCAATAGCGATTTTGTATGCCGGGCATGGAAAATCCTGATTGGTTAAATATGGCCGGTGACGCGCTCCAGCACCGTCGCATATCCAGGATATAACTTAGCCACCCTTATATACCAACTTATTATAGGTAGTTCTTCTATACTACTACTAATAGAAGTAACTTAGCCCTTAATTAAAGACCTAGAATAATTATAGAAGGACTTCTTTTATAAAGGGTAATAAGTATAAAAGTGTTTGTATCAACTTAATAATACAAGTGAGTTATATCCAGGGGCACGAAATACATATAGTATTGTATGCTCGTTTGGATGGTGATGACTATCAATTCTATTAAAGTAGACTACGTAGTCTATATACTAACGCGTCTCCCCTAATTAGTCAGTGCTTTATAAACAAGTAGTTTGTAACGGGACTAGCCTAGTTACAGTAGGAATGTCTTGGTAAAACACTCGACAAGATAAACTTGATGCTTTAACCGAATTCTGCCGAATTCTGCCAGCTTGATCGACTTCTGCCAAGTTCTGCCAAATCAATCGAATTCTACCGAAGTCCGTCCGCGTGCGCACGTGCGCACGCATCGACCAAGACCCCTAACTATTTA